>ENA-OPTA01002000-OPTA01002000.1-human-gut-metagenome-genome-assembly--contig:-NODE-2000-length-11461-cov-4.074347_pt1 | contig 11461 bp, 9 predicted proteins | sample MGYA00241813_ERZ501917 | MGnify/ENA primary metagenome ERZ501917 (study PRJEB25962, sample SAMEA2042408) | human gut metagenome | biome: human gut; feature: human-associated habitat; material: faeces...
CGACCGCCTGTCGGACTGCGGAGCAATCAAAAATGAGGAGGATATGAGCGAATGATCGTAAAATATAAAGTGAGTGACTTTGCAAAGGATCTGAACCTTTCTGCAAAGAAGGTGCTGGACGAACTGGCCGCTATGGGCAGCACCGGCAAGAAGAACAGCTCCAATCTGGAGGAGAACGAGCTGAACTACCTGCTGGAAAAGTTCAGCAAGGCAGGCAGCGTGGCAAATCTGGACGAGTTTTTGAACAGCGCCAAGGCTCCCAAGGAGGAGCCCAAGGCTGAGAAGAAGGCTGACCAGAAGGCCGAAAAGAAGGCTGAAAAGAAGCCCGAGGCTCCCAAGGTTGACAAAAAGCCCCAGCAGCCCGCCGCAAAGGCCGAGCAGCCCAAGGCAAACAATAATAACAATAACGGCAAGCACGGCGACAAGAAGCCCGAGCAGCATAAGAAGCGCGAGGAAAAGACCGTTTCCTTCAGCGAACTGGCACGTGAGACCGGCGCAAAGGCTACCGCAGCCCCCGCACAGGCAGTTTCTGTCCGCCGCGAGGACAATCAGGTCACCGTGGATACCCGCACTGTGGATATGAACGTGGACCGCTTCGACGCCCGCTACGATGATCTGGCCTCTACCAAGAACACCGAGAACCGCCGCAAGCCCACTCCGCAGGGCATGCTGAACTTTGGAAAGAAACTGGTCGTTGGGAAGTTTTTGGTGAAGAAATGTTCCGTTTAGTGGACAGACATAATCGTGAATTCTGCCTTGGACCAACACATGAAGAAATTATTACAGATTTAGTACGTAATGAAGTACGTTCTTATAAACAATTACCATTTAACTTCTGTCAGATAAATGTTATACTTATAACAATTGATTTTATACAATTTAATAATTTCAGAATCAGAAAGTGAGGTACTAATTATGAATATATCAGATAAAATAAAATACATCGGAGTTGATGATACAACATTAGATCTTTTTGAAAGCCAGTATGCTGTTCCAGATGGTGTTTCATATAACTCATATGTAATTCTTGATGACAAAACAGCCATTATGGATACTGTCGACAAGCGTGGAATGAAAGACTGGGAAAACAATCTTCTTAATGCTCTGGATGGAAGGAATGCTGATTATGTAATTATACAGCATATGGAACCTGACCATGCTGGAAGCCTTGCCAGACTTATTGAACTTTTCCCTGAAATCACTGTAGTAGGTAATGCCAAGACATTTGTAATGATTAACCAGTTCTTTGAGAATATTAACATTAAGAATTCTCTTACTGTTAAAGAAGGAGATACTCTTAATCTTGGTTCCCACACTCTTACTTTTGTCATGGCGCCAATGGTTCACTGGCCTGAGGTTATGTTAACTTATGAAAGCAGTGAGAAGGTTCTGTTCTCAGCTGATGGGTTTGGAAAATTTGGGGCTCTGTCGCTTACTGAGAATGCGGACTGGGCATGTGAAGCAAGAAGATATTATTTTAACATAGTTGGTAAATATGGTGCTCCTGTCCAGACCTTACTTAAAAAAGCTTCGGCACTTGATATTAAGACTATATGTCCATTACATGGTCCTGTATTATCAGATAACCTCGGATATTACCTTGACTTATATAACACATGGAGCAGTTATCAGCCAGAAAGTAAAGGTGTATTTATAGCCTATGCTTCAATTCATGGCAATACTGCATATGCTGCCGAACAATTTGCAGAAATGCTTCGCAACAAAGGCGTTGATAATGTTGTTATTACTGACCTTTCAAGATGTGATATTGCTGAGGCAGTAGAAGATGCATTCAGATATGACAGAATGGTTCTGGCTGCCGCAAGTTATGATGCAGGTGTATTCCCAATTATGCAGGATTTCCTTCATCACCTTCAGGCAAAAGCATTCCAGAACAGAACAGTAGGACTTATTGAGAATGGCTCATGGGCACCTACAGCTGCAAAAACAATGCGAAACATACTTGAAACAATGAAAAATATAACAATTGTTGAACCTGTTGTCACAATTAAATCAGTTCTTAAAGAAACTGATATTCCTGCATTAGACCAGCTTGCTGATGCACTTAAATAAGTATTTCTTCATTATGATAATGAAATAACAATATAGTTAAAGAGGGTGTTTTTATGAACAATTTCGCTGTTATAACAAAAGCTGAACAGGACGTTGCTAAAGCAAAAGCACATTTATCTGTCCTTAAACAGAAGATTAACGATAGTAAAGCTAAGCTTGAAGAAGCAAAGAAAGATTATGATGATAATATCAACACAGTATCATCAGATAATTCTGGTATTCATGAATATATACTTTCGGTTGATCTTATAAAAGTTGAATTGAATAAAGCAGAGGCATCCCTTTTGTCACTTAATGATGAGATTAATAATGCTAAAGAAGCTTCTAAAAAAGCATCAGAAGTTCATTCTGCGGCTAAACAGAAGACAATTGAAATGGGAGACAGATTCTATAATATAAAAAAGAAAGCTGATACTTTTAAAGACAGTATCAGCAAAGTAGAAGAGAATCTCAATGCAAAAAAAGCCGTATATGATGAGTATATTGATGCGGCTGATAAATCACAGGATAAGATAGACGAAGCAAAAGCCCTGCTTAAAGAATTGGAAGATAAATATAATAAGGCTGTAGCTTCTATTCAGGATTTACAGGAAGAATACAATCGTAATTCTTCATTAATATCAGGCAGAAAGACGATGCTTGAAAAAGCAGAGGCTGAAGAAGCTGATAAGAAAAAAGACTATGAACAGATTCATTCAATTGAAACAATTAAAAAAGTTGCATATGACCGTACAATAGAGGCACAAAACCGCCTTAAGCCGGCGTATGATGAAGCTGTTAACGCAGAGAAATATGCAAAAGAAGAATATGAAGATGCTGCAAAATTATTAGAAGAAGCACATACTGCATATGACAATGCTGTCAATGATGAAGCTGCTAAAGAAAAAAAATATAACTCGCAGGTAGATATTGGCAGAGATTCTCACAATAATGACTATGATGCTGTGCTTGATAATCTTAGAGCTGAAGAAAAGAGCATTTCATTAATAACTGATTTTACAATTAATAATCCAGATATTCAGGATTATTGCAAGCACCTGATTCTTTATAATCTGACAGTACATGATTACAAAGACATATCATTTGGAGAATGGATTGTTAATCTTAAGGGATTATCTGGACTTGCCTATATACCGGTAAGTTTCACAAAAAATGGGATCTCTGATAAAACTAATTATTCATGTGAATGCAAAAAAAATTCTGATAACAGAATTGATATATGTGAATGCGACATATCAGATATGTCGCATATTATTAAGAAACCATTCTTTACTGAAAAGGATTTTTTAAATGGAACAGATCTTTATCAGCTAAGCCTGAAATCTATTCAGGATGATATTAATAATGCAGAAATTGCCTATAACAAAGCAAAAACAACCACCGATAATGCAGCTGCGACTTTAGAGACACGAAAAGCAGTAGTTCCTGGTCTTAAGACAGAATACGAAAAAGCTGTAAAGAATGCTGAATCAATAAAAATGAATTTTAATACACAGCGTGCTATGGTAAATCGCTCTAAAACTGAATATGACGAAACAGCCAAAGCCGTTGCTGCTGCATATGAAATCTATGAACAGTATAAACAGAAAGCTGATGCATTATTAGAAGAATATAACAGAGTAACTTCTACAACCTCTTCAATTAATATAGAATATGAAAATGCCAGAAAAAGTGTAGATAAAATTCTTAATGATATTGACAATGCCAAAGATCATATAAAAAAACTTGAAGCATTAGATGAGGATTCAGCTTCTGTTCTTAATAATGCAAAGCTTGAATATGAGAACGCTAAAGCACAATACGATGAAGTCATTGCTGCACAACAGAATGCTGCAGCAAATATGCCTCAGGTTAAGGATGAACTTGACAAATGTATTGCTGATGAAGAAGCTAAGAAAAAAGCAATGGAAGATGCTCTTGCAGATGAGATGAATATCCACAAGAAAATCAACCAGACAAAAGAAAACATCAATCAGATACGCTTTAAACTACATGAAGCTGAAGAAAAACTTGGTAAAGCCCAGGCTAATTCTAATGAAAAAGGACGTACTTCTGAATCATTAAAGCTTGCATATGACAACGCTAAAACAGAATATGAAAAAGCCAATTATACATATACCCAAAGCAACAGCATATGTAACCAGCTTTCTAAAGTATTCTATAAATTAAATTATGAAGCAACAAGAAGTGATTATAATAAAGCTGATTATGATTCAGCCAAATCAGCATATGATTCTGTCCTTTATGAATTCAGTAAATTAACAGGATTAACATTTAATTATACTGATGAAACAGATACTACTATAGATGAGGTATCTGATAAATCTTCTGATACAAAAGAAAAAGGGCTGCTATCTAAATTCTTTGGGTCAAGAAAAAAATAACATATAATGACAACTATATAACAGGATGGACTAATTAATGCTTTCAACAATTGAATCAATAAACAGCGTAATCAATAACTTTATCTGGGGACTTCCTGCAATGATATGTATTATCGGCGTAGGAATTGTCTTAAGTGTAAAAACCAGATTTATCCAGATAAGGAAATTTCCTTATGCAATGAAAATAACTATCGGGCGCATGCTTAAGAAGCGTAAAGCTTCTGACGGCGCCCTTACGCCATTTCAAGCTGTCTGTACAGCTTTAGCAGCAACTGTAGGTACCGGTAATATAGCCGGAGTTGCTGGAGCAATTGCAATTGGAGGTCCAGGGGCTGTATTCTGGATGTGGATATCCGCAATACTTGGAATGTGTACTAAATTTTCCGAGGTGGTTCTTGCTGTACATTTCAGAGAAACTAATAATAATGGTGAGCTTGTTGGCGGTCCGATGTACTATATTAAAAATGGTCTTAAGAAGCACTGGCACTGGCTTGCTTATTTATTCTCAGCACTCGGTGTTCTCACCGTATTTGGGACAGGTAATGCAACACAGGTAAATACAATAACAGCCGCTCTAGACTCAGCATTAATTAATTATAATATTATATCTGCCGATTCAACTCATATGATTAATCTTATAATTGGGATAATAATTATGATTCTTATTGCACTTATAATGATTGGAGGAATAAAAAGAATTGGCAGAGTTACAGAAAAACTCATACCATTTATGGCCGTGTTATATATAATTCTTGCCATCGGAGTTGTACTTGTTAATATTAATAATGTTCCTGCTGTATTTAAATCAATATTTCAAGGTGCATTTTCTCCTGCATCAGTTACTGGTGGTGCAGTTGGAAGCTTCTTTATGAGTATGAAAAAAGGAGTATCAAGGGGCATCTTTTCTAATGAAGCCGGTCTTGGTACCGGGTCTATTGCACATGCATGTGCTGATACAAGTAAACCCGTAAAGCAGGGCTTTTTCGGAATATTTGAAGTATTTGTAGATACAATTGTAATATGTACACTGACTGCTCTTGTTATATTATGTAGTGGTGTTCCGGTAGGATATGGTCAGGCTGCTGGTGCAGAACTTACAATATCAGGTTTTACATCTACATATGGAGGGTGGGTATCAATATTTACAGCTGTTGCAATGTGCTGTTTCGCCTTTTCAACAGTTATAGGATGGGGACTCTATGGACAAAGATGCATAGAATTTCTTTTGGGTCCTAAAGCAACTAAACCATTCATGGCTGCTTACTCACTTGTTGCTGTAGTTGGTGCAACAATGAATTTAGGTCTGATGTGGAGCATTGCTGAAACTTTTAACGGACTTATGGTGATTCCTAATCTAATAGCAGTATTCCTGCTTTCAAACACCGTTGTACAACTTTTAAAAGATTATTTTAATGGAGAAGGTAAGAAGGTAAAATGAAGAATATTTTACTGATAGCTACTGGCGGCACAATTGCTTCAAAAGATAATGGCAATGGTCTTACGCCATCAATTGATGTTAATGTTTTACTTGACTATATTCCGGTAATCAGGCAAAAGTGCCATGTTACCGGAATATCATTAATGAATATCGATAGTAGTAATATGGATACATCTCACATTAGTTCCATTTCAGAATGCATTATGAACAATTACAATGACTATGATGGATTTGTTATAACACATGGAACAGATACATGTGCTTACACTGCAGCTGCTTTATCTTATCAGCTTATAAATCTTTCAAAGCCTGTCATTCTTACCGGTTCACAGTTACCCATTGATGTGGAAAAAACTGATGCAGTCATGAATTTAACAAATGCATTTATTTATTCATGTGAAGACATTTCTGGAGTATTTCTTGCATTTTCTGAAAAACTTATAAAAGGAACATGTGCTAAGAAAATCAAGACGAAAAGTTTTGATGCATTTGAAAGTATTAATTTTCCATATATTGCAGCAATCAGAAACAATATCGTTAAATATAACATTAATACAATTCAAAATATTATGACATCAGACAATGGCTTTCATATCAAAACTGATATGTGTACTGATATAGCAGTTATCAGACTTTTTCCTGGAATGAATTATAATATTTTTGATTATCTTAATTCATCGTGCAGAGGCGTAATTATTGAGGGTTTTGGCATCGGAGGAATGCCAGATAATATTACAGAACACATTCACAGACTTACAGTTAATGGTATATGTGTTGTTGTTACAACACAATGTCTCTATGAAGGTGTTAATTGGGAGATATATGAAGTCGGTCGTAATCTTACAAAGGAAAATGTCATAAATGGAAAATCCATGACAATTGAAAACCTTACAATGAAACTCATGTGGTCGCTTGCACATTATAAAAACATTACTGATATAAAAGATTTTATGGAAAAGGAGTTATAACAATATGCTTACAGAACAAAGACACGAAATAATTCTTAATCTGCTATCTGAAAAAGGAAGCATTACCGTAACTGAACTAAAAGACATTCTTAATACTTCTGAATCAACAATAAGACGTGATCTTAATACACTTGATGAACAGGGTCGGCTTACAAAGGTATTTGGAGGAGCTGTTGAAAAGATCAATGGTGTATCTACTACCGAATTATCCGTTTCACAAAAAGCTGATGTAAACACAGAAGAAAAGAAAAAAATTGCAATGTATGCTGCAAGACTTGTAGTACCTAATGATTTCATATATATCGATGCTGGAACTACCACAGAATATCTTATTGATTATCTTGAAGAGAAAACCGCAACTTATGTAACTAATGCTGTTACACATGCAAGAAAACTTGCAATTGCAGGCTTTAAAGTAATACTTATTGGCGGAGAACTTAAAGGAATAACTGAAGCTGTCGTTGGTAATCAGGCAATTATTACTATAGACAGAATGAATTTTAATAAAGGATTCTTTGGAACTAATGGAATAACTGAAAAATCAGGCTTCACAACTCCTGATATTAATGAAGCACTTGTTAAAGAAACAGCATTTGCACATTGTCATTTCAAATATATTCTTACAGACAGTTCCAAATTCGGAGAAACAAGTGCAGTAACATTTGGAAGTATTAACGAAGCAACTATTATTACAGACAAAAAAATTGGCAGCTTTGCAAAGCTGCCAAACATAATAACAGTATAATTATATCTAATATTATAGCACGCTGGCAATGATTTTACTTATAATAAGAACAAAGTTCCTATCAGAATCATTCCAGCGGCTTTTATGATTAAACACATCGTAGAAGAAATAATATCTTCTATATTTAAATTCAAACCATGCACTGATGAATGCCATTATATTACTGTCTGATAACTCATTATATAATTCCTTATGCCATGCCTCCACAGATGAAACAATACCGATTGACATAGAATTATTCTTATTATATCTAGATAAAAATGCCTTATCATTAAGAATATTCGTCATATCCGGCATTCTCTTATATTCACCACAAGAATATATAAGCTCGGAATTATCATTATATATTCTCAGTCCATCAATCTCAAACTGCTCTAAAATATTATTGGCAACATCATCAATTGCATCTTTTCCTCTGGATACAAGTTCAAGAATTATGTCAGATACCACGCCTGACATATATTCTGAATGATCAGACAAATCAAGAATTTTATGAATATGCCTGCTATTATTCTCAAGTGAACCATGTTTGCTTTCATTATATATAATAAATCTGTTTCGTCCTTTTTCTTTTGCAAGGTACAGGCATTTATCAGCTTTTCTGAAAAGTTCCTCGTAATCCGTTCCATCTTTAGGAAACAGACTTACACCAACAGAAAGAGTAACTCCAAAATCTTCAATTCTGCTGTCAAATGCATATTGTAATTCCTTACGCATAGTTGTGAGAAGAATCCTCAAAGCCTCTTCGTCTTTAATATTATTAGTGAATATATAGAATTCATCTCCACCAAATCTTCCAGCAATTCCTCGTCCGTTAAGGTTAGCATTAATAATGCCTGCTATCTTACTTAATACTTCATCACCAAAAAGATGACCATATGTATCATTAATGCTCTTGAAATTATCAACATCAAACATAATCATATAATGAATCTTATCATCTTTGGATGCAATTACCGATTTAGTATATTCCATGCATGCACGTTTATTAAGAAGTCCAGTGGCAGAATCAACAGCTTCACTTGTTGCATAATAAGGAATAACATCCGAAACACATCCATCAACAGTCTCAAGATAACCTGCAACAACAGACGTTTTATTTATTGAAAACAGGCTGTCGCCATTCACTTTGAACTTGTACAGTTCATCGTTATGCTCGTCAAGCGGCAGGTAAACCATACAGCTGAACATGTTAGAACCATTCTTTAAATAATTATAAAATGTAGCAAACTCCTTACGCTCTGAATCAGACCGCAATATTCTTAACATTCTTTCCCTGAACTGTTCCAAAGTTCCCTTAATAGGTGCATTGCACTGATTACCACGATACAGATATATTGTAAACATATCCGTGTAAGAATTATAATCAAACAAATAATTTCTGTATGTAGAAAGTATTGTCCTGTACTTATTGACATTGTCCAAAGCCAAAAGATACCTGCTCTCAACTGCTGAAAGAAAATAACATCTGACTTCAATTACATTCTCACCTGACAGAATCTTCCCATTATTAGAAATCACCATATCTGTCCAGTAATATTCACCAATTCCATTTCTTAACAGAATCAGCATTCTACAATTCTCACCTGGTTTAATCGTCTCAAAAGCCATCTTAAAATCCTTAAGATTATCCTGATGAACAATATCAAGAAAATTAATACCAACAAGTTTTTCTACAAAATGATAGAAATGTTCATCCGCATTAATAACTTCATAATTTCTTCTGATTAAAACATCACAATATGCAACACAATTCTCTTTTCCAAAATGATTCTCTGATATAATCATAGTTCACGTCTCCATCCCGATATATTATTATCATTGTAACACGAATATAACGAATTATCTAGTGAAAAATATATTAACTTATAAATGTATATTTACTTGAAAAACACATTTTAAAAATGTATTCTATTAGTACATTTAGTACATACATCAGGGGGTATATATGGAGTACAAAGTAGCATTATGTGACGATGACGAAAAAATTGCCAGTAAGATAATGGAGGCATTTAATAATGAACTTCATGCGCATAATCTTGAAGCCACAATTGATTACTATTCATCAGGGGATGTATTAATTGAGGCTGCAAAAGAAAAGCATTATAATCTCGCCTTGCTTGATATAGACATGACTCCGCTTAACGGATTTGACACAGCACAATCTATATGTTCCATTTCATCAGATACAAGAATAGTTTTCGTAACTTCACATGAAGAACTTGTATTTGATACATTTGAATATACACCATTCTACTTTATCAGAAAGAAATATTATGAAAACGGTGTGAAGAAGCTTGTAAACAAACTTACACATACAGACCTGCTCACCACTTCGGTTCATCTTGAAAAAAACGGTTCAATCACAAGCATTGACTCTGTAAGTATCAAGTACGCGGTCAGTCAGGATCATATGCTCAATATATATACAACCTCTGGAAATTATCAACTTAGGAAAAAGCTTTCGGACCTTGAAAATGAACTCGCCGGATATAATTTCATAAGAGTACATAAAAGCTGCCTGATTAACTACATGCATGTAAGAAGATTCGATGCTGTCAGTTCAGAAGTTATTATGAAAGACGGCTTCAGGATAAAAGTCGGACGCTCCTATAAAGATACATTTAAGAAAGGCTTTGTACAATACCGCCGTACAATGTAAGATAACATACTATGTTTCCATACATTTCATTTAATTATTCGCAATACATTCTTTTACTGGCTGTTGCAATAATATTTTACAATAATTCGCTTAATATAATCGGCAAAAAGAAGAGAGTATATCCATATATAATCCAGCTTATTGTAACGATTGCAGTACCGCTGCTTACATATCAGGCACAGAAAATGCTTTCGATATATTCATATCCAGTAATGCCATATGTCATATTCTCACTTATAATATATGTTCTGTTAATTATTGTCCTTAAATCATTCGCGTCAATAAGAAACGGCATGTTTAATATTCGTGATATCATAATTCTTGCATTGACTTTGATTACCGTATGTGCCGTATTTACAGTGACTATGAAAATGCAGCTTACATCGGGCAGTCTGCTGATTCTTCTTTTATTGTGCATACTGATATTTCTTATATACGAACTGGCTTTGTCACTATATATGGCAAACAGCAATAAAAAATATGCGGATAAACTTCAGGAGCAATTAACATCGGGAGAAGATTACATCAAAAATGTAAGCATGCTTGACCGTCAGATACGCTCAATAAAACATGACATGAACAATCAGCTTCAGGTGTTAAGCGGGCTTATTAATAACGGACAATTTAATGAAGCATCAGATTTTTTAAAACAGTACGGTATCGGTCTTGAAAAAACAATTGATTATATTAACACCAATAATCCGGTCATCAATACATTAATTAACAGCAAAATTGCATATGCCAAAAGCGAAAATATAATAACAGCAATTGATATTACTAAAGACATCAAACCTATGACCGGCAATGACCTGTGTTCTATTATTGGAAATGTGATAGATAACGCAATAGAAGCAGAGCTTCACGAGGAAGAGTCTCTGCGCCAGCTTCATATTCAGGCATACTGGGACGATGAAGAAATGGTATTCCATGTAAGCAATTACATTAATGAAACAGTTCTCGACAGGAACTCTGGTCTTGCTACAACCAAAGAGGATAAGAACTCCCATGGTCTCGGAACTAACATTGTAAAATCACTTGCTAAAAGGAATTATGGAACATGTGATTATTACGAAACAGAGAATGAATTTCACTGTGAAATACGATGGTAAAATGCATTTTTCTGCTTGTTTCCACAGCTATACTAATAAAATATGTAACTTACGTCGTTAAACATGCATCTTACGACAAACC
>ENA-OPTA01002009-OPTA01002009.1-human-gut-metagenome-genome-assembly--contig:-NODE-2009-length-11443-cov-4.702318_pt1 | contig 11443 bp, 9 predicted proteins | sample MGYA00241813_ERZ501917 | MGnify/ENA primary metagenome ERZ501917 (study PRJEB25962, sample SAMEA2042408) | human gut metagenome | biome: human gut; feature: human-associated habitat; material: faeces...
GGCAAAACGATGATTATATAACGAAAAAGAGGATGCATCATTTTGACACATCCTCAAATCTTCTTTTGATCGACGGGAATAATATCTCACCTGATAAACAGCAGAAATTAAATTCTTTGGAAGCAAAAGATAATGAATTCCGTGTAGTGTTTGCGGTAGATATGCTGAACGAAGGCTGGGATGTGTTAAACCTGTTTGATATTGTACGACTTTATGAAACGCGTGATGGTGGACGTGGAAAAATAGGCAAGACTACTATGCAGGAAGCACAGTTGATAGGTCGAGGAGCACGGTATATGCCTTTTACAGAACCAACCGGAGAGTTGCCGAGCGGAAAGCGAAAATATGATGATGATACAACTAACAGATTACGTATGTTAGAAACACTGCATTATCACAGTGTTAACAACCCAAGATACATACATGAATTACGTACAGCAATGGTCCAAACCGGTATCGTAGCTGAAAAGGTTAAGACCGTCGATCTCAAACTGAAAGATTCGTTCAAGTATACATCCTTGTATAAAAACGGATACGTCTTTGTAAATGAAGTGGAATCGTTTATTCTTAATAAAGATGTCACTTCGCTTGGCGACAACATATTAAGCAAAAATTATAAAGTACATATTAATAGTGGAAGAATAAGTACAGGATTGATTTTCGAAGATGATGTGAGTCGAGTAGCAACCATTCCATATAGAAATTTCAAGTTGAAGGACTTTGGATATCATGTCATACGAGCTGCTATAAATCGTTTTAATACATTTAGGTACTCAGAATTGAAGGTTAGATATCCGAATCTGATTTCCATTAAGGAGTTTATAGAAAGTGACTGTTACTTATCTGGAATAAATGTTCAAATATTTGCCGTACAAGAAAGACTTGACAGCCTCAGTCAAAAAGACAAGTTATTTTGTGCAGTTCAAGTATTAAAACAGATAGAGCCACAACTGACTAATGGAGGAATTGGATATAAGGGTACAAGACTGTTTAGTCCTAGACCCATAAAAAGTGTGTTTCGTGAAAAAACACAAAAATTTGCTTTGGATGGTTCTTTGGACAAGGAATATGGAAAGTCAATGAAAGAGACAGACAATCCAGAATTGCGTTTGGATTTATCATGCGTAAATTGGCACGCTTACGAAGATTGCTATGGAACATCTGAGGAAAAACACCTCATTAGGTACATTGAGTCAATATACCCTAAACTTACTGAAAAATACGAAGATATATACTTGCTTAGAAATGAAAAAGACTTCAAAATATATAGTTTGACATCTGGTGATGCATATCAACCGGATTATGTACTATTCTTGAGAAAGAAGAATGATGTAGGAAAGTCAGATTATATTCAAATTTTCATTGAGCCTAAAGGAGAACATTTACGGACAACAGATAAATGGAAAGAAGATGCAATGAAAGAGATAAGGGTTAATGCCGATATCCAATTTTCAACTCAAGGAACAAACTTCAATATTTGGGGTATGCCATTTTTTACGGAAAAGAAACGTCAAATCTTTGATGCTGCAATAAAAGAGTCGTTGGAGATTTAGGAAATTTTTAATATCAAGTCCCCAATCGCCATTGGTAGTATTTTATAAAATACGGCTAGTGGCGATTATATTTTACGTAAAGTCAATAAGAATTTCCTTTAGAAATGAAACGATTAATGGGTAATTGGTTATCTTTGTTTTTAGCCTATTGATGTATATTTAGAAGCTAAAATACATCAACTGCCAGAGTTACGTAATTTATTTATGATATGGAAATAAAAGATAAGATAGAAGAAGCTAAAACACTTCTTAATTCTAATGGTAATATTATTAAAACTCGCGATGATCGTGAATTGATTTTTGTTGACCAAACTGGAAAAGTATGCAATATAGATGCTTGTAGTTGGTTACCTGATGATAGTCATAATATAAATAATACAGTTTATCGCTCACGTATAGAGCCTTGGTTAACTTCATTGTTTCAATCTGAACATTTGTCTTTACTTTGTGGTTCTGGTATCACCAACGCTATTAGTTTCTTAGCAGGATCAACAGGTGGTACAACAATGGGGACTACTACATTTACTAAATATAAAGATGAAATAAAAGAGGCTGCTGAGGTATCTGCGAAAGCAAGTGGTCGTGGAACTGGCAATATTGAAGACCAAATAAGAACAGCCAATGATTTGCTCCGTGGATTAAAAATTTTAAAGAAAAATTCAGAAGCCACAGCATTAGAGGACGAACTAAATTCAATAATCTCAGAATTTGCAAAATCAATATTAGAGTCTGAAAATGGCATTGCAACTGCTAATGAAGACAAACGGGAAAAAGCTTATTCAGTACTAGTAAATTTTCTTCTTAGTTTTGCAAGCCGTACAGGAAATAGAGAAAGGTTGAACATATTTACCACTAATTATGACCGTCTAATAGAAGTTGGTGCTGAATTAGCAGGCATTCACCTAATGGATAGATTCGTTGGCACTATGATGCCAGTATTCCGTTCTTCAAGACTCAATTTAGATATTCATTATAATCCACCGGGAATTAGAGGTGAACCTCGATATTTAGAAGGTGTGGCTCGTCTGACAAAACTTCATGGCTCAGTAGATTGGGTACAGAACCATGGGGAAATACGTCGTATAGGACTTCCTTTTGGTGCTGATGAAATTAATCCTTATTTAAAAGCTCCTGGACTATATAGTGCAGATGCTTTAAGATTAATAATCTATCCTAATTCTGCAAAAGATCGTGAAACTGCAGAATATCCATATGTTGAATTATTCCGTGATTTCGCTGCTTCTATTTGTAGACCAAATAGTACGTTAGTCACTTATGGGTATGGTTTTGGCGATGAGCATATAAATAGGGTTATACATGATATGCTTACTATACCATCAACTCATCTGGTTATTATTTCGTTTAATGACCCAATAGGTCGGATTTTACAATTTTATTATGAATCAGCACATTATGCACAGATGTCAGTTTTGATTGGGAGTAATTTGGGAGACATTACAAATTTGGCAAATGATTATTTGCCTAAGTCTGCTATTGACAGAACTACTATTAGAATGGCTGAGTTATTACAGCACCGTATGGGAGCAAATCCTATCTCACTATCTGCTTCATCTACAGCAGATACATCAAAAAACACCTAAATATTATAGCTTATGATTACAACACCTATTGAATATCTTGCTTCGCTACGTGTAGGTACAGTAGAATATATTTCACCTGATAGAATAGAAGTTCAACTTGACATCGAATCTCCAGATAGTATAGCATTGAATACAGGGACACCACGTAATTTTCCACGTATTAATGGATATGTCATGATACCTGTAGATCTTGGGTTTGTTGTTGGACAAGTAGTATGGATAACTATCCAAAGATCTCCGTACCCCAAACGTAGCGGTTTTCAAGACTTTGGGTTAATAGATTTACCATTTCCTTTAAGAAAAATGGAACTTCAGCCTGTAGGTACTCTTATTGCTAAAAATGAAGGATATCAATTTAAGAGAGGGCTTGAAACATTTCCATCTGTTGGAGATATTGTAATCTTACCAACCGAAGAGCAACTACGTTCTATTATCGAATCAGGGAATAATAGACGTGTCTATATAGGAAATAGTCCGTTAGTCGGCAATGCTAAAGTGATGATTGATCCAGATCGTTTATTTGGGCGTCATCTTGCAGTGTTAGGTAATACAGGAAGTGGAAAATCTTGTTCTGTTGCAGGCTTGATACGTTGGTCTCTTGAAAGTGCAAAAGAACAACTTTGTGATAAAGCAAAGGCAGTAAATAGTCGTTTTATTGTTTTGGATCCAAATGGAGAGTATAGCAAAGCTTTTTCTGATAAGACAGATGCAAAACTCTATACAGTAAATTTAGAGGCTGAAGATAAGAAAAGGCAACTTGAGGTACCATTATGGTTTTGGAATACAGATGAATGGTGTGGATTTACTAAGGCTTCACCCAAAACTCATAGAACAACAATTGTACATGCACTTAAATCTGTAAAAAGTGGAATTGTATTTGAGCAATTATCTAAACAACGAGAATTGGCTAGTTATGTCCGTACTGTTATTGATACTATTGAAATTAATAAGGCAGCAGGTAATCCATGGGGAAAATTTCCTTTACCAAAGAATTTTCACACATCAGTTGAGAAGTGGACAAGTGGAATTAATTCGGATGAAAATTATCCTGAAGAACTGAAAAAGGCTATCCAGACATTCAAAATCAAAGCAAAAGAATTGATAGATGCTAGAACTGGAATGTATCCTCATTATGATTATACAAAACCAGAAGTTGATAGTTTAATAATATTGTTAAAAGATGTATATGCAAAAGCAGGGGGGCGAGAAGAAGACTTTCTACCTGTTGATGAGGATAGTCCTATTACGTTCACTGGAGAAAATTTTATAAGAGCTATAGAAGCTAATGCTGAGATATTAAATACAACAGATTATATCGTAACATTGATGCCTCGTATCAAAACGTTATTGACTGATGTACGTGTAAAGAAAGTTATTGATAATGAAAATCTTAATTTAGGTGAATGGTTGGAAAGCTATATTGGTTCTGATAATAAAGAGTCGCTAACAATAATTGATCTATCATTGCTTCCGTCAGAGGTAACAGGTATCATTACAGCTGTTATTGCTCGTATGGTTTTTGAGGCACAGCAGCGCTATCTAAAATTAAATAAACAATGTCTTCCAACTGTTCTGGTTATGGAAGAAGCACATTATTTTATAAAACGATACAATGACGATGCTGAAAACATAGGACCTGCAACCCAATGTTGTAAAGTGTTTGAGAAGATAGCGCGAGAGGGAAGAAAATTTGGATTAGGACTGGTTTTATCATCTCAAAGACCATCTGAGTTATCTCCAACTGTATTGTCTCAATGTAATTCTTTTTTACTACATCGCATATCCAATGACAGAGATCAGGAATTGGTTAGCCGTTTGTTGCCAGATAACATGAAAGGAATACTTCGTGAAATGCCATCATTGCCTTCTCAATATGCTGTATTATTAGGATGGGCATCCGAACTACCTGTTATGGTTAAAATGAGAACATTACCCAAAAATCAATGTCCTCAGTCTGATGATCCAGATTTCTGGGATGTTTGGATTGGAACTGAAAATCGTAAAATTGACTGGAGTGTAATTGCTAACGAATGGCAGAATAAAAGAAAAGATATATAAGCAAATGGGGATGACTTTCGATTTTTCATTTTGTCATCCCCATATTATTTCTATGGTTATATAAATGTTCCTTCAATATGACACTGTTCAAAATTTTATTTCTAATAAAACCATCAGATAAGAGAAAATGTAATTTTACTGTTAAAAAAGAAGGAGCTATTTGTTTAATTTACATTCTTTAGGCTTTTATTGTCTTTGGTGTATTTTTCACCTACTACATATGGACTATTATCAAGAGCTTCCGTTATATAAGATGTAGTATATATAACCTGATAGTTGTTTATGTCATATTCTGACAATTTATTAATCAACACCTTCTGAAAATTTTGTGCTCTCCCTATTTCGATACCTTTATCTTCCATATTATCTGCAAAGATAAAATGAGGGAATCTCATAAATGGTATTTCCAATGATGCCATAAATAGAGCAAAGCGAGCTACAATTTTTAGATAGAAATTAGAGCTGGCAGAATACTTCGAATGCTTGTTCGAAAGGTAGACAATGTTATTTGAAAAATCAACATTGAACTCATCTGCTTGGGTAAACTCTTGTTGTCTTTGTAAATCATGTTGAAGAAAATATATTCCAATTTCCTTAATTTTGTTTTCTACGATAGCTCTATTTTTCTGTTGTTGAGCTTCTTTAGCGTTGATAAATCGTTCTTCTTTAGCTATTAAGGATTGTAGTTGTTCTTTCTTTTCTATAAGTCCCTCATAATAAGATGCACGTTCAAGCATTGTTCGATATTGGAGAATTTCACCTTCAATTAATCCTTTATGATAAATCATCTCATCAACTTCTTCATCTTGGGGACTAATAGTGCTTTTCAACTCTTGAGTCAGTAAAGTCTCGTAAGTATCTAATTCAGATTTAGTTCCACTGATTGCTGATTTCTTTTCCACAAGTTCTGTATTCAATTGTTCAAGAACTATTTTTGACTCTTTAATCTGAAAGCTAAGTTCCAACTCATATCTTTTTGCTTGTCTTATCCCTTTGGTATTGTCAATAGGGGCTTTACATAATCGACAATGACCATTTTCAACGTGATTATCCAATTTTGTTAGGCATTCTGGACAAAAATCTAAAACTAAACCCTCTAAGCTTTTCCTTACTGATATAGAATCTGCCAAAGCTTTTTGTCTATTTTCAAGAGCAATGATAAACATCTCTGTATCGTCAATCTCGCTTTGAAGATAATTTTGATCATTCAACAGCCGTGAATATAATAGTCTAAGTTTAACTACAGATTCTTTTAAGCGATCAATTTTTTTGGAATACTTAGTTTTTACCTCTTGTCCAGTCCTCTTTTTTGTAATATATTCCGATAATTTAACAATTTCAGCTTCTTTATTTTTTATTGTATTTTTAAGGAACATACTAGAGCATTCCTCAGGTCTGCTAAAAGAAGTTTTAATTGCCTTTATTTCTACGCTAACATCATCTAATTGTTTTTTATACTCTTTGATGTTGAGTTTTGAAATGTATAAATCGGCGTCATAGATTCCCATTAATAATTCTGCAACAGTTTCTCGGGTTGTCTGGCTATCAAATTGTTCATACATGAACAAAGAACCTGTTGGTGACTCTTGATCTACATACATTAGTCGTAAAAGTTGGTGCATAGTAATATTATTATCACCTACAACCAATGGCATATCCATGATTTCAAAAAGTGCATTCGAGAAACTTTTTGTTTTATCAGTTGCACGATAACCAAAATAGTTGGATTCACAAGTATTTTCCAATGTTTCATCTATATCACCCCAAAATATAGTAAGTCCAACCATGGAATCGACACGGCCATCATCAGACAATTTTAATTCTCGTTTTAATGTAATTACACATCCATTGATATCTATTTGCGTATAAACATATTGGCAGCGCTTAGCTTCTATAACAAAATCAGAATATGAACCGCCTAGTCCAAAGAATAACAAATGAGTAATAGTTGATTTACCACTACTATTTTCACCGCGGATAATGTTAATACCCTTATGAAAGTATTCATCATATGCGGTTTGCCCATTTCTTGTTATAACCTTTAGTCTTTGAATCTGTATTCTACTTGCCATCGTATTTTGATATTAACAATCCTGTTCTATTTTTTAATCCTTTTGGTCCATTCAGTTGGGATACTTTAAAGTATAAACTTAACCATGATAAAGTATTTTTTTCTTGGGTAGTAAGTTCTCCGATATTTGCCAATATCGAATTGAGTTTATCTCTATTAAGGAGAACTACTTCTTGGTTGAATAAATTTTCAGCAGCAATGATTCCCAAAGAAGCCAAATAATTTAGGGCAGCCATTTGATAGGGGCGTTGTCTTTCTAAAAATTTTCTGCCGTCATATACGGTATTATATGGATTATCTGCTTTTGAGATGAATTTCCTTTTTGATTTTGCCTCTTGATACTCATAACCTCCAATACGAATGTTGTGAATTTTGTTTGGAAAAAGAAGATAAAAATCCCACATACGTAGCCTTTCTACTTCAACTTTTTCGTTTACATCATATTTATTTAAAATATGAAGCATTCGAAACAAAGTATGATATAAGTCAAATGCTTGATTATACATTTTCGTAATCTTTCCAATTAATATGACAAATACCGGTCAAATAATAAACCATACCATATATATCCTCGGCATCATAGCATAGGTAGTCATCATCTGCACCTTCTATATTGAGCTTATCAAGAATGGGATGTATGACATTATTACTGACAGCCTTGAATACTTCAACTTTGTTTGCTTGACTGCATATCAGTGGTTTTACGCAATCATTGAATTTCATCAAAATTTCTGCGAACAAATGAGAATTTATATATTGAGCAGACTCATAGTATTTATATTTCTCTTGTTTTTTTGCAAATTTCAACTTTTGCCTAATGGCACACTCAATATCAGTTTGTGTGCATCCTCCATCTTGTAACTTACGTTCTAATCCAATTGAACCATCCAGAACAGTATTATAATAACTCAAATCATCTATGATATCATTATAGCGTTGGTCACTTTCTATCTCCATCGCCAATTTACGGAATCTTCGCTGATACCAAGTTACTATCGGAGTATGGTAATGATTAATATCACGTCCTGCCACATCTCTGCCAGCATTAATATTCTCTTGCTTATAATTGACTCCAAACATTATAATAACCTATTTATTAATATCGCGTCCTGCCACATCTCCGCCAGCATTAATGTTCTCTTGCTTGTATTTGACTTTCATAGTAATATCACGCCCCGCTATACCTGTGCTATTACTAATATCCTTTTGTGTGGTATGGGAGTTGTTACAATTTTTCTTATTAAATAAATGCATACCAATCCCACCTGCAAAACAACCTCCGATAAACGATAGTATAGCTTCAAAATGATTTGTAAAGAATTCTACCATATATTCTGTCATTGTATACAAATTCATTAATTTCATAAAAACATAGTCATCGATTGACAGTATATTAAGTCAGATATATAACTAAAGCCAATCTTCACCATATTCCAAATTTTTGCACCCTATTTTTAGGTGGAAAAAGCTTGGATTTTCACGGAACAAAGTTACTAAATAATATCGTAAACACAGGAAATTATGATGTCTTTTAGTATTGTAAGTCATTGAATTCCTATAATAATTAGTTGCGGACAAAGTTTTAATCAAAAACTTTTCGTACATTTGCATAGAGAAAGTGTTCATTTGACTTAATGCAAAACGAGACATAATATAGAACTTTGCTCGTTTCTAAATCGTTACCTACTTAATAAAGCGATTCGTATAAACTGCTTATTTTCAGGGAATAGGATAAAAGCTAATGCCTGGCGGTGTGTGTAGTCAGGTTCTTCTTTATCTGGCACAAGTCGGCAATCTCTTTCAGGTAGCTGTTCATCTTCTGATTGCAGGGGACAGGCAGCAATACTCCTTTCTTTTTGCAGGCAGGATAATCTGCATATTTTCTCAGGATTTCCAAAGGAATATCCAGTAGCGGAATATTGCACATGTTCTTTGTTTTCTGACGTGGCTTCCTGATCCACAGGTTTCCGTTGTTGTCTTTTACGATATGCTCAGGGGAAAGTTGTTGCACGTCGATGAAAGCCAGACCGGTAAAGGCGGCGAAGATAAAAACATCACGGACTACGGTGATTCGCTCCAGAGGAAATTCCTTGTGGTAGATAGTCAGCAGTTCGTCCATGGTAAGAAATTCACGGATTACTTCTTTTTCGTGGAACTTGATACCGATAAACGGGTCTTTGGCTATCCATTCATTGGCCAGTGCCAGATTGGTAATTTTCTTCAGACATTTCATATAACGGATAACGGTATTTTGCTGACATTCCTTTTCAGTCTTCAAATAAAATTCAAAGGCACGTACCAGCTCACCGTTGACTTCCGCCAGCGGCAGATCATCCTTTCCGTATTTCTGTCTGATAAGTTCGGCAAGATAGCGCTTGCAGCTTTCATAACGGCGAACGGTGATCAGGGCATAGTCTTTACCGACCAGTGCACGGCATTGGTCATTGTGCTCCTGCATGGTACCGATGAGGGTGCGGACCGCTTCCGGTTCTTTGTCCTGTCCGAAAAATATTTCCTGTAACAGACGTGCCGTTATAGGCTGGTTCTGTTCTTCCAGTTCACAAAAAATCTGATGTAACTTGATTCTCGCATTTTCGATATAGGCATTCAGGTCGCATGATTTGCGGCTTTTGCCTCTGGCGGATTCCTTAGCCTGACTCCAGAGAGACGGGTCAATGCTTTTGCGGATGTTGTTTTCAACTCGCGTACCATCTACAGTGATACGCATACAAACGGATGCTTCTCCGTTTTTCAGCAGCTTGGTCTTCTTCAAGAAGAAAAGCACATTGAATGAACTTCTTTTCATTTTTCCTACAGTTTTTAGTTTGGACAAAAGTAGGAAACCGACCACGTTTTCTTGATACGCAAAATATTGCAAATCAGTGAGAAAGACTCTAATTCGGTGGAGATTTCTGCTCCACCTTTTATCTCCACCTTTTGCTCCACCTCAAACGGTAATATTTTGCCGTTTTTTGCGTGTCGGAAGAAAACAAAAAATCCCGATTTCGCTTGGAAATCAGGATTTTACTGTCTTTTGCTTTTCTTCAAAGTGGTGCCACCAGGAATCGAATGTTTAAATTCAAAATCCTAAATTACAGCACTTTAATATCTTTGGAAAAATCCCCGAACCACTGAATCAGCCATATGCCAAATTCACCAATTTTCGATAGATTCTCGTTAATCATCCTTTGACTTTACAAAGGTAAGCGTTCAGTTCTATTCCTCCAAATATTTATATGATTATTTAGGTGTAGCTACAAACTATTTTATAAAGTTTATCTTTTGATTATTAGTGATTTAAGAAATGTCATTCAAATGCCAAAACTTTGTTTCTTTCCAATATATCTATAATGTCCTGTTCCTTATACAGAATCTTTCCTCCTATTTTGTAATATGGCAATTTGCCATTCATTCTATATTCAATGAGTGTTCTTTTTGTAATTTTGAGAGCCTTTGATAACTCTTGTTCTGTTACATAACGGTTCCCGTCCAATATAGGTCTGTAGATTAAAGAATTTGTATCCAATATTTTGGATATACCTTCCATGGCTTCAATAAATCTTTTGATTTCATTACTATCCTTATTCAATACCATCTGTCCCATTTCCATTATTAGTATGTGTTTTGAGGTTCTTCTTCATGTAATTTAGAATATCTTCTTTTTTATAATAAATCTTTCTGTCTATACGACTGAAGGGGATTAGCCCTTTCTGTCTTAAAGACAACAGTTTTCTGTCTGATATATTCATAAGAATACATACATCCTGATTATCCAACCATTCATTCAGTTCAGATTTGGAAGAGTTCAGTCCTTTCAGTTGTTTTTCTATCTTGAACAATATGTCGTTCATTTCCATAAATGCACTGGCCTCTATGTTCACTATCTCCATAATCATTAGTTTAAGTAGTTGGGTAAAAATAGAATAGAAAGCTGTGGAACACAAGAGATTATCATCAAAGTTCATAATATGACATCAGATGTCATAGCGAAGTCACCGGACTATGCAGATCGGAGGGAGCTGAAATCCCTGTCTTATTTCGGGATTGGATAAGCAGATTATGTTTTATTATTGAGCATGATGAATTTTCACAGTATTTATGAGGTCATATATGGAATATAAGGATAGCCGCCTTTGATTTACGGCTATGCGTCACGTCGG
>ENA-OPTA01002010-OPTA01002010.1-human-gut-metagenome-genome-assembly--contig:-NODE-2010-length-11443-cov-2.590095_pt1 | contig 11443 bp, 8 predicted proteins | sample MGYA00241813_ERZ501917 | MGnify/ENA primary metagenome ERZ501917 (study PRJEB25962, sample SAMEA2042408) | human gut metagenome | biome: human gut; feature: human-associated habitat; material: faeces...
AGATTACTGCAAGAGACAAAGGCAGTGTTTGGAGAATTCCGTGTAATTGACATCATAACAGAGCAAGCAGTCGATACCGCGATTGGCTAGCATTATGAAGTGGTTCCAACAGACGCAATCAGTAGGTGTGAGCCATTTTGCTATCCAATGCCATTAAATCATCAATATGTCAAAAGATGCGGAATGAAGGTTATCGGCAATATCTATGACAATCCGGAATTATTAGGAGGTACAAAATGATAGCATATTATTGCGACCGTTGCGGGAAAGAAATTGTAGACGGAACCATCTACAGAGTGGCAATCACAGCCGAGTGCATAAGTATACTTGGTACAGCAGATACATTTGCAACAACATTTGAAGCAGACGCGGTAATTCTTTTTGGTGATGGTGTAAATGTGGTGCAGTTCGCCCGGCACAAACGGATGCTCTGCATAGATCAGGCTCTCATAATAGAAGCAAACCGCACGGTCATAGTCTTTGACCTCCACGCAGTAGAAGCCCAGATTGCAGTAACAGTGGGAGATCTGCCGGGGTGTCACGGCGATTTCCAGCGCCTCCTTGGTGACCGACAGCAGCTGATCCGGCTCATTCAGCACCTTGTAGCACTCTGCCAGTTCAAAGTAAGCGTCCACATTCATGGGGTTGAAGCGGATTGCGTCATTGATGACACGCACAGCCTCCTCCGGACGGCGCAGTTCAATGAGATTGTAGCCGTGGAGCAGCACCATACGGGACAGATCGAACCACGGGCGCACCAGCTTCTTGGAGGGCTGGTAGAAATACAGATACAGCTGATGTTCCAGCGGATTGCGCAGGCTCAGATACATCTCGTTCTCCGTCTCCCGGTAGTTCATGCGAATCTTGGTGTAGATTGCCTCGGTCAGGCGGAAGGACTCCTCCACCTTCTTCTCCTCCAGCAGCTGCTCCGCTTCGTGGAACATCACGTCGATGCGCTTGCCGTCGATGTACATCATCTTATCCAGCAGGGCACGCTTGTCCTCCGGCAGAATCTCATACGCCAGATCAGCAATGGCACTCTCGATCTCCTTGCCGTCCTTGGTGCTGCGGTACTTGTCCGCCTGCGATTCCAGATATACCATATCGACATTGTATTCCCCAGTCAGACCCTCCCGGATCTGTTCCATAATTTCTTTTACTGTCATAAATTGAAAGCTCCTTTTTCCCTGCGGCACCATGCCGCACTCGTCTATTGTTTCTATTATACAAGAGATTCACCAAAATTGCAAGCCTTTTTGAGAAAAATTCGCTGAAACAGAAAACAGGCAGCGTTTCCACTGCCTGTTTTGGGAAATATTGTGATCTTTCAATAATTTACTCTGAGGCAAACACGGTGTCTTTCAACTCCTGCTTTGCCGCATCAAAGTCGATTTGCAGCACGTCCTCACCATCGATGTTCACACCGCTGAACGTCCCGTCCTCCGGAATGCGCTGCTGCTTCAGGTCGCTGGTGGCGAGCTTCAGCGGCGTTGTCACGGCATAGCCGTACAGCTCGCCAGCGGAGAGATTGGTGGTCATCTCCGGCAGCGCAGACATACAGATGGATGCCAGCCGAAACGGATTCTTAGTGGCTTTCTGCATCACCTGCTGCATGACCATGCGCTGGCGCTCGGTGCGCTCAAAGTCGGCATTGCCTACGTAGCGGATACGGCTGTAGGAAAGCGCCTGCTTCCCGTCCAGCGTCAGCGTTCCGCCGCTGCTGAGGAGATCGTCCTCCCGGTCGTCGCCCATGATCTCGTTGACCTCGCTGATGAGAATTTCGTTGACTGCCTGTGCCTCGTCATCGGACAGCTCCAGCTTCACACCGCCCACGGCATCGATCATTTTGGCGCAGGCAGCGAATGTAATCATCACATAGTCATCAATGCTGATGTCATAGTTTTCCTCCAGCGTGTCCATCAGCAGCTCCGGCCCGCCGTAGGAATAGGCGGCATTCAGCTTGCCGTAGCCATTGTTGGGAATCTCTACGTACACATCCCGCATAAATGAAGTCATGGTGATCTCCTTGGTGCGGGAATTCATGGAAACCAGAATCATGGAGTCCGACCGCCCCTGCTCCTCGGAGGGGTCACGGGTGTCCGTGCCGATGACCAACACATTTTTCACATAGGACTCCTCCATGCTGCCGCTGGTCACACTGCGCTCACCGGCTGCCACACGGTTCATCTGCAAAATACCCACCATGGCGATGGCGGAATACAGCAGGAACACCACGATGACGAGAATCAGAATGGTCTTGACCAGCCGTCCAAGAAAGGAGTGATTCCGCCGCCGCTTCCGGCGGGAGGAACTGCCGGAGGATACCGGTGCGCTGCTCCGTGCAGGCGCACTCTTTCGTGCAGACTGTGCTCTCGCCGGCTGCGCCGGACGGGAGGCATGCTGCTGTTGAGGCACACGGCTTCTCTGCTGCGGCGAACTGCTCCGCTGCGGTGCGGCGGGACGCTGCTGCGGCTGTCTGGGAGCGCTGCTGCCCTGTGAATAACCGCCTTGGGGGACATATCCGCTCTGACCGTAGCCGCCTTGGGAATATCCGGCTTGTCCGTAACCGCCCTGCGGATACCCCTGATTGTATCCGTCCTGCGCATAGCCGCCCGATTCGTAACCTGCCTGACCATAACCGCCCTGGGCGTAGCCCTCCTGTCCATAGCCTGCCTGTCCGTATCCGTCCCGGGCATAACCGTTCTGATTGTAACCGTTCTGACTATACCCATCCTGGGCATAGCCTGTCTGTCCGTAACTGTCCGGTGCATAACCGCCCTGCACATATGGATTCTGCGCTGCCTGCCGCTGCACCTGTCCGGCGTCGATCTGTCTGGTGTCGTATTGATCGGTGGACTTTCCGGTAGCGGCTGCGTGGAAGAACATGGTTTCCTCGCCGTCCGTATTTCCGCCGTTTCTATGAGATTTTTCCATATCGGACTCCTTTCCGGTTTCGCTTCTTATCGAATGCGCACTGCAAGCGCCGTAATTGCTGTTAAAATCAAATGATAGAGGAAGAAAAACTGTGCGTTGATCTCGCTGTATGCGCCGGTGAACACGTGAATCAGTGCCAGAGACAGGCCCAGCAGCGATGCCACAACCTGTAAGATCATGCCGGTCACCGCACTGCGCCGTACTTTACGGGAACCAACCAGCAGGCGTGCTGCGCCAAAGCCGGAATCTCCCAGCACCATCGAAGCGCTGACACAGCCCAGGTCAGCGGTCTCCCGCTGGAACAGATTGTGCATAGAGGCGGGAAGAATCTTCATCAGGTGCTCCGGAAACTGGAAAAGTGCCGAGAGCCGCCGCAGGGAAACTGAGCTGTCCATGCTGCGAATTACCAGTGAAATGTTCTCCTGTTTCAGCGCCTGCATCTGTTTTTTCACAACGGGGTCCGCCGTGATCTGCACGCAAAACATCGCTGAGAGCACACCGCTGATGGAGAGATACAGCACATCACCGTTGCCCTCCGCCAGCTCCGCCTCCCGTGTCTTGGTGGGAAGTCCCTCTACCTTGTGCTCCGCCATCATCTCTCTGCCGCCGAACAGCACACGCCGGTTGGCGATCCATCCGCACAGCCCCAGGCCGTCCTCATAGACAAAGTCGTCCACCTGATGCAGCTGTTCCCGCTCCGGAATCATCTCCGCAAAGGCAAACTTCAGGATGCTGCCGGCACGGTAGACCAGACTGGCTGCATCCAGCAGCACGTTGTCCACCTTGGCGCCGGAGAACACTTTCAGCCCCTGAATCCGAATCGATCCCTTGGGGAACAGATCACTCGCCTCTGCCAGCAGGGCGTTGGTGTCGTAGAAATCGTCCACGCTCTGATAGCCCAGCATCACACTATTGCTGGCTGCTGCCTTTTTCGACTCCCGCTCCAGCGGAAGATTGACCACCAGCGCACTGCCCACACAGCATCCCGCCGTCAGCAGCGCCGTCAACAGCGAGAGGAAAAAGCTGAACCACAGCATGTTAAACGAAACGCCCATGCGAATCAGCGAGATTCCCACGGCGACCACCAGCGAACCGCCGGAGTAGAGCGCCGTCATAGGACGGCAGAGAGTGTCGGTCAAATCGTTGGAATACGTATACCGCAAAAAATCACAGAGCGAATCCACCTTGCGCACAGAGGTGACCACCGGATAATCGCTGATGAGTCCCCGTGTCAGCAGGTCCGCCGTCTCCTCCTGGGAAATATAAGAGAGCACACGCTTCTGCTCCAGACGGGTCATCACATTACAGCTGCGCATAGCACGGCGCACCACCAGAACCCGTCCCACGGCGTTGCAGAACAGCGCCAGCAGGGCACAGGGCAGGAAAAGATGGATCGTTTCATTTTCCAGCACCTGCGGTGAGATCACCGCCAGCACTGCGCCGGCAATCGCCGGAAGCAGAGGAAGCACTGCCATGCTGTCGCTGTTAGCGTGCAGACGCAGAAGATTCCACAGTCCGCTCCGCACCGTAGGAAAAGCAATCGCACCGCCGGCAACACCCATTGCCAGCTGCAAAATGGCATAGCTGCGCAGGCTGAGGTGACTGGAAACAAGGGTGAGAATACCGCCTGCGGCATTTTCGCCAAACGCCAGCAGTCCGCCGAAGACCGTCAGCAGCAGCAGCGCCAGACAGCGGAGCAGCACCACATTCCGCAGCTTCAGCAGGGTGCTGCGCACCTGTGTCATGTCGTCCGGTGTGGTCTGAGTGGTCTCCTCGGCTGCCATGCGGGTGCGAATCCGCCGCGGCGCACTGCCGGAACGGCTGGACTCCTTCTGTGCCTGATAGTAGAAGTCCTCTTCCTCCTCCCAGTTGTGATGAGAGGTCGGTTCGGATGCTCCGGCAGCAGAATCCGGCCGCTGGAAAACACCGGTCATGGACTCCTTGGCATAGGAGGCATCTGCGCCCTTTTTTCTCCGGCGCTTCTTCTGTTTTTTCTCTCTGGCACGTGTGGAATCCGCCATCTGCCGGATGTTCGGACGATGCCGGTTCTTGCTCTCCGAAACATCCTCCTCCACCTTGACAGCGCCGTCATAGGCGGAGATGCCGTCGTCAGCATAAGTATTGCCAGCCGCTCTTGCATTGCCGGCGTTCACAAAGGAAACCTGCTCCCGCTGTAAACTCTGAGTGGGAAACCGTTCCCGCATCACCGGCGATGCCGCAGCCTCCTGCGCACGCTGTGCACTCTGCGCCGCCTTGATGTGGGAGATGGTGGACTTGATGTCCACCAGTTCCTCCTCCGGCTGAGGCGGCTGCTCTGCCACATGGCGGTAACCGCCGCTGCCGCTGGGCATCGGCCGATCGGAGGTCGCCGCATTCAGCAGCTTTTCCGTTTCCAGCTTGCCGTGTGCCAGCGGTCTGTCGTCCGTTTTCTGAATGCCGGAACGCTTGCCGTCCGGCGTATATTCGCTGAGAATTTCCTCCAGCGTAAATTTCTGATCTGCCATATGCCGCTCCTTATGTACGTGCAGTGCGCTGACGCACTGCCTCATACAGGAAGATGCCGGCGGCGACAGAGGCGTTCAGGGAGTTGACCTTGCCACGCATGGGAAGGCTCAGCTTGGCGTCGCAGGTCTCGCCCACCAGCCGCCCCATACCGAAGCCCTCTGAGCCGATGACAAATGCCGTACCGCCGGTGAAATCCGCATCGGTGTACGATGTGCCGGCAGCATCCGTACCGTAGATCCACACGCCGTGTTCTTTTAGCTGCTCCATGGCGGAGACCAGATTGGAAACACGAGCCACCGGCAGCCAGCTTGCCGCACCGGCGGAGGTCTTTCCCACGGTCAGCGTCAGCGAGGCGCTGCGGCGCTTGGGGATGATGACACCGTGTGCTCCGGCAGCCTCTGCCGTCCGGATGATCGCCCCCAGATTGTGGGGATCCTGAATGCCGTCACAGATCACCAGCAGCGGCGGTTCGCCCAGCCCTTCTGCCGTTTTCAGCAGATCTTCCAGGGAGACGTACTGCCCGCATGCGCCGTCTGCCGCCACGCCCTGATGCACGGCACCGCCGGTGAGCTGGGACAGCTTTGCCTCGGTCACGATCTTCACAGGGATTCCGCGGGATTTCGCCAGTTCCACGATTTCCTGCAAACCGCCACTCTCCTGGCTGACATAGACTGTATCGATCTGCGCCTCGCTGCGCAGCGCTTCCATCACCGGATTGCGTCCGGCAATGCGATCCTCCTGCGCCTGTGTGAGTTCCGGCGCACGTGCTTCCCGTGAACGATATGGTTTTTTGGAATTTTTCAATGTTTCTTACTCCTTTATCTCTTTCTCTCATTGTTCAGCATTTCCGTTTTTGCTTCTGCCTCTTGCAGAATAGAACTATTATAACATGACACATCCAAAAATACAAGGGGAAACCTGTCTGGAAACGGAAATTTCCAGTGCAGTTCAAAGAAAAAACAGGATCACCGCCGCCGTCCCCACACTGCTGCCAACCGCCAGCAGCAGCATGGGCAGCCAGAGCCGTGTCCGCTTTTTGGCGGACGGCGAGATCTCCTGTAACAGAGCGTCCGCATCCTCCTGCGAGACCTGCGGCGGAAGCTGGGTGATCCCCGGCTTCAGGTAGAACACCGCCCGTTCAAAATACAGGCTGTCCGGATGATTGATCTCCAAAATCTTTTTGTGTACGCCTTTTACCATAACACATGCTCCTCTCTGCGTTTTTCCGCACCAAAAGTATGTGCATTTTATGACGTTCTAATCATTTCAAAACTATCTTTTTCACAGCGGAAAAAGCGCATGGGGAAAAACTGTTGAAAGTCCTGTGGAAACTGTGGAAAATCTTGAACATTTCCGTAGCTTCCGCCATTGTGGAAAATTCGGCGAAATTCCGCACAGGCAGACAAAAATCCGCCATATTTTTATCCCTGCAAAAGTGGAAGCACCGCCGGCGTGGTACGAAATGGCGCTGCCGGAATTCCATTTGCCCCGAACAGCGAGACCGGCCCGTAGTTTTGCCACGCATAGCGTGCGGAAACCGGCACCGGAACCTCCGCACAGGTCAGGCGGACACTGGTGCCGTCCAGAACCGCCTGCGCCGGATGATACACGCCGTCTGCGCCGGCAAGCTCAAAGCCCAGCGGCTTGCCGTGGAACGTCATGCCCTGACCGTGGTCAAAGAACACAGTCAGGCTGCCGTCCTGCACCACACTTCCGGCATACAGCGGGCCGAACGCCTCCAGTTCTGTTTCTCCGTAAACCAGATGGCGTGCCTGCAATGCCAGCCGGTGCGCCACCGGTTTCTTGTCCGTGGGGTGAATGTTGCCCATCTCTCCGCAGTCCAGCGCAACGGCGATTCCCGTGTGTTTGACCGTGCGGAACACGTTCATCTGCGCCTCCCGCAAAATGCACCAGGTACCGGTTCCCAGCGTGTCCTCATAGGCAAACATGGGCAGCTGCACCAGCAGAAACGGCAGCGTGTCGTCCTGAAACTCCTGCCGCCACCTTGCGATCATGGTGCAGAGCAGCGAGGCATACGTTTCTGCCCGAAAGTCGTCGTTCTCCCCCTGATAATACCAGAATCCCCGAAGGGTGTACGGCACGATCCGGCGCAGCATGAAGCGGTACATACCGGCGGGACGAAACGGGCTTTTGATGCCCATGGGGCCGGGCCAGCGGTTTTCGCCGCAGCGGCGGATGACCTCGTCCCACTTCATGTTCCCGTCCTCCTGATAGCACTTCTCCATGCGCTCTGTCCACGCCGCATGGTACACCAGATAGTCGTCATAGGCAGCGATCATCTCCGCATCCGTCTTTCCGGCGACGGCATCCTGATAGTCTTTCAGATAGGGATGTCCGGCAGCGTGCCGCTCCAGATCCTCCTCCGGCATCCAGCAGCTGACAGAAGAACCGCCATAATTGCAGCCGACGATTCCCACCGGAACACCAAGGCGCTGTGCCAGCTCCTGCGCTGCCCAGTACGCCACCGCCGACCACACGCCAGCGGTTTCCGGCGTGGCGAGCTCCCAGCGGCTCTCGGCAAATTCCTGCGTATATGCCACATCGGGAAATGTGTTTCGCGGCACACGGAAACAGCGCACACCGGATTCCGCACAGTGCTGCAGTGCCTCCGCACCGCCTTTGGCATCCTTGAGCATAAATTCCATGTTGGACTGACCGCCGGCAAGCCATACCTCCCCCACTGCCACGTCCGTATAGGCCAGCTGATTCTCTGCGCCAGCGACCTCCAGCGTCATCCCGGTCCCCGCTGTCAGCGTCGGCAGATAGACACACCATGTGCCGTCCCCGCCGACGCAGCCGGAAACCGTGCGGTTCTGCGCCGAAAGCGAAACCCGTACCGATTCGCCAGCGGTTCCTGTTCCAAAAACTGCAACGTTCTTGTCCCGCTGCAATACCATGTGATCTGTAAAAATAGGGGCTGTCTGTATCATTTTATTTTCAACCCTTCCAAATAACTGCGATGCCTCTATTATACCTGATTTTTCTCTGCGCTGTCAACGAGAATCCGCAGCGGATTTTGGATGTATCATTGACATTCTGCGTGTCCCATGGTACAATACAGAAAAAGAACCGTAAAAAGGAGAACCGAATAACTATGGCAAAACAACATTGGAAGGGCAGCGTCCTGCTGGCACCGGTACCGCCGACACTGGTCAGCTGCGGCACCATGGAATCCCACAACGTCCTGACAGTGGCGTGGACCGGCGTTCTCGCCACCCATCCGCCCATGACCTATATTTCCGTCCGTCCCACCCGCCATTCCTACGGCATCCTCATGGAACAGCGGGAGTTTGTCATCAATCTCACCACCTCCGCCATGATGAAAGAGACGGATTTCTGCGGTGTGCGCAGCGGAAAGGACGTGGACAAGTTCCAGGTCTGCCATTTCACGCCGGAGCCGGCGCAGACCGTTCAGGCACCCCTCATTGCGGAGTGTCCTGTCAATCTGGAGTGCAAGGTCACCGCAACGCAGGAGATGGGAACACACACCGTCTTTTTCGCCGAGATCACCGGTGTCAATGTGGAGGAAACCTATCTGGACAGCAAGGGAAAGCTGAACTTGCAGCAGTGCGGTCTGATGGCATATGCCCACGGCGAATATTTTGCGCTGGGGCGAAAGCTGGGGAACTTCGGCGACTCCGTGCGGAAGCGGAAAAAGAAACCGCAGCCCGGAAAAAAGAACGGCTGAACGCATTTCCCCGCACTTCAAAAAAATCCCGGTGCAGCCCCCGATTCTCACAAACATCGACGAGATATCACTTGACTTTTCAAGGGTTTATGATATAATATAATATAAAAAAGTATAAGAACCGCACAAATCACGTGCAGCTGCATAAATGCCGGCGCTTCGGGTATGCTAACTCCATGCATTCCAAGGACTTTCAGCCATGCGAAAGGAGCGTCAGCGTGACAACACAAAACCACGAAGCGTCCCCGTCCGGTTCGGAGGAACAGCTGGATCAGGCAAAGATCATTGAGGAAACCGGCGGTGTGCGTCCGCAAAACGCACGCCATCTGATTCACTGCCTCTCCGTCATCGGACAGATCGAAGGGCACAGCAACCTGCCGGAGGACACCAAAACCACCAAGTATGAACACATCCTGCCGGCGCTGGTCGCCATTGAGCAGGACCGCAGCATTGAGGGACTGCTGATCCTGCTGAACACCATGGGCGGTGATGTGGAAGCCGGTCTTGCGATCGCTGAGATGATCGCCGGTATGCGGACTCCCACCGTTTCTCTGGTGCTGGGCGGCGGACACTCCATCGGCATTCCGCTCGCCGTCAGCGCAGATCTCTCCATGATCGTGCCGTCCGCCTCTATGACCGTGCATCCGGTGCGAACCAGCGGTCTGGTGCTCGGCGTTCCCCAGACAACACGCTATTTTGAAAAAATACAGGAGCGCATCACAGGCTTTCTCCTCCGGCACAGCCACGTCACCGAGGGCGGTTTGCGCCAGATGATGATGAACACGCAGGAGATGGCGACCGATATGGGCACAGTTCTCTCCGGAAAGGAGGCCGTTGCCTGCGGACTCATCGACCGCATCGGCTCGCTGCACGAGGCCATTGAGGCGCTCTATCATCAAATCGAAACACAGGAGCCACGGTATTGCTGAGCCGTTCGGGGACTTCTGCGAAGAAAGGGAAATGTATTGGCTAACAAGAAAAAAGCTTCCAGAGCCTCGTCAAGCTCCAAACCCAAACGAAAAAAAACAGCCCCCGCCAGGCCTGCCGCTGCCAAATCCAAGACAGCCAAGGAAACAGCACTGGAAAAGCTGAACCAGCAGCAGCACGGGAACTCCAAGTTTCAGTCGGTCATTCTGTTTGCGTGCGCCGTACTGTTCTTTCTGGTCTCTTTTATCCAAGGCTCCGCCGGCTGGAAATTCCTGCACTGCGTGGTGCGGGGAATATTCGGGTTCTCGTTTCTGCTGGTGCCGTTTATTCTGCTGCTGTCCGCCTACCGGACGGAAAAGCAGTCGGACACACCGCTGCTCCGCCGATTTCTCTACGATCTGCTGCTGACCGTCATCGTCAGCAGCTTTGTACAGATCATCTTTGTGGGCGACATCGAAAAGAAAAACTTTATCCGTGCCATCAGCTATCTCTACAGGACCGGCGTGGAAAATGCGTTCCAGAGCGGCGGTGTCATCAGCGCCATTCTCGCCTATCCGCTCATCCGGATTCTCGGGGCGACCGGCGCACGGATCACCATTGTGATTCTGCTGTTCCTCGCCATCATGAAATTTTTGGATCTGAGTATGTCCCAGCTATGGGGCTACATACGCCTGCCGTTCCGCAAGCTGCGGGAGCTTTGGAATCGGGATGCGGAGTGGGCGGAGGACGCTGCGCCGGAAGAAGAACCGGCAGAAGAGCCGGAAGTCTTCCTGCCGCAGGAGCCGCAGCCTCCGATGCCCCGCAGAGCAGCAGCACAGCCCGACCCCGTTTTTCCGGAACCGCCTGCCGCAGCACCTGCGCCGGAGGCACAGCCGGACTTCTCCTCTGAGCTGGAAGCCATGATTCGGGATTCCAGACCGCAGGAGGGCGAGCCGTACGACATGGACATTGACCTGCCCATCCCCACAGACGGAGACACCGCCGGCATTGTCACACCGGAGGAATGGTCGGCAGCCCCGCCGGAGCTGGCAAAAGCCGAAAAACAGGCGGAGTCTGCCGGCGCACCGGAATTGGCAGTGCCCCAGTCTGCCGTGCTGCAAAAGCCCTATCAGATTCCGCCCATGGACTTCCTCCAGCCGGGCATCAGCCGTGCCAACGACCCTGCTGCGGAGCAGGAGCTGAAGGAAAAGGCCGGCATTCTGGTGGACACGCTCAACAGCTTTGGCGTGACCGTCCGCATCACCGGCATCTCCAGAGGGCCGTCTGTCACACGCTATGAAATTCAGTCCGCCGCCGGTGTCAAGGTTTCGAAGATCACCGGTCTGGCGGATATCTTCGCACGTTGCGTGCGGTTTACAATCGCGCTGT
>ENA-OPTA01002017-OPTA01002017.1-human-gut-metagenome-genome-assembly--contig:-NODE-2017-length-11428-cov-2.610569_pt1 | contig 11428 bp, 9 predicted proteins | sample MGYA00241813_ERZ501917 | MGnify/ENA primary metagenome ERZ501917 (study PRJEB25962, sample SAMEA2042408) | human gut metagenome | biome: human gut; feature: human-associated habitat; material: faeces...
TTAAGTCTGCATCTTCCCGCAAATCTCGAAGCCTTGGATAATATCCCATATCATCACCCCTTACCTATATTATTACATATCATATGTAATCTCGTTGACAAAATACAACAAATGATGTATTATAAATTTGAAATACATCGTATGATGTAATTATTGTTATGTGAATAGGGAGGTAATAGTGATTAAGAATCGTGATAATAGCAAAACACCTTTTATGTAAAATTTATTTGGAGAAAGGAATAAAACGATGGTCAATTTCAACGAATATCAAAAATGGGAAGGCAGTATCGCTGTTCCTATAACTGATTGCTATAATTTAATTGTTGAAGAAAGCGAAAAAGTTTCACCGGAGGATGTTTCATTAGATTTTGCAAATTATCTTTATAAAATTATAGATATTAAAAATCTAAACGGTAATGATGATGTTGAAACTATGAAAAGCATGATTTTTGACATGCAGGGAAAAACTTTTATAGAATTGTATAATGAGAAAATCAATTTAATTGAACTTTCTGATCCTCTTGTACGAATGATTACTAAATATAAGTTATTAGAAAGAGGAGAATAACATGAAAAAAGTTATTAGTTTATTTTTATCACTTACAATGCTTTTGAGCATTGTATCGGTAGTCGATTTTTCAGCTTATGCTGATGTACAAACAGGAAAATTAGGTGATAATGTTACATATTCACTTGATACTGAAACTGGTTTGCTTACTATTAGTGGAACAGGTGATATGTATGATTATAAATTGAGCTTTCATGACTACAACGGAAGAGAGTATTATTCATCTACTCCACTTAAAATGGAAAACATTAAAAACATAATAATTGAATCTGGTGTGACCGATATTGGTGATGCTGTATTTTTTAATTGCAAAATACAAAGTATAACAATACCTGATACTGTAACAAGAATTGGCAATTATGCATTCATTGGATTTAAAAAATCTGAAATAACACTACCTAATAGTGTAATCTCTATTGCCTATTCAGCATTTAATATATCTGTTGAAGGTAATATTTCTTATTTAAAAAAAATCAATTATAATGGTACTGTAACACAATGGAATTCAGTTGTTTATAGCAATAAAGATCATCATATTATTAAGTGTACCGATGGTATTATAGGAAATGGAAATACTGTTACTATTGACAATTTTAGTTGTAATATCAATAATGATTATACTGCTCAAATAGTGGGGCGTACAGATACGCTTGGAAATTTAATTATTCCTGAACCTGTTTGGTATGAGGGACATACATTTACGGTTACAAGCATTGTCAATAATGCATTTAGTGGTTGCTCAAGTTTAACAAGTGTAACAATACCAAACAGCGTAGAGAGCATTGGTGATAATGCGTTCCAAAATTGCTCAAGCTTAACAAGTGCAACAATTGGAAATAATGTAACAAGCATTGGTTCTTCTGCATTTTTCGGTTGCAGTAAGCTTAAGAAGATTGAAATTCCTGACAGTGTTACTTATATTGGCAGTAAGGCTTTTGACGGTACGGCATTTTATAACACCGTTAAAAATTGGGAAGATGGAGTTCTTTATTGCGGTAATCATTTGATAAGCGCTAAATCTGATGTAACTAAAATCACTGTAAAGGCTTCAACAGTTTCAATTGCCGCCGGTGCGCTTGATAACTGTAAATCACTTAAAAAAATCAATGTGCTTAACCCTAAATGTGTTATTAACTGCACAATTCCTAAAACAGCTGTAATCGGCGGTGCCGAAGGTTCAACAGCAGAGGATTTTGCTCAAAAAAATAATATGAGTATTGACTATTTTGAAGAGTGTACACATAGTGACAAAGTTCAAGTAGTTATTGCCGCAACCTGCACCGAGCAGGGTGCTGTTCAAAGTCGTTGTGCAGATTGCGATAAATTGATTTCACAAACTTTTACCGCTCCTTTAGGTCATACAATGGTTATTACAACACCTGCAAAAGCACCTACCTGTACAACAAGCGGTAACACACAAGCCGGATATTGCACTGTTTGCGGATATAATGAAGTTTCAACTGTAATTCCGGCAACAGGTCATAACTTTGGTAATAATTCAGCTAATTGCTTGGTTTGCGGTGTGGCTAATCCTAATTATGTTGCACCTGCACAGCCGACACCAAATCCGACCCCGTCAACTGCACCTACACAGCCTAATCAAAATGATACAAATACATCAAATGATGAAGATGTGACTGTAATTTCAAAGCCGAAATCTGCTTCAATTAAGAAAGTTAAAGGTGCAAAGAAAGCAATTTTAGTTACTTGGAAAAAGGTAAGCGGTGTTAATGGATATGAAATTCAAGTCGCAACAGATAAGAAATTCAAGAAAAACAAGAAAACCGTAACAATCAAGAAGCAGAAAACTACAAAGACTACTGTTAAAAAGCTTAAGGCAAAGAAAAAGTATTATGTAAGAGTTCGTACATATAAAATAGTGAACGGTAAAAAAGTATATTCTTCTTGGTCAAAGGTTAAGAGTGTTAAAACTAAATAAGTCAAAAAACTGCGAAGATTTAATTCTTCGCAGTTTTTTGACACCCTATGTGACTTGCCGATTTCATATTTGAATATGCCGAACTTAAGGCTGATTATTTCAATCAAAGTTTTGAATCAATCTTAAACGATTCACTTTTAGGTTTAACGGTGGTTACAATAGGCTTGGTTATATGGATTGTAATATTGCTTGTCAAAGACCCTAACGGTGTATTTGAAAAGAAGTTTACAAAAAAATAAAGTAAGAAAAAACGGACTGCACTAGCAGTCCGTTTTTGTTTTTGATGTTTGAATTATTTATAAAATAATGCGTTAGTTTGTGCTTTTGAAAATCTGTAAACACTCATTTCAATTCCGAGTGCCAGGTAAATACACAACGATGATGAACCGCCTGCCGAAAAAAGCGGCAGTGTAATACCGATACTCGGTAAAATTGAAAGCTCCATTCCTATATTAACAAACATTTGCGCAAACAGCATAACCGATATGCCGCTGCACATTAAATAACCTACATTATCTCTTGCTTTAAGACCTGTTGTCATAACCCTTATAATCAGCACTGCAAGAATAACAATTACTGCAAGTGCGCCGATATATCCGAGTTCCTCTCCGGCAACGGTTAAAATCATATCACTTTCGTTTACCGGCACAGAACCGCTTTGAGTCATACTTCCGTTAAGATAACCTTCGCCAAGCCAGCCGCCGCTGCCAAGTGCAATTTTACCGTTAGTTTGCTGATAGAGAACATCTTTATATTGCTCAGGGTAAAACAGCGCAGTGATTCTTTCCCTTTGTACACCGTTTATAATGTTTAATTTCCAAGCCGCAGTAAAGCCGACTATTATTGCGCAAATGCCGGCAATAAAGTAGCCTATATTTACTTTTGCAAAGAATAACATTCCGATGAACATAACCAGGAAGATGAGGGCTGAACCGGCGTCACCGGTTAAAAGTACAAGCCCGATAGGAATCATACCGTGAATTACAAGCGGCACGATTGTTTTAAGCCTGTTAATATTATCCTTAACCATATCAAGATGATATGAAAAAGATATAATAAATCCGACTTTTAAAAGCTCCGATGTTTGAAAATAGAATACACCAAGGTCAAGCCAGCTTTTAGCATCAGGCCTGTCAGGGTTAACGGCTTTACCGAAAAGCAGTGTTACCACCATAAGCCCTATACATCCCGCCGCTATTAAAGGCCATAACTTTGATATAATTTCATAGTCGATATTGCAAACAATAAGAGCAAAAATAATGCCGCCCAATGTGGAAATCAGCATACTTTTTACGCCGCTTGCAATAACAGCACCGTCTTTTAGTGTGGAATATGTTGCACTGTAAACAAGAGCAAGTCCGTAGCAAGAGCCGATTAGGGCAGTGATAAGTGTTACAAAATCAAGCCCGCTGAAAAATCCGACTCTGTTTTTTTTCAATTTTTTCTCCAATCTGTATTGAATTTTGTATATATTATATTAAAGTATATTAGAAAGATAATGTCAAGTGAAAAATTGTGTTTTTTGTGTTAAATTTGTTATTGGAATATTTATTGTTATATGTTATAATATATCGCAAGTTAAGAATAAATGGAGAAATATTTATGTTAAGTGATATTGAAATTGCACAAAACGCTAAAATGAAAGACATTAGCGAAATTGCATCAATGCTTGGTATTGATGCAAAAGGAATTGAGCCTTACGGTCACTATAAAGCTAAAATATCAAATGAAACTATCGAAAGTTTAAAAGATAAAGAAGACGGCAAGCTTGTTTTGGTAACTGCTGTTAATCCAACCCCTGCGGGAGAGGGTAAGACTACTGTTTCAATCGGCCTTGCGCAAGCACTCAATAGGCTTGGCAAAAAAGCAATTGCCGCCCTTCGTGAGCCGTCACTCGGCCCTGTTTTCGGAATTAAAGGCGGTGCGGCAGGCGGCGGATATTCGCAGGTTGTACCTATGGAGGATATAAATCTTCATTTTACCGGCGATATGCACGCTATTACAAGCGCAAATAACCTTATGTGTGCCATTCTTGATAATCATATTCAGCAGGGCAATGTGCTTGGTATTGACCAACGCAGAATTCTTGTTAAAAGATGCCTTGATATGAATGACCGCGCACTTCGTAATATTGTTTGTTCACTCGGCGGTAAGCTTAACGGTATCCCGCGTGAAGAACATTTTGTAATCACCGTTGCAAGTGAAGTTATGGCGATTCTTTGCCTTGCAAATGATATTTTTGATTTAAAACAAAGGCTTGGCAAAATTCTTGTTGCTTACACTTATGACGGTCAGCCTGTTTATTGTAAGGATATTAAGGCAAACGGTGCTATGACTGTTTTGCTTAAAGATGCCATTAAGCCTAACCTTGTTCAAACTCTTGAAAATACACCTGCTATTATGCACGGCGGTCCGTTTGCAAATATTGCACACGGTTGCAACTCCGTAAGGGCTACAAAAACCGCACTTAAACTCGGTGATTATTGCATTACCGAAGCCGGTTTCGGTTCGGATTTGGGCGCAGAAAAGTTCTTTGATATTAAATGCCGCTTTGCCGGTTTAAAGCCTGCCTGCGTTGTTCTTGTTTCAACCGTAAGGTCAATGAAATATAACGGCGGCGTGCCGAAAGATGAACTTAAAGAGGAAAATTTGGAAGCACTTAAAAAGGGTAGTGAAAACCTTGCGGCACATATTGATAATCTTCATAAATTCGGTGTGCCGGTTGTAGTGGCTATCAATCATTTCTATGCAGATACAGATGCAGAAATTGAATTTGTTGAAAAATTCTGCAAAGAAAAAGGTGCCGATTTTGCAGTTACAAAGTGCTTTACCGAGGGCGGTGCAGGCAGTGAGGAACTTGCAAAAAAAGTGATGTCCGCTTGCGAAAAGGAAAATGATTTCCGTTTTCTTTATGATATTGATACCCCGATTTATGAAAAAATTGATACTATTGCCAGGGAAATATATGGCGCAGACGGTGTTGAATACACCAAGGAAGCTAAAAAGAGTATTGATGAATTTATTAAACTCGGCTGTGATAATATGCCTGTATGTATGGCTAAAACGCAGTACAGCCTTTCGGATAATCCTGCTCTTTTGGGCAGGCCTCACGGTTTCAAAATCACCGTTTCTTCTGCATCACTTTCAAACGGTGCAGGTTTCCTTGTGTGCCAAACAGGTTCGGTTATGACTATGCCGGGGCTTTCAAAATCACCGGCTGCGTATAAAATTGATATTGATGAAAACGGTAATACTGTCGGTCTTTTTTAAGGTGAAAGTATGAAAGAGTATAAAACTAAAAGTTATGAAGAAACAGTTGAGCTTGGTAAAAAAGTTGCTAAAAGCTTGCCTAAAGGCTCGCTTGTTGCATTTTTAGGCGGGCTTGGAATGGGTAAAACCGCTTTTACAACGGGTTTTGCAAAAGGACTTGGCATTGATGTTGATGTTTCTTCACCGACTTTTGCTATTTGCAATACTTATATTGGTGATGAAAATACGCTTTACCATTTTGATATGTATCGTGTTGACGGTTGGGATGACCTTTATTCTACCGGATTTTTCGATTTCCTTGAAACAGATGCATATATGGCAATTGAGTGGAGCGAAAATGTTTACGGCGCATTGCCTGATGATACTTTGATGATTGAAATTGAACGCCTTGGCGAAAATGAAAGACTTTTTAAAATGTATAAAAAATCAGAGGAAGAATAATGATTTTATCAGTTGATTCTTCGGCTGTTACTGCTTCTGTTGCATTAACCGACGGAGATAAAGTTATTAAAAGTGAATTTGTAAATGCCGGCCTTACACACAGCGAAACGCTTTTACCTATGATTAAAAGGGTAATGGGGGAACATACGGTTGATGAACTCGAAGCGATTGCAGTTACGGCGGGTCCCGGTTCTTTTACCGGAGTCAGAATAGGTGTTGCAACCGTTAAAGGTTTGGCATTTGAAAAAAATATTCCCTGTATCAGCGTTTCAACTTTAGAGGCAATTGCCTGCAATTTTATTAAAGAAGATGCAATTGTTTGCGCTGTAATGGACGCGAGAAGAATGCAGTTTTATAACGCTGTGTTTGAAATTAAAAACGGTACAGTGAAAAGACTTTGTAAAGATAGGGCGATTTCTATTGATGATTTAAGAAAAGACCTTGCCAAGTACAGCAAAGTTATTATTGCAGGTGACGGAGCAAAGCTTTGTTTTGATAATTTGAATTTGGATAATGCTGTTTTGTCACCTGATGATAAAATGTATCAATGCGCTCAAGGTGTAGCTTGTGCCGCAAATAGTAAAGAAAAAATTTCAGCCTCGGCTCTTATGCCGATTTATTTAAGGCTCAGCCAGGCTGAAAGAGAATTAAAACTTAAAAAGGAAAGATAAGGAGAATAATATGATAGCATTAGGAAGTGACCACGCAGGTTTTTCACTTAAAGAGGAAATCAAAAAGCATCTTGATGAAACGGGAGTAGATTACATTGATGTAGGCTGCTACTCACCTGAAAGATTTGATTATGCAATTTCTGCGCAAAAAGCTTGCGATAAGGTAGTGGCAGGCGAATGTTCATCTGCAATTCTTTGCTGTGGTACAGGTGTAGGCATTTCAATGGCGGCAAATAAGGTTAAGGGTATTCGTGCTTGCTGCTGTACTGATTATTTCAGCGCAAAGTATACAAGACTTCACAATGACGCAAATGTTCTTTGTATGGGCGAAAGAGTTATAGGAGCAGGCCTTGCAATTGAACTCGTTGATGTTTTCCTTAATACAGAATTTGAAGGCGGAAGACATCAAACCCGCGTTGATCAAATTATGGCAATTGAAAAGGGCGAAAAGCTTTATTGATATGATATTTTAAATATAGTCAGTAAAACAAAAAACCTGTTGATTTTATCAACAGGTTTTTTGTTTTTATATGTATTTTTAGTTGTTTTCTTCTTTACTGAGCTTTTGACCCATAAGTACACCCATTACAGATGCCATCATAAGACCTCTTGTCCATCCTGAACTGTCACCAAGGCAATGAAGACCTTTAATGTTGGTGTTAAGGTTCTCATCCATTTTAACTTTGTTAGAATAGAATTTGAGTTCAGGGCTGTAAAGAAGTGTTTCGGTTGATGCAAATCCCGGTACAACAATATCAAGCATTTTGATAAATTCAATAATGTTCGTCATCGCACGGTACGGCATAGCTGCAGTAATATCACCTGCGACTGCGTCTTTAAGTGTCGGCTTAACATTACTTTTTGTAAGTTCATACTGCCATGTTCTTTTACCGTCAAGAATATCACCGAAACGCTGAACCATAATGTGACCTGCACCAAGCATGTTTGTAAGTTCACCGACTTTTTGCGCATATTCAATTGGCTGGTTAAACGGTTCTGTAAAATTATGGCTTACAAGAATAGCAAGGTTTGTGTTTTCACTCTTCTTATCCTTAAAGCTGTGTCCGTTAACAACAGCAAGGTCGTTATCATAGTTTTCCTGTGCTACAAAGCCGCCCGGATTTTGGCAGAATGTACGAACCTTGTTTTTCCACGGTCTTGGATAACCGATAAGTTTTGATTCATAAAGTGCTTCGTTAACTTTTTCCATAACTTCGTTTCTGCACTCAACTCTTACACCGATGTCAACAGTACCCGGCTTGTGAGCAATGTTATGCTCGATACAAAGCTTGTCAAGCCAATCAGCACCGCGCCTGCCTGTTGCAATAACTATTTCAGGTGCGTTAATAATTACATCTTGACCCTTGTCATCAATAATTACACCTTTGCAAACACTGTCTTCAATAATGATGTTTTTACATTCTGTTGAAAACATCATATCTACTCCGTTATCTGCAAGGAAGTTTTGAATTTTAAGGTAAAGTTCCTGTGCCTTTTCAGTACCTAAATGGCGGATAGGGCAGTCAACAAGTTTTAAGCCTGCCTTAATGGCATTTTTTCTGATTTCTTTGATTGCGTCGCCTGTGTTAATACCCTCAATTTTAGTGTCAGCACCGAATTCAAGATAAATTTTATCTGTATAGTTGATAAGTTCCTGCGCAAAGTCTTCGCCGATAAGCATTGGCAAATCGCCGCCTACTTCATAGCTTAAGCTTAACTTACCGTCAGAAAAAGCACCTGCACCCGAAAAGCCTGTTGTAATAGCACAGCTTGGCTTACAGTTTACACAGTGGCCTACTTCTGCTTTAGGGCAATGGCGCTTTTCAACCGGCTTGCCTTTTTCAATTAAAAGCATTTTTTTCTTTGTACCACGCTTGATGAGTTCAAGGGCTGTAAAAATACCTGCCGGGCCTGAACCTACAATTATCAAATCGTAACTCATTTATGTACTCCTTTTTTGCAAAAAAATAAAGTCGAACCGCAATAGCTCGACTTCAAAACTTTTTCTTGTTTATTATCTATTGCACATTATATTAGCATATTAGCATATATTTGTCAATAGTTGTTACATTAGTTGTTGCATTTTAGGTTTAATAATTCTTGCATATATAAATATAATCTGTTATACTTTATAAGTAAAAATATATTTTATGGGGAATTTGATGGAACAGACGCAATCTATTAAAGAAATACTTGATACATACGGTAAATATACCGGCTTAACTATGGGTACATCAATGGAACCGCTTATTCACGAGCAGCAGGATAACATAATTGTTGTCAAGAATAAAGGCAGGCTTAAAAAATATGATGTGGCTGTTTATGTTACACCGCAGGGTAAGTATATTATGCACCGTGTTGTAAAAGTGTGTGATGACCACTATGTTATAGTCGGGGACAATTTGCTGAAAAAAGAATATGTTACCGATGATATGATTTGCGGTGTTCTTGTCGGATTTTATAAAAAAGGTAAAAAATATATTGATTGTACTTCATCAAAAAAATATATGATATATTCAAAAATATGGGTTGCCCTTTTGCCGATTCGTCCTGCCATTCTTCTTTTTCCAAGGGGAGTTAATTGGATAAAAAGGCATATTTTTAAAAAGGGGTGATGTTCATTATGGTAAATAAAAAAATCGGCAAGAACGATACAAATGTTATTAAATGGATGTTCACCGTTTGTAAAAAGCAATTTCCGATGATGATTTTGCTTGTTGTTTTAAATGCGATATACGGTATATCTTCAGTCTTTTTTGCAAAGTTTTCCAAAAGCATTATTGACGGTGCAACGCAGGCAAAGGATTTTAATATCGTAATTAAATTTGCACTTTGTATGCTTTTTCTTGTTGCATTTCAAATGATACTTAATATAACTAAAAACAGCCTTTCCGAGCGTTGCAGTGCAAGGCTTGAAATGATACTCAAAAAATATATTCTCGATTTAGTTATAAAAAAAGATTATCAATGTGTTACATCATATCACACGGGTGATTTGCAAAACCGTATGTTTAATGATGTGACGCTTGTCGCAAACGGGTTTACAACGATTATTCCCGAGTCTGCATATTTCGGTGCAAAACTTTTAAGCTCATTGATTTATTTAATTGTTATAGATAAAATTTTTGCACTTATTTTTGTAATTGGCGGGTTTACTATATTTTTTATTACCCGAATTTTGAGAAAAACACTTAAAAAATTACATAAAAAAGTGCAGGAAACCGAGGGTAAAACCCGCTCGTTTATTCAGGAAATATTAACTAATCTGCTTGTAATCAAAGCTTTTGCGGTGGATGAAAAAGTTAATGAAACAACAGATGAGCTTCAAAATGATAATTTTAAAGCAAGGATGACTAAACGCAATTTTTCAATTTGTGCAAATGTAGGGCTTGGTTCTATATTTAGTATAGGCACAGTATTTGCAATTGCTTTTGGCGCATACGGCATTTTGTTTAAAGCTATGACATACGGTACAGTTACTGCGATAATTCAGCTTGTTAATCAGGTGCAGTCACCTTTTGTTTCACTTTCGGGTATTATGCCAAAATATTATAATACCATTGCGTCAGCCGAAAGACTTATGGAACTTGATGATTTGCCTGATGAGAAAGAAATAAATAAAAATGAAATTGATAAGGACGCCGTATATCGTGCATTAAAATCAATTGAATTTGAAAATATCACATTTAGTTTTGACAGGGATTTTATTCTTGATAATACATCATTAAGCATAAATAAGGGCGATTTTGTGGCGATTATGGGCATATCCGGAATCGGCAAAAGTACACTTTTAAAACTTCTTTTAGGTGTGTTTAATGTAAATTCGGGTTCAATTTATCTTAACACCGATAATTCAAAAATATTTATCGATAAAAATACACGCAAGCTGTTTTCATATGTGCCGCAGGGCAATATGCTCATTTCCGGTACAATTAAAGATAATATTACTTTTATTAACCCGAGTGCGACTGATGATGAAATCGCAAAAGCAATTGAAATAAGCTGTGCAAAGCAGTTTATTGATGAATTGCCTTCAGGTATTGAAACAGTAATAGGCGAAAAGGGAATGGGCCTTTCTGAAGGGCAGATTCAGCGCCTTGCAATCGCAAGAAGCTTACTTGCAAACTCACCTGTTCTTCTGCTGGATGAAGCCACATCAGCCCTTGATGAGCAGACGGAAAAGCAGTTTTTAACTAATTTAAAAACTCTTGATAATATTACTTGTTTAATTGTTTCGCATAAAAAAGCCGCGCTTGATATATGCAATAAATCCATTAAAATTAAAAACGGTAAAATTATAAGTGAGGGATAATATGTTAATTACAAAATGGGGCAAAGCACTTGATAAAAATCATCCGCTTTGTGAATATCCACGCCCACAATTTGTTCGTGACAGTTATATAAGCCTTAACGGAATGTGGAAATGTGCATTTTATAATAAGCCCGATTGTGAGGATGAAAAGTTCAGATACGATATTTGCGTTCCTTTTTCACCCGAAGCATATCTTTCCGGTGTACATAGAACTTTAGAACCGGGCG
>ENA-OPTA01002018-OPTA01002018.1-human-gut-metagenome-genome-assembly--contig:-NODE-2018-length-11423-cov-47.103448_pt1 | contig 11423 bp, 6 predicted proteins | sample MGYA00241813_ERZ501917 | MGnify/ENA primary metagenome ERZ501917 (study PRJEB25962, sample SAMEA2042408) | human gut metagenome | biome: human gut; feature: human-associated habitat; material: faeces...
CAATGGTCGGATGCGGCTGCTGATACGCTCAGTCTGGAGCACTTCCGATGAGTGGCAACTTGTGCGGACCCAGGTTGTTGATAACATGGTTCATCGAAATCTTGAGGTGCTCGAAGAGGCTTACTTCTGTGCCTGGCTGGTTGTCGAAAGGCACCTGCTCAGCGAGGATAGAGAAGTCGCCCGTCTCCTTGATATAGGCTACGGTACCGAAGATGAGCCAGCATGGGTCGTCGTTGAAACCGCCACCGATATCGTTGTTGCCACGTTTGGTGAGCGGCTGATACTGGTGGTAGCAGCCACCGTCTGGGAACTGGGTGCTGGCGATATCGATGATGCGCTGGCGGGCACGGGTAGGTATCTGATGAACGAAACCTACGAGGTCCTGGTTGGAATCGCGGAAGCCCATGCCTCGACCGATGCCGCTCTCGAAGAAACTTGCCGAACGCGACATACAGAAGGTGATCATGCACTGATACTGGTTCCAGATGTTCACCATACGGTCTAACTTGTCGTTGCCGCTCTTCACGGTGAAGATGTTCAGCAGGTTATCCCAGTACTGGTTGAGTTCTGCGAAGGCAGCATCCACCTTTTCGGTGGTATCAAACTTGGCGATAAGCTGATGAGCTTTCTCCTTGTTGATTACCTTCTTGGCGCTGAACTTCTTGTCCTGCTCGTTCTCCACATAGCCCAGCAGGAAGATGAGGTCGCGGCTCTCGCCTGGCTGCAGGGTAACCTCGATATAATGAGATGCGATAGGGCTCCAGCCGTGGGCAAAGCTGTTGCGTGGCTTGCCTTCCAGCACAGCCTCAGGCTCGGCAAACTCGTTGTAGAGTCCGATGAAGCTCTCGCGGTCGGTATCGTAGCCCTGAATCTCGGTATTCACTGTGTAGAAAGCATAGTGGTTGCGGCGCTCACGATATTCGGTCTTGTGATAGATGGTAGAACCCTCTACCTCCACCTCGCCCGTAGAGAAGTTGCGCTGGAAGTTCTCCATGTCGGTAGCAGCATTCCAGAGGCACCACTCTGCAAAGGAGAACACTTTGAGGGTCTTCACCTCCTCAGTCTGGTTCTTCAGCGTCATCTTCTGCACCTCAGCCCATGTATGGAGGGGTACGAAGAAGAGCACACTCGCCTCTACGCCGTTCTTGCTGCCCGTGATGCGGGTATAGTTCATGCCGTGGCGGCACTCGTAGCTGTCGAGCGGTGTCTTGCAAGGTTTCCATCCCGGGTTCCATACGGTATCGCCATCTTTGATATAGAAATAGCGACCGCCGTTATCCATCGGCACACCATTGTAGCGATAACGGGTGATGCGACGGAACTTGGCATCCTTGTAGAAGGAATAACCACCTGCTGTGTTTGAGATGAGCGAGAAGAAATCCTCGTTACCCAAATAATTGATCCAAGGCCATGGGGTCTTTGGGTCAGTAATCACGTATTCGCGATTGGCGTCATCAAAATGACCATACTTTTTTTCTGCCATTGTTTTTTTAATGTTATTTCTTGGTAAAATATACTATTTTGGTGCAAAGATAGTAAAAAGTTTAAGTTTCGGGGTTAGAAAACAGTTTTTTTTTGTATTTTTGCAATGAAAAGTTTGATGATTATCATCATTCTATAAACATTTAATACAATTGGCTTATGAAAAGAAACATTTTATCACTTCTGATAGCCCTCTTTGCTACGATGCAGGTAGCGGCTCAGACATACGACAACTTGTGGAAGCAAGCTGAAATCAATGCTCAGAAGGCCCAGCCTAAGAGCGAAATCGCGGTGATGAAGAAAATCATCGCCAAGGCTTCGGCTGCCAAAGATTACGGGCAGCTGCTGGCGGCTGAGATAAGACAGATGACACTCTGGAAAGAGATTTCGGCTGACTCGCTGACGCCTAACGTGAAGCGGATGGAAGCTGAAGCTTTGAAGACAAATGACCCGATGCTGAAAGCGGTGAGATATGCTGTGCTCGGCAAGGTATATCATGATAATCCGTATGGAATAGAAGTGGATGAGGCTTCTTTGGAACAAAGGGAGGATGCTTCTTATTATCAAAGTCAGCGAAAGGTAAACCTGAAGAAGAGCCAGGAGTTCTTCAAAAAAGCGATGGCGCACCCAGAGCTTCTTGCCAAGCATGCTTCTACTGAGTATGTGCCGCTGACTCTAAAAGGGGTGGACGGAAGTTCCTTCAAGAATGATTTGCTGCATCTCATCGGATTCGAGGCAGACAGCAAGGAGGCGTATCTGCAGCTGTACACCTATTATAATAAGGTGGGCAATCGGGGTGCGGCTTGTCTCTGTGCCTATAAGCTAATCGAGAAATACCGCCAGGACGACGTGAGAGTGGTGAAGAAGTCGAAGTATCTGCAGACCATCGACTCGCTCATCCAGATTTATCAGGATATTCCGGAGGCAGGCGAACTTGCCGTGGAGCATTTCCGCTTCATGGAAGGTGCTACCGATGCCAAACCGCAGGATAAGCTCAACTATATCAACTATGCGCTGAGCCGCTGGGGTGAATGGTCGAGAATGAACGAACTGAGAAATGCGCAGAAGCGACTTACCGAACCGATGTTCCGGGTGAAGGATATGCCGCAGGTATTGCGACCTGGGGAGAAGGTTTGGGTGCAGCTGGATGTGCGTAATCTCCAGAACCTGAAAATCAGCATCTCCCGCCTCAACATCACGGCGGATAATGAATATGATGCTCGGGATGAGGCTACCTATAAGATGCTCCTGAAGAAGACCACGAAACTGCATCAGAAGGATTACAGCAGGAATTACTATGGTCGTCCGGATTATCAAGAGGTGAAGGATTCCATTGAAATCGGTGGCAATCTGCCGCTGGGTGCCTATCTGATGGAGGTGACTTCGGATAATACCGGCATCGCTCCGCAGCGAGAACTCTTCTATGTCAGCAATCTGGCGGTGATGATCCAGCAGTTGCCGGATGATAAGCATCGCTATGTAGTGGTGAATGCTACCGATGGACAGCCTGTACCGGGTGCGAAAATCATGCTCTATGACAGGGATTATGATGTGAAGACGGGCAAGTGGAAGAGACTGGTTCATGCTCGCTTGACTACCGATGAGAACGGCGAGGCTTACTTCAAGAATGTGGATGGAAACGTCTTGATTTCCACCAGCAATGACAAGTTTACGCCTGCCAAGGATATCTATCTTTCTCGCACCCGCTATTACGAACGGAAGGATGACAAGATTAAACATCAGCTGTTTACCGACCGCAGCATCTATCGCCCGGGTCAGACCGTGCATGCCTCAGCCATTTCCTACATCGTGAAGAAGGGCTTGGATGCCAGTGTGCCTGGCAAGAGCATGGAACTGAATTTTATCCTGCGAGATGCTAACGGGAAGCAGGTGGCTGAGCAGAAGGCTACTACCGATGAATACGGTACGGCTTCCGTAGATTTCGAATTGCCGAAGGAGGGACAGACGGGACTGTATTTCATCTCCGTGAATGGAACGGTAACAAAATATGTAAGAGTGGAGGAATACAAGCGTCCAACCTTCGAGATTACCTTCCCGAAGGTGAATGAGAAATATAACTGGGGCGATACTGTAGTGGTGAAGGCTACAGCCAAGACCTACTCTGGTGTGCCTGTGCAGGGTGCCAAGGTGGAGTATCAGGTGACTCGCAGAAACCAGCTTTGGTGGTGGGGCGCAGGCTCTGCCGGACAGCTGGTAAAGACAGACAGTTGCGTGACTCGTGAGGACGGAACCTTCGATGTGGAAATTCCGCTGGAGGCTTCCTTGTCAGGAAAAGACGAGGCTGATATGAGCGAGTTCATGCGCATCGCCCGTTTCTTCAACTTCGAGGTCTCAGCCATCGTTACCGACATCAGCGGCGAGAGCCACGAGGGCGTGATGAGTCTGCCTCTGGGCACCAAGCCAACCATCCTCACGGTGAATCTTCCTAAGCGTATCGAAACGGACAGTCTGAAGACGGTGACCTTCGCTTACCGCAATGCCAGTGGTATGCCGATTTCTAGTAGGTTGAAATATCGCATTGATAAGGGCGAATGGAAGGATGCCGAGGCGAATGCACCGGTTTCTATCAAGGAATATGCTGCTTCTGCCTCTTCTTCCCTCGTTTGGAAATCTGGCGTTCATCAGCTTGAGGCAATCTGCGGACAGGACACCCTGCAGCAGAAATTCACCCTTTTCAGCATGAAGGATACCCATCCGGTGGAGCCAACTACCGAATGGTATTATCAGACGGCGAAGACTTTCCCTCGTGATGGCAAGCCGGTCTATATCCAGGTGGGCTCTTCGGAGAACGGAGCGCACATCGTATATTCCATCATCGCCGGCAACAAACTGCTGGAGAAAGGCGCCTGGGAGTTGGGCGACAGCATCGTGACTCTGCCTTTCACCTACAAGGAGGAATATGCGTCGGGCATCGTACTGAACTATAGTTTCGTGAAGCAAGGTAAGTGCTATACCCGAATGATGAGCATCGCCCGTCCTTTGCCTGAGAAGAAACTGGATATCGCCTGGAAGACCTTCCGCAACCGTCTGACCCCTGGACAGAAGGAGGAGTGGACGCTGAAGATTACCACCCCTGACGGCAAGCCAGCCAAGGCGCAGCTGATGAGCGTACTCTATGACAAGTCGCTCGACCAGATAGCCCCGCATTCCTGGAAAATGTCGCTCGGATTCAGCCAATGGTTGCCAAGCTGCTACTGGACGAGTAATCTGTGGTATTATAAGATGGATTTATTGGGTGTTTATCCTACTAAATATTTTGACCAGAAACAACTGGATGTAGATAAGTTTGATGGCAAATTCTTTAGCTATAATGGTTATATGCAAGCGGAGGAATTGAGCAAGCTGGAACGTTCCTCTGGCGGAACCGTTGAGGCTGTTCGTATAGAAAAGCATTCTTCGGTGAAAGACGAGGTGGTTCGAGAAGAAGCGAAAGGCATCTGGATTCGCAGCTCTAAAATGACCCGTGTCGGAGCGGCTGCTCCATCTGCCAACAAGGTTTTTGATGTAGTAGAGGAGATGCCGCAGTTTGCCGGTGGTTCTGGCTCAGATGCAGGACAATTCCTCGACAAGGTGCAGGTGCGTGAGAATATGAACGAGACCGCCTTCTTCTATCCTGCCTTGGAGAGCGACAACAATGGCAACGTTGCCATCAGGTTTACCCTACCAGAGAGCGTGACTACCTGGAAGTTCATGGGCTTGGCTCATGACAAGGAGATGCGCAATGGTTTGCTGGTGGATGAGGCTGTGGCTCAGAAGACCGTGATGGTGCAGCCTAACATGCCTCGCTTCCTGCGTGAGGGCGATAAGAGCACCATCGTGGTGAAACTCTTCAATACTTCCGACAAGAAGGTGAGCGGCAACACCCGTATGCAGATTCTCGACCCGGAGACCAACAAGGTGGTTTGGCAGAAGACGCAGAACTACTGCATCGATGCCGAGGGCTCTGCTACCATCTCCTTTGATGTCCAGGGACTGAAAGAAGGCGTATATATTAATAAGGTGGTGGCTGCCGGTAATGGCTACAGCGATGGTGAACAGCACTATCTGCCGGTTTTGAGCAACCGTGAACTCGTGGTGAACACCCTGCCTATCACCCTGCATCAGAAGGGTGAGCAGAGCTTCGACCTGAGCAAACTCTTTCTGAACAAGGAGGGCAAGCAGGCGAAGGGCGCTGAAGAGGCAAAGGTAACCATCGAGTACACCAATAACCCAAGTTGGCTGATGGTGAAGGCGCTGCCAGCCATCAGTAATCCGGATGAGGAGGACGCCATCTCGCTGATGTCTGCCATCTATGCCAATACTATCACAAACCATGTACAGAAGCATCTCTCGCTGGAAAATCTCACTCAGGAGAGCATCCGCCTGCAGAATCAGGTGGAGAAGCTGAAGAAGTTGCAGAACCCTAACGGTTCCTTCTCCTGGTGGAAGGGAATGAAGGGCAGCCGGTATATGACTACATCGGTAGCCGAAATGATGGTTCGATTGAATGCCATCGCAGGTGTGCAGAAATCAACCGCCCGGATGCTGACTTCCGCCATCGATTATCTCTCTTGGCAAACAGCACTGGAAGTAAGAGAAATGAAGAAGCAGGAGGAGAAAAAGCAGAAGGTGAATCCTAGCGAACAGGCGCTGCATTATCTCTACATCCTTTCGATGGATGGCAGAAAGATGAAGCAGAATCTGGAGCAGGATAAGGCTTATCTCCTGGACAAGATGTCGAAGATGACCGGTGATTTCTCCATCTATGGCAAGGCGCGTGCTGCCGTGGTACTCGCCAGAAACAGCCAGCAGAATGCTGCTTACCGCGAGAAGGCAGGCGAATATCTGCAGAGCGTGAACGAATATGCCGTTTACCGCGAGGAGATGGGCCGCTACTACGATACCCGCAAGGCACTCTACAGCTGGAGAAACTATAAGATTCCTACCCAGGTATCCGTGATAGAGGCGATGCAGATGCTGAAGCCGAACGACAAGCAGACCATCGAGGAACTGCAGCGCTGGCTCCTGATGTCGAAACGCACCCAGGTTTGGGATACGCCAGTGAACACCGTGGATGCCGTCTACGCCTTTATGAAGGGCAATGAGAGCAACTGGAGCCGGAAGGCTGAGAATGCTGTGCTGAAACTGGATGGCAAGCTGCTGCCGATGCCGCAGGATTCCACTACTTTGGGCTATGTGAAGACCGAAAGACCGGGCAAGGCATCTAAGCTGAGCATCGACAAAAAGAGCGATTATACCAGCTGGGGAGCTGTCTATGCAGAGTTTAAGCAGCCTATCAGCGAAATCGCTTCCATGGAGTCGGGCATCAAGGTGCGCCGTGTCATCGTTCCAGCCGAATCTGAGAGCAAGGGCAATGCGCAGGTAGGCGAGAAGGTGAAGGTAACGCTCATCATCACCGCCGACCGCGACTACGACTTTGTGCAGATTACGGATAAGCGTGCGGCATGCCTGGAGCCGGTTAACCAGTTGAGCGGTTATCAGTGGAGCATAGGCTGCTATGTTTCTCCAAGAGACCATGCAACAAATTTCTATTTCGATCGTTTATCTAAAGGTAAGCACATCGTAGAAATGGAGTATTACGTGGATAGAAAGGGCGACTATCAGAGCGGAACTTGCACCGCTGAGTGTACCTACAGTCCGGAGTTTGGTGGCCGCACAGAGACCTATGAATTGAAAGTTAATAATTGATAGTTAAAAGTTTATAGATTGATAATTTAAAATAGAATAGTATGAAACGGATGAATATATGGATGCTCTCAGCGCTGTTGGCGCTGCCTGCATCAGCACAGAAGATTACAACCCAGCACGAGGTGGTAGACTGCGGACAGGTGGTGTTCCACAAGCCTGTAACTGCCGAATTCGTGCTGAAGAATGACGGGCACAAGCCGTTGGTTATCAACAATGTATTGAAAAGCTGCGGATGTACGGAGGTAGATTATCCGAAGACGAGCATAGCTGCCGGCGAAAGTTTCGTCATCAAGGCGGTATACGATGCCAAGCAGATGGGTACTTTCACCAAGCAGGTTTGCCTCTATACCAATGCGGATGAAGAGCCGTTCATCCTCTCTATGAGGGGAAGGGTAGTGGGCAGCGTAGTAGATTTCGCTGGTTCTTACGATGAGATGCTGGGTGTCATCAAGAGTGATGTCCAGGAGGTGGAGTTTGATGACGTGAACCGTGGCGACCGTCCGGTTCAGCGCATTCATATCTTCAATCCTACCGACGAAGTGCTGGAGCCGGTAGTGATGCATCTGCCATCCTATCTTCATGCTTTCGTATCGCCTTCCAAGGTGGCTCCGCGTCATTCTGCCGAAATCAGTTTCGTGCTGGATTCCAAGAAACTGCGCGACCTGGGCTTGAACCAGACATCGGTTTATCTCGGTGAGCGTCCTGGCGATAAGATTGCGCCTGAGAAGGAAATCGTGGTATCAGCCGTTCTTCTTCCTGGTTTCGAAAACATGACTCCAGCCAAGAAGGCACTGGCTCCGAAGATAGAGATGTCTGCCACCGATCTCAATCTGGGTAGTTTCAATGGAAAGAAGAAGCTGAAGGGTGAGATTCTGATTACCAATAAGGGTAAGTCGGAACTGGATATCCGCAGCATGCAGATGTTTACGATGGGCTTGCAGGTGAAACTGAAGAAGAGTAAGATTCAGCCAGGAGAGACCGTTAAGATGAAGGTGACGGCTGTGGCTGCCGACTTGAAGAAATCGCGTGTCAGACACCCTCGTATCCTCATAATTACGAATGACCCTGACCATGCTAAGGTGGTGGTGAAGATTTATGTACAATGATTTAAAAATGAATATCGTGCAGATAGAAATAGATAACGGCAGTGGGTTCTGCTTTGGCGTAACTACTGCCATCAAGAAAGCTGAAGAGGAGTTGGCTAAGGGCGGTAAACTTTACTGCCTGGGCGATATTGTGCATAACGGTATGGAGGTGGAGCGCCTGCATGAAGCGGGACTCATCACGATAGACCATGAGCAGATGGAGGAACTGCAGGGCGTAAAGGTCTTGCTCCGTGCTCATGGTGAACCGCCTGAAACTTATGCCCTTGCTGAGCGAAATAACATTGAAATCATCGATGCTACCTGTCCTGTGGTGCTCCAGTTGCAGCGCCGCATCAAGAAGCAGTATGTCAACAATCCGGAGGCACAGATCGTGATTTTCGGCAAGAACGGGCATGCTGAGGTGCTCGGACTGGTGGGGCAGACGGAGAGTCATGCCATCGTGGTAGAGAAGTTTGAGGATGTGAAGCAGCTGAAGGAAACCGGTCAGCTGGATTTCTCTAAAGATATCTATCTTTACTCCCAGACTACCAAGAGTCTCGATGAGTTCCACCGCATCATCGAATATTGCCAGGAGCATATTGTTGAGGGCGCTGTCTTCAAGAGTTTCGATACCATCTGCCGTCAGGTGGCTAACCGCATGCCTAACATCGCTGCCTTTGCCAGCAAGCATGATGTCATCCTCTTTGTGAGTGGCAGAAAGAGTTCGAACGGCAAGGTGCTTTTCAAGGAATGCAAGAGCGTGAATGCCAACAGCTACCAGATAGAAAGTGCTGACGAAATAGATATGAACTGGTTCAAGGATGTGGAAACGGTAGGTATCTGTGGTGCTACCAGTACGCCGAAGTGGCTGATGGAAGAGTGCAAGGATAAGATTATCAAGGAAAACTCTGCTCTTTTGTAATGAGAGTTAAAATATTGATTATCAGTTACTTGATATACTTGGTACGGTGTTTCACCGTATATGGGTAGAGGATAGTTTTATCGTTGGTTGAAAAACTTAATATATTGGTTATTAATCAGTTAACCCATTTGGTGTCGTGTTTCACGACGTCAAGTGGGTTTATCTTTTATAAACTGTCTGAAAATAAAACAGGTGATAAATCTTCTCCCGAAGACCTATCACCTTCAAAAAACAGTAATTAACTCAAAATTTATAATCTATATCATTACTACCTTGTTAATATGGTTGCAAAGATACTAAATTGAAGTTTTTTTTTCCAAATCTTTTCATCGAATAAAATAAATTTATCGGCAAAAGTAGTATATTTAACGTATTTTTGCATTAATAACCCGGCAGTCTCTTCTCTGTAGCTTATTCTGCTATTGCTTTTTGATATTGTTCCATCAGCCATGCCTTCTGTTCAGAAATGGTCATGTTGCTGTTGTCGAGCGTGATGGCATCATCTGCTTTTCTGAGTGGGGAAGTCTCGCGGTGGCTATCGATATAGTCGCGCTCCTCTACATTCTTCAGAATCGCATCGAAGTCGGCTGGCATTCCTTTCTCCTTCAGTTCATCGAAACGGCGCTGTGCTCTCACCTGTGAACTGGCTGTTACGAAAATCTTCAGTTCGGCATTAGGGAACACGGTGGTACCTATATCGCGACCATCCATCACGATACCCTTGTCTTCGCCCATCTTCTGCTGCAGTTCTACCAGCGCCTCTCTGACGAAAGGAACGGCGGCAATCGGACTAACGTGGTTGGAAACCTCTAACGAACGGATTTCCTTTTCTACCAGTTCGCCGTTCAGATAGCAGTCTGGGCGACCGGTTGTTGCATTAAACTTGAATGAGATGCTGATGTTCTTCATCTCCTTCTGCAGTTCTTCAGTCTTTACGGCTCCATCTGCTTCGAAGAGCTGATGACGCAGCGCATAGAGGGTTACCGAGCGGTACATGGCGCCCGTATCTACATAAACATAACCTATTTCCTTGGCAAGATCCTTTGCCATCGTACTCTTACCGCAAGAAGAGTATCCGTCTATTGCTATTGTTATTTTCTTCATAATTTCGAACTAACTTTAATGTATAATTTATAATCTGTAACTTACGTTCAGCATGAGACTGTTGCTACTGACGTGATATTTGCCGTAGGCAACGTTCAGATGGAAGCGCTCCAGGTTGATACCGCCACCCACAGAGAAACCGGCTCCATGACTGCTTTCCTCATCTTCTGAGGTGCTGATTTTCATCTCGTTGGCTCTCCGGAAGTTGTAGCCGGCACCTATCCACAGGCTCTCCGAAAGCAGAATGTCGGCACCTACTACGGCATGATCACGAAGACTGCTGTCCCAATGGTTCAGGTTGACCAGTGTGGCTGATACCCTGAACGGTGTGTTGGCGAAGCGTTTCGTCACACCCAACTGCAGGTCGATCGGCATCTTCTCATATTCATTGTCGTAAGCTTTCAGCTGTCCACCCAGATTCTTTGCCGCACATGAAACCGACCATTCCGTTTCCGGGTCGTAATAGTTGATGCCCAGATCCACTCCCACAGCGATAGAATTGTAATCGCCAATATACGAAGTGATGAATTTGGCGGCAATACCACCCGCAAACTTTTCACCGAGCATATAAGAGAAGTAACCCGCAACGGCAATGTCCTTTGCCGAGAACTCACCCATCTGGATGTTGTTCTCATCCGTCTCTTTCATCTTGCCGTAGTCAACAAGCTGAGCCGAAACAGCCCACGAAGCCTTGTCGTTGACAATACGGTTGAAACTAGCCGAGGCAGTGTTCACCCCCGACATATAGTTCATATAATTGAGATTGACCGTCTTGTCGTTTACTGATGACAGGAGAGCCGGATTATGGAATATGAGTGCCTCATCATCTTCTATCAAGGTGATGTTGTCGCCACCCAGAGCAGCTGCATGGGCACTCACCGGCAAGCGAAGGAAATTATACCCCGTTTGGCTCTCTTGAGCATCAATAATTGTCGCAAAAAGCGTCAATATTGCGGAAATTACATATTTTTTCATTTAAATTTTCTAATTCTTTGGCAAAGATACTGCTTTTTTCAATAATAAGAAGTAATTTTGCAATGTTTTCGTAGGAAATAACGATTTTAAACGGTTTTTATTGTGGAAATTAAGAAATCAAATAGCGCACAACTGGAAGATAAGCG
>ENA-OPTA01002021-OPTA01002021.1-human-gut-metagenome-genome-assembly--contig:-NODE-2021-length-11405-cov-2.448899_pt1 | contig 11405 bp, 7 predicted proteins | sample MGYA00241813_ERZ501917 | MGnify/ENA primary metagenome ERZ501917 (study PRJEB25962, sample SAMEA2042408) | human gut metagenome | biome: human gut; feature: human-associated habitat; material: faeces...
AGATAGAAGAGGCAGACAAGCCAGTACAAAAGTGAATAAAAATCTCATGTTCACGGTCAATTCTTTTTTATGTCGTTAATAAAAAATTTCTCTGTTATATTCTGCAAAGGAGTATACACATAAATCCTTCCTTTTATTTTCTCTTGCGTTCCTCTCAAAACGCCAAAAGGAAACTCCAGACTGATGGTATGGCTATAAGCCATCTTCATGTTTACGGCAAAAAGGGTGACAGAAAGCAAGTCTGAAGTGCGGTTCTTTATCCCTAAGAAAAGCATGCAGTTTTCCATCCGGCAATAAGCCAGCAGCTGTTGCAAGGATATTTCCATCTCCGATTTCAAGTAGCCATACTTGTCAACGGTGAGCTGCAACGGAATTTCCCTGTCAAAATACCCTGTCAGCAGGATGTTATTCACCGTCTGCACAGGTCTCAGTGTGTCTGCCAGCAGAAGGGTATCCTGCGGCGTCGCATACAAATAAAGGTCGGAACGTATCTGGTCGCTCAGGTAACATCCCTTGCTGACAATCAAGATACTATCCGCACGCGACCGGTTTCCATCTTCCCAGGAAACAGGCAATGCAGCACCCGGCAATTCAGCCTTCATCCGTTTCACGTCCCGCTCAAAAATCTGTTCCAGTTCCACCACATCGGCCCCCATGAAAAGTTGATAGTCCGCAGGAACAGTCAGGCAAACCTGCTGGTTGCCTTCCTCCCATTCCACAATGTAACGCCGGCGCTCCACCTCATTAATGACACAGTTCGTTTGCGGTGTCCGGTTGCGCAACATAGACAAATTCCCCTTTACAAACGTGACAGGTTTCCGGGCAGTCTCCTCAGCCTTGTCCACTCCTTTACGAGGCACATCCAGTTCCAGTGCATAACGCTCCAGAAAATCAAGCAGCGGACGAGCTGCATACGCAGCCGCCCACTGACTGTCAAATAGCTTATATCCGATGTGTGACACATCTCCATACACATTGGTCCGCACCCGCAAAGGCTTACCCGAAAAATGCCAGGTAGAATCATTGTCCACATTCTCCCCCATACTATCAGGCAACTCCAGTTGCAGGGATTTTGAGAGAGTTTCCAGGCAACGAGTATGAAACAGCGGAGCCGCATTCATTCTAAAGACAAATGCTGCCGCCGCTATCATCATCCATGCGATGTGGAAACGTCGTTTCATGGTTTCACAGCCGTTTCATTACCATCATGTTTCCAGTAACCGAGACCACTGATTTTTCCATCGCGGAACTCGCCTTCAAAGGTATCACCTGGATTTGCCACGAAATCTTTCGAAGACACAATCTTCCGGCTGGTCTTATACGTCAGTTTGCCATATCCGTGCGGTTTGCCATTCTTCAAATCGCCGGTATAAGTCGCATAGCCCAAATCGACAGTTCCCCGACCGTTGATTAACACTGGTGTCGGGTCTTTCTTCTTGGGCTCTTCTGTCGCTTCTTCTACCGGAGGCACATCCAATTCCGATGAGTCAATCTGCACCGTGTCCTCAGCCGGCACTTTCTCCTTCTGTACATCGACAGCGGTGGAGTCAACTACCGGAACATTGTCCTTGTCCTTAGGGCTATTTCCAATAAAATAATAGCCCCCACCAGCCAAAGCTGCCACGACCACAATAGCTCCAATAATCATCCACGGTTTTTTATCGCCGCCGCCGTCCTCGTCTTTAACCTTTCTTTTTCTCCCCCCTTCAGCTTCCTGCAAGGGTTGATGACACAACGGACACTCAAACTCACCCCCCGGTTCAACTTCTATTGTTTTCTTGTAATTATCACAATCGATGTTTCTGCAAATACCAATTTTCTTTGCCATAATATTTTCTTTTTAGTCTATTTTCAAATCATTGTCACACAATTTCTCTGCAGCCCTGTTGAATGCCACAAATTCCACATTGTTCTCATTTCCGCCTACCAGTGGCAACAACACATTGTCAAGTGTCTCTCCCATCTTCAGCATCAGCTGGTTCTTCTTTTCAATGTGCTTGTAGTTGGTATCCAGTTCAGCCTGTACAGCCTTCTTCAGAGCATCCGCATCCATCGCGCGAGTCATTTTACACAACTCGTTCAAGGTTTCTATCATGTCATTGCCCACCGGAATCCAACGGCTCACACGTCCCATCCGGTTCTTCTCACCGGCAAAAGCCAAAGTCTTTTCCCCGGTCTCCACGTCCTCACGTTCCACCAGAATACCCTCAAGCGTATAAGCCAACAAGATTATCGGGCGTAAACGTTTCTTCAGGTCGCCGGCATCCAGTGCAAACAATTCAGGCAACGGTTTGGAGAACGATTCCGTGTGAACAACCATGCGGTTCACCTCGTTGCGCACCAGCACATCGTATTTCTCTTTCAGCACCCGCACATTGTCTACATACCGCAACGGGAATCCGCTGTGTGCCGTCACCACCACAATCTGGTTGCTCTTAAAGTTGACCGACACATCGTTGTCCTTGTTGAACGGGATTTTTCCACTCTCGCCGAAATCCTTGATAAATTCATTGCGGAATGCGTCATCGTCTTCATACAACGGCAACGAAAGCTGAATCATCTTCTGATGGTTAGCCGCTGTTTCAGGGCTTCCTTTTCCCTCTTCCGAGCCATTGAACGGCAAGAAACTCTGCGCCGCATTGTAGATTTCCTTCACAAAACGCTTGCGTTTGTCCGGCGTACTGCAATCCGTATTCCGCAGCTTGTCCAAGATGTTGACATTCACCAGACGCTGGTTGGCATTTTTCATTGAATATTCATCCATTTCCTTCCGTGCGCTTTCAATGCAAATCTTCAGCGTAATCTCCTGCAAGGCACTGACATTGATTTTCTTGCTCAGGCTGGCAAATCCCACATTGGTCGTTCCCATTGATTCTACGATGCTGGCCCGCAGGCTGCTGGCATACGCCTTCTGGTTGGCCTGGTTCTTCAGGAATCCATGCACGGTGTCACGCACCAGTTTCGGGTCGTATTCCTTGACCACCTCACTGTTCATGCTGCCCCCTTCCAGGTCGCTCAACTTACATTTCTCTTCCGCCTGCTTCTTCATGTTGTCGGCAAAATCGGTCAGCACCTTCATGAAAGGTTCCACGCTGTTGTTGTTCAGCAGCGTCAGCATGTTGATGATTTCCGACATCAGCTTCACCGCATAACTGTAGGCAGCCACAGTGGTAGCCACGGTGAGCTGTTCCCGCTTGGCATCAGCAAAACGTCCAAAAGTCTTTACCGATGCATTCGTAATGGCATCCCTCAGCCAGCCGATGTTGTTCCAGTCATTGCGGATTTGCTCCAACTGACCGGCCAGGTCCTCGTTCAAATAAGTAGTACGTTTGGTAATCTTGTTCTTGAAACCTTCCACCCGTTCGGTACACTTGTCAATCAGCACAGAAATGTACTTGTGTACTTCAATGATAGACATTTCGCCGTTCTTCCACTTGGCAAACAAATTATTCTCGATGCGGCGGCAGATTTCCTCGGCGAATCCAGGAATCTGGCTTTCATAATCGAAGTAGAACTTCTTCACGCCACAACCCCGATACATGGAGTCGAAGAACTTCTCACAGAGCTGGTTAAACTCTTCATACCATTCCTTCTTCTGGCATTCAGCCTGCACATCCTGCTTGTAACGGTCCACATAGAATTCCCATCCCTGCACAATCGGCTTCCAGTTAGTCACATGCTTCTCGATAGAAGGCAACGGTTTGCTCAGCATCAGGTAGTCATCCGTCAGCAAGTTGGCCTCTTTCTCTGCCTCCTTGTCCACGTCGTGCACAAACGACTTGCCCACCATATCTTCCGTACACTCGATGTAACCGCGGGCTTCGTCCCACAAGCCATACAACATCTGCATGGAAGCCTGACGTGCAAAGTTATACGCACCATATTCCACCACTTCCGTTTCCGGATACTCGATACGTTTCACACCAAACGTCATGAATTTGCGGCTGCGGACCGGTTCACCCGTCTCATTGTTTTCCGGCAACAGTCCGTTGTTCTCATTGCTTTCCAGACGAGCCATCTTCCCACTATTCTGCATGGAAGATGCCACAATCTTCTGGAACAGGAAGTCCCCCACAATGCCAGGAAGCACTTTTTGCAGGTTCACCTCTTTTCCCGCTTCATTCACGTTCGTATAAAGATAAGCCATGTCGAACGCATCCTGACCTTTCAGCAGGCGGCGCACATTGCCATATTCATCCGTATTTCCTTTCACATCCGTAGGATAATATCTTCCCACCGACATGGCATTCAGCTCCAGCAATGCCGCATACCCATTGGGCTGATAATAACGGTTGCTGTCTTCTCCCCCCGGAATCTGGATAATTTTTTCCGGCACATACAGATAAAGCTGTATCTTGAACTTCGAACGGTCGTCGCCCGTACGCTGGAATTCATTCCGGATTTGTGCCACGGCATCCACGATGGAACCAGAACCTGTTCCACCACCCAGGCCCGCACAAATATGGAACGTCACATCGTCCACATCCTCCTTTTCCTTCAAGGCACGCACACGGGCATGTACCTGTCCTACAAATGTATTCTGTGGCAAACCACACATGTTGTTCGCTATCAGCATGCGTCCGAAACGACGGCGTTGTCCCCCGATACCCTCTTTCAGCATCGCTTCATCCTTCCGGTTGATAAACGCATTGATACCCGGATACTGATCCAGATTGCTTAATACCCCCGAACCAATCCCGTTAATGGATAAGCGCTGCGACGGAGAGAGCTGTACGGATACGCCCAACGTCTGCCAGTCTTCTTCATTATTCAAATCCGCCAGACTGGAATCCACATAAAGATATTCTATATTCGCACTTCCTTTCGGGTCATTTGAACGAAACTCTTCATAAATACGTTTACGCAGAGCCCGCAAGACAGAGCCTCCTGTTCCGCCCAGTCCGATAACTAAATGATTTGCCATAAATAATTGAGTTTTAGTTTATATATTAATCATCATAACGTCTTCTCCTGCTGCTGCCTGTAGCCATACTCCGTGTGCTGGAATAACGTCTGCGGGAAACACGCTCCATCGACTTGATTACGATTACCACTCCACAAACAATGAAGAGCAGGCTCCAGCCCACACGGCGGAGGATAAAGTAATTCATGAACGAACGGAGCTCCTCGGCCATAGCCTGTGCGATAGTAACGGAGGTATGTCCCGTGAAATCGGCACCTCCCACAAAATATCCCACCAGCGGCCATTCCTCCGTAATCTGTTCCAGCACATGCTGACTGTCCTCCTGATTGAAAGGAATGTCAGAAGGCACCTCCGCTACCCAGCTGTTGATTGCACCTTCCACATCCTCGCTATAAGATTTGATGGTCACAGCCCCGCAGAGTAAGATAGACTGAAAAGAAAGGAAAAGAAACAAGATTCCTCCCACAATGTAACTTACAGGCGTAAAGGTACTGTTCCGATACCAGGATTGTATCAGTACAAACAGCAGAATGACTCCTACCACAGTCAATAGAATACCTAAAAACAGGTTACCTATCGAATAGGCAACAATTTGAAATAAAGCCCCCATGTCTTTACTAGTTTATCGTTTTCAATAGTAATAGTAATACCGTTTTTCAGTAGTAATACTTCTTTCAATAGTAATAGCTAATCGCAATCATTGCAAATATATAATTTTTTTTACAAAACCTACTGGATTCGTTAATAAATCAAAGGGAACAACGTTTTTTTTCGAATCTGCAAGCTGAACACCAGTCTGCCCGTGCCATCCTATACGCATAAAAAAAAGTGGCACCCAATCAAATTGAGTACCACTTTCTATGTTTTATTACCCTTCTAAGGAATTATTCAGCACGTGTAATTACCGCACGGCTCAGACGAGGATCGTCGTAGAACATGTTGTCTACACCACCCTTGTAGTCCACACGCAACTGAGAAGCAGATACGCCGAACTCGTTAACCAAGCAGTCGTAAACGGCTTCCGCACGTTTCTTGCTCAAGCGTTCGTTCAGCTTCTTGCTGCCGGTGCCTGCATCTGCATAACCCGTAATCGTGTAAACGGCCTTGCTGTCGGCTGCCTTGATGGCTTCTGCAAGCAAGCCCAGGTTCGCACGCGCTTCGTTAGACAGTTTAGACTTGCCGATACGGAAGATAACCAGGTTCGAAGCAACCGTCTTCGTCACTTCCTGAGGTTTCTGGTTGCTGGCGTCGATGGCATTGCGCAGACGTTCGTTCTCCGCATTTGCACGGTTCAACTGGTCGCGCAGAGAGTTGATTTCGCCCACATTCGTGCGAACCACCGTCTTGCTCTTGTCCCAGCCGCGACGTTTGAACTTGTAGGTCAGACCCACTGTGGCAGCAAACATACCTTCACTGCCTTTTCCACCCATTTCACCGTCAAACTGGTCACCCGTGATGGTTCCTCTCAAATCCAGGTTCAGGTCCAAAGCCGAACTCAAGCGGAAAGAGTTCATGATACCCAGGTGCGCCATCACTTCCGAATTCTTCGGACTGCTGGTCACTCTGCCCAAGCCCAAACCGAAGTAAGGACTACAGTTGTACACACGCGTTTCCTTGTAGCCGCAAAGGATGTTCGACAGGTTGAACAGCACGTCTGCATGGAAGTTGAAGAACTTGAACTTCTGTTCGTTCAGCCAGTAACCGTTCCACGGCTTGCCGCTGATAGGTCCACCGCTCTGATACGTACCGTCCTGAGTGGCACCCTTCAGAGAAAGGCCCGTGTACATCAAGCGTACGCCGATGCCCGGAGTAAACCATTTTCCTACTGCGATATCCAAGGCCGGAGAGATACGTTCACCGAACTTGCGCTGTTTGTCATGGTCACCGAAGTAAACCTGACCGCCTACTCCTGCACTGATAAACCAGTTGTCCCAGAAGCCGTTGGTCTCCACTTTGTATTTGTCGTTGCTGTATTCCACTGTTTCTGTGAAATCACCATTTTGTGTGGTCTGCTCCGTCTGCGCGAAAGCAGGACCTGCAGCTGCCAAAGCAAGGGCTGCAAAGATTGTCTTTTTCATCATAACATTATGTCTTGATTAATGTATTTTTTTATTTATTCCGCATCTGTCACAAAACTTCCGCTTGTAATGCTGCCATTCATCCATTCCAGACGCTCCGAATAAGCCTGCTTCATCGAAGTGATGGCTTCATCGAATGTCATGTCTTCGTCACCATTGAATGACGGAGAACTGTTTGCCCGATGGTAAGGAATCAAAGGCCACATTGCTGAGTTGAAGGTTTCTGACACGCGATTCTGCTCAGCCAGTTCATCTATTTTAGACAATATGGTAAGCAATGCCGGATAAAGTTTCGCCCAGCGTTCCTGAGCAGCCGTGCGGAAGTTCTCATCCTTAAACAGGAGTGGATACCACATGTAAGGACGATCCTGTTTGTACACAAGATCAAAATCCCAATCCAAACTCCAAACTTTAGAATCACTGTAGAACCATTCAAACCGTCCTCTGCAATCTCCACTCTGACCATAATACTTCTGTGTCAGTTTATCTACATTTTCAGAAAGCGAGAAGGTCTGCCAGTCGAAATCCCAAATAGGACCCGCTGTCAGTTTGCCAGGCCCGTCAATATACATATAAATGCTCTTCGGATGTTTGTACTCACTGTTCATAATCAGTTCCTGCATATAGAAATAATCTATCACAGAATTGATGTCCAAGTTATCGTAAGCCGCCGCATAATTGCCGTTCACCAGATTGTCTTCAATGCCCTGCACCTTGTTCTTTACATAATTTAAATAGACAGAGTTATCAGGCACTTCATCCTTGAACATGCAAGGTAAATATCTGTGACTGGTACGGAACTTACGAACTTCATCATAGTTATCATCAAATTCCAACAGATAGCCGCAATCTTCTGCTGCAGGATTCGGATTCTCCTCCAGTACATCCTCATAGCAATCCCGTATATTCACACGGTCGCCATCAATCTTTATCTGCTCACACAGATAGTAATTGCCTACATGACGTCCGTTGATGACGAGCTCCACACTGTATCCATGCGGATTCCATGCAAGGCCGTCCGGCAAAGCCGCCTCAGCCTTATGAGCCATTTCAAAAGCAACTGCATTACGCAACATGGTCCGGTCCATCCAGTTAGCCAGCAGCACCCAGCGTTTATGCTTGGGCATGCCCAACACCTTGGCCTTGCTTGCCAGCTTGATGGCAAAAGGTTTCTTCGGATATTCCTGAGTGGTATTCCCTCTCAAACGGAAGCCACAGGCTGCTTCTTCCATGTCGACAGAACCATCGGCATTATAGACAGCCATCTTGTCGGTTTCCACCCAGTCGGCATCCTTGGCACGAATCTTCAGACCGGCTTCTTCCCAATTCACACCGCCGCCGTCACTCTGCGTCAGCACGACCACTGGCAATCCGGAATTGGTCACCTTCACTACGTAATTCTGACTTTCCGTACCATTGGAAACGGTATATACAACCGGTTTACTGAAATCCTGTGCCGTCGTACCACTTGTCTGCGGCACGCCATCTACCGTCACTGTCAAACCCTTCGCTACCTCAAAAGTAGGCACCAGATTGAAGTTATACAGATAAGGTATGACTCCGACCACGGAATCCTTTTTCACGGTCATCACTTCCGCCGTATTATCCACCGGACGAGTGAACGGAGAAGTTTCATAGCCTGAAACCAACTTGGTTGACAGAATCTTGCCACTGTTTTTAACCGTCTCGAAAGAGAATGAGGTAAACACCGGACGAGTAGTCACCGTCATTTCATCCTTATATTTCTCCAGCGTCAACGGGAAGGTATAGCAGGTGTTTGCTGCAAAGTTAATCAGTGCCGTACGTGTGAACTCAGCCTTGAACTTCCGGGTCAGGATGGTGATTTTAATTTTATCACCCTGACGGATTTCCGGAGCGCAGGTGACATACCCTGTATAGGCAGCTCCGCTGGCAAGCGCAGGAGTGTCACTCCAGTTCATGGTCAACACATTGGTACCTGTCACGTCGCCCGTCCATGTCACAGCTTTCGAAGTAACGTCGAAGGTAAACTCGCCTCCCAGACGACGATCTTCCGGCAATGTCAGCACAATGCTTTCAAGCGCATCCCCTTCAAGATCAGTACCTGTGGCATTGATGTCAAACTTGAGCAGCGAAAACAGATGTTCGAACTCAAACTCATACCGGCCCTCATAAGTTTTGAAAGTAGGTGTACCCACCTTATAGTCACTTTCCAGCTTTCCGGTAGTCATGTCAAAAGTCTGTTCCAGCTTCAGGTTACCTTTCAGGGCATTTATTTCAGAAGTGGCATTATCGGCCCCATACGGATAATAGGCATACGTAGGATATTCACCGCTTGCCAGCGTTCCATTAAATTCTGCTTCTGCCACGTTACCGGTATTGGCAGCTTCAAACAGGGCATTTTTTGTACCCTTATCACCATACACACCTATCTGGTCCTTGGGAGACCACAATATTCCGGAAGCATCACCCGATGAAGAGTTATCCACACAGGTACGTGTCTGTATTCCGTCATTCATACGGGCAAGAATAGTCACATTCCCGTTAGATGAATTCTTTATCAGCTCCTCTTCCTGACAGGACACCATTCCCAACAAGCATCCGGCTATGATTGCGCAATATTTTATTTTATAGCTCATCGACTTATTTTTTACAACCCAAAATCTTCACGGACCAGTTTGGTCCATGAAGATTTTACGGCATTATTATTTGTCCCAACCGATAGCGTTTCCGCCGTTGTTGTAGCTGGCATCATAGGATTTAGTTCCTTCTCCACCTTCTGAAGAAGCTTTCTTACGCAACTGGAACTTTCTGTTGTTCATGATGATTGTCTGAATCAAATAGTCGCTCTTATACTTAGCGCCAGAAGTAGTCTGCTTGTCTGCGAAGTTCATGAAAATCAATCCCAATCCGGCATTTTCTGTTCTCTTCTGAAGTTCCTGAACACCCAAATTATTCATATCGATAGCCAAAGCTTCAATACCAGTACCTCGACCATTGATATTACCATTATCAGAGTAGTATCCACCTAGGTCGTTCATAAACCATGTTTTGTGAGAATTATCATTCTTATACAAATCAACACTCTCTTGGAACAAGTGTTTAATACCATCTTCCTTTTGTTGCTTAGTAGCCTCCTGATCAGTACCAACGCTGGTAACCTCTTGATAATACCATTTCAACTGTGCTGTTGAATTTGCATACCACACAGGAACTCCCCAATCCATAGGCATACCGCCATTCTCATCCTGATAAGTCCACTCACCTTTCACTGGTCCAGTTGCAAATCCCCAATAAGTAAACATCATAGGAGCAGAAGTCTTGACATCAGGGCCATTATAAACAAATGATTTTGGATCGGTGTAATAATTAAGCATTTTTTCTGAATTATAATTTACCTTTATGATAATATGACCTCCTAAATCTTCTATAGTTGTATTAGGAGTAATTTCACCGGTATATATACGATTCTTAGGCTCTGCAGCTAACTCATTAACTTTGTCACGCAAGAGATTTATCCAAGTCTGTTCTGCGTTACGAGGTTCTCTATCCCAATGCCAACCTGGATTTCCTAAACCGCCCCAATATCCTGTTCCATTATCACTACTTCCACCTGTAGCATAAGTCAACATAAGAAATGCAAACTCATTCATTTTTTGGGCTTGTTCACATTTGTCCAGATATGAAGCAATTTCTTTAACAGCATCTTCCAATGACATAACCTCTTTATCTGCACCCTCAGACACTACTTTTATATCACCTGAGAAAGTATTTTTCGAAGGTGTAAGACCACCATCAGTGTTACTACCTTTAGCACTAGTCTGGAAAATAAATGCACGGATACCATCCTGAAACTGCTGTTCAATGGTAGCATTCTGGTAAATATTGGAAGCATTATATGCACTTGATAATACAGAGAACTTACTACCAGGAATAGAAAGCTCAGATACATAAATATTCGGATCAAGGTCACTCATCCAATAGTTTGTACCACCAGGCACAACTGCTGGTAAAAGAACTCGATTTACTTTGTGCGGTACAATTGAGGCCTGATGTAAAGTACGTTTTTTCTCTCCTCCGTTCAAAGTACTAACCGAAATCTGAAGCGTACGAGGCTGAATTGCGTCATTTACGTTATCAGGGATAATATATGCTTTCACATTCAGGAAATCCTCGTCATCTCCCAATGTTATAAATTTCCCCGTTTTTTGATCAAAGCAGGGAATATTCACTACATTTCTAACCTGTCCCATATCACCAACAGGTTCACATGCAGGTGTAGTAGTTTCTCCTGCTCCACGAATATAACAGTTAAAATCACCTGTCAATACAGTGTTGCTACCATCCACTGCCCTTACTGTAACATCTGTAACAATAACAAAGAAAGCAATGAAACAGTGGTAATTAAAGCTTTTTTCTTAATG
>ENA-OPTA01002023-OPTA01002023.1-human-gut-metagenome-genome-assembly--contig:-NODE-2023-length-11385-cov-9.108738_pt1 | contig 11385 bp, 8 predicted proteins | sample MGYA00241813_ERZ501917 | MGnify/ENA primary metagenome ERZ501917 (study PRJEB25962, sample SAMEA2042408) | human gut metagenome | biome: human gut; feature: human-associated habitat; material: faeces...
CTACGTGGATGTCCTGTTTTGTAGATCCTGTTACGAATGTGTTACCACAGTTGCAGGTTACAGTTGCCTGATAATAATTAGGATGGATTCCTTCTCTCATGATTTTCACCTCTCTGTAAAGATTCTATTTTCTATTCGTATTCATTTGACGAATTTACTATTAAACAGCTTTATGAGTATAACATATCGTCCCATGGAATGCAAGTTATTTTAAAATTTATTTTAAAATTTATTTAATATTTTTGTTACTGAGAACGGAGCGAACAGTAACTGTTTTTTTACAACGTTTCAGATAAACTTCTGTTTTTTTACAGTCTGTACAAATTCAGCATTATTTTTCGTACGGGTAAACATATTCAGGATCTGTTCTACCGCATCTTCTGACTTCATTCCATTGAGAGCTTTTCGCATAATGTAAACCGCTTCCTGTTCTTCTTTACTCAGCAGCAGATCCTCTCTTCTTGTACCGGATTTCTGGATATCAATTGCAGGGAATACCCGCTTTTCTTGCAGTTTTCGGTCAAGCACCAGTTCCATATTACCGGTTCCCTTAAATTCTTCATAAATTACATCATCCATTTTACTTCCCGTATCCACAAGCGCTGTAGCAAGAATAGTAAGGCTTCCGCCCTCTCTCATATTTCTGGCCGCACCAAAAAAGCGTTTCGGCATATGAAGAGCCGCCGGGTCCAGACCACCGGAAAGAGTTCGTCCGCTGGGCGGTATGATCAGGTTGTATGCCCTTGCCAGTCTTGTAATAGAATCAAGAAGAATTGTAACGTCTTTTTTATGTTCCACCAGACGACGTGCACGTTCTATTACCATTTCAGACACACGTTTATGATGTTCCGGAAGCTCATCAAATGTAGAATAAATGACTTCCACATTATCGCCACAGATGGCCTCCCTGATATCTGTAACCTCCTCAGGACGCTCATCGATCAGAAGAATGATCAGATGCATGTCCGGATTGTTTCTCAGAATAGACTTTGCCACATCTTTCAGCAAAGTTGTCTTACCGGCTTTCGGAGGAGATACGATCATTCCTCTCTGTCCTTTACCGATAGGGCTGATCAGATCTACGATCCTCATGGCAACTGTGCCGCCCGGTCTTTCCATTATCAGTCTCTCATTTGGAAAAATCGGTGTCATATCTTCAAAATTATATCGTCTCTGCCCTTCACTGGGATGGAATCCGTTGATAGAGGTCACATATAGCAGGGCACTGAATTTCTCTCCCTGTGTTTTGATACGGATATTCCCCTTAATAATATCACCTGTTTTCAGGTTAAATCTGCGTATCTGAGAAGGTGATACATAAATATCATTTTCCCCCGGAAGATAATTCTCACATCGGATAAACCCATATCCATCCGGAAGTACCTCAAGGATTCCGTCTGCTCTCTCTCCACTGTCAAGCTGTACTGCCTCTGCCGGGGCATGATACTGTGTACGTTCCAGTGTTTTGTTATACTGGGGGATTCTCTCTCCGTTACCTTCCACTTCACTCTGCTGCGGTTTCTCCCGGACTGTTTCCTGTTTTTTTGTCTCACCTTCCAGTTCATCTTCGTAAAGCATTCTCTCGATCAATTCCGGTTTTCTCAATGCTGAAACCCCTTTTAATCCTCTGGCTTTTGCCAAATCCTTTAAAGTTGCCAGTGATAATGATTCATACTTTTCTCTCATAAAATAATCCTCTGCTTTTTGTTTTGATTGTTAATATTGATAATTATTTTTATTTTTGTTTTTTTGACTTCCTATGTATCTGAGCAATTTATTCTTTATTAACTTTTCCTGTAACAGTTAGTGGGATAATCTGTCTGAAGTGACACGAATATCAGATCTGCAGCAATGCATATCGCAGGAAAATTATACTCCTGCTCCTGTGTCGACAAGTTAATTCCTGTAGTAATCCTGTCTGCACACCGGTATCTTTATATTTATCTTAGCACATCTTCTTCATAATTGACAATACCATATTATTCCAAATCTTTATTATTGGCAAGCTGTTTTATACGTCATAAAACTGATATTATCGACATAAAAGCAGAAATCCGGAGACATAAAATATGTCCCCGGATTTCCGGTAAATCAGATATTAATAACACTTATTTAAGAAGACAATTAATGTACCAGATTTCCCACTAATCCATAAGAAACAATATACATAATGACAGTTGCCATAATAATGCCACAAAAAATTGCCAGAGAGGACTTCTTAATATCAATTTCCAGAAGAGATGCAATCAGAGATCCTGTCCATGCCCCTGTTCCCGGAAGCGGAATTCCCACAAACAGCATCAGTCCCCAAAACTCATATTTCTTTACCTGATCACTTTTTCTCATTGCCCTGTCTTCCAATTTCATAACAAGTCCCCGAAAGAGTTTCGTCTTTTTTAAAACCTTGAAAATCTGTCTGATAAACAACAGAATAAACGGAATAGGAATAATATTTCCAACAATACACAGTGGAATTGCCTTTGCAGCCGATATCTTAAGTAAGGATGCTGCAAGCAATCCTCCCCTGAGTTCCAAAAGCGGAATCATTGAAATAATAAAAACTGCCCCTTCCGGTGAAATATATTGTGACAGATTCTGCGAGAACCAATGTACCAGTGCTTCCATAAAACCTCCTAACTTTTACTTCAGATAATCCTTCAAAAAATCAATAAATTTCTGCATTTCTTCCTTTGTTCCAACTGTGATACGAAGGAAATTGTCAATTCTGTCCTTCTGGAAGTAACGAACATAAATATGCTGCCCTCTCAATGCCTCAAAAAGTTCTTTCGCAGGGCAGGTTTTATGCGTAGCAAAAATAAAGTTAGACATAGAATCCTGAAAAGAGAATCCCAGTGCCTTCAATTCTTTCTTTGTCCATTCTCTTGTCTCTATGATTTTATTACATGTCTCATCAAAATATGCTTTATCTTCAACTGCCGCCACACCTGCAGCAATCGCTGTACGGTCCATAGTATAAGAATTAAAAGAATACTTCACATCATTCAGGAATCTGATCAGTTTCTCATTTCCACACGCAAAACCAATTCTCATCCCAGCCATAGAACGCGACTTGGAAAATGTCTGTACGACCAGAAGGTTGTCATATTTTTCAATCAATGGAAGCGCCGACTGACCACCAAAATCCACATAAGCCTCGTCCACGATCACAATCACATCAGGATTATGGCGGATAATATCCTCCACTTCCTCCAGCGGCATCTCCACACCTGTCGGCGCATTCGGATTCGGGAATACAATTCCTCCGTTTTCTCTGAAATAATCTTCCTTCCTTATATGAAAGTTCTCATCCAGTGCCGGTCTCTCATATGGAATGCGAAACAGGTCTGCCCATACATCATAAAAAGAATATGTGATATCCGGAAAAAGAACCGGCTTCTGTGAATTAAAGAATGTAAGGAAACTCATGGCAAGCACATCATCGGAACCTACTCCCACAAAAACCTGTTCATCCTTCAGCCTGTAATTCTTTGCAATGGCATGTACCAGTTCTCCTGCTGTAGGATCCGGATAAAGTCTCATAGTATCTGTATCCATCTCCCTCAACGCCTTCTCCACTCCAGGTGCCGGCGGATACGGATTCTCGTTGGTATTCAGCTTGATCATATCCGGCTGATTGGGCTGCTCGCCTGGTGTATATGGTATTACTTTACGTATATTTTCTTCCCATCTGCTCATTTATCTGATTCCTTTCATGTTTTTTATTGTTTTTCACTTTCGTCAGTATAACATTAATCTCTATTTTCGTAAATCAACTTTTTGCATTTTACTGATTGACAAACCCACTTTGCAAGTTTATAATAGGCGGCAGAAAAGATAAGAAGGATCAAAACGTTGAAGAGAAGAGTACGCTGAGGAACGTTACAGAGAGAAATGTATACCGGTGCAAGCATTTCATCGCGAACCAGCCGAAGACCACCTCTGAGTGACTTTAATACAGTCCGGTGATTCCGTTACCATCGAATGAAGCGGTTCTGATCAGATGATTTATCCATCAGTAATGTATCAGAACAACCGGGGTGGAACCGCGAGTAATGTTATCTCGTCCCCTACAGTATTTAACCGTACTGTAGGGGATTTTTTTATTCTTTCTTTTACCCCTTCGCAGTACAAAAAACTGTTACTGTTCACTCCGTTCTCAACAACACGCTCCGTGGGATATCAACAGTGAACAGCAACTATAACAAATCCATACTAACGTAAAGGAGATAATCATCATGATCGTAACATTAAAAGACGGCTCAAAAAAAGAATACGCTGAAGCAAAATCCGTAATCGACATTGCTTACGACATCAGCGAGGGACTTGCACGTGCTGCCTGTGCAGGAGAAGTAAACGGAGAAGTTGTAGACCTGAGAACAGTTATTGACAGTGACTGCGAATTAAACATCCTGACAGCAAAAGATGAAAAAGGACTTGCAGTTCTCCGCCATACAGCATCCCACGTACTTGCCCAGGCAGTACAGACCTTATTCCCGGATGCAAAGGTTGCTATCGGACCTTCTATTGATACAGGATTCTACTATGATTTCGACTGCCCTCCATTCTCCCGTGATGACCTGGATGCAATCGAAAAAGAAATGAAAAAGATCATCAAAAAAGGCGCTAAGATTGAACGCTTCACAAAATCAAGAGAAGATGCCATCGCATACTTCCAGGAGAAAAATGAACCATACAAGGTAGAACTTATCGAAGATCTTCCGGAAGGCTCCGAAATCTCTTTCTATTCCCAGGGAGACTGGACAGACCTCTGCGCAGGTCCTCACCTTATGAGCGTAAAGGGTGTAAAAGCATTCAAGCTTCTCTCCTCCTCCAGCGCCTACTGGAGAGGCAGTGAAAAGAACGCAATGCTCACACGTATCTACGGAACAGCTTATGCTTCCAAGGATGAGTTAAAAGAACATCTGGAACAGATGGAAGAAGCAAAAAAACGCGATCACAATAAACTTGGACGTGAAATGAAAATCTTCACAACTGTAGATGTAATCGGTCAGGGACTTCCACTTATCATGCCAAACGGTGTAATCATGATGCAGGAGCTTCAGCGCTGGATTGAAGACGAAGAAACAAAACGCGGATATATCAGAACAAAAACTCCGTTAATGGCAAAGAGCGACCTCTACAAGATTTCCGGACACTGGGATCATTACAAAGAGGGCATGTTCGTTCTCGGCGACGAAGAAACAGACAAAGAAGTATTTGCGCTTCGTCCTATGACATGCCCATTCCAGTACTATGTATACAAAGCAGAACAGCACAGCTATCGTGATCTGCCTCTTCGTTACGGTGAAACATCCACTCTGTTCCGTAATGAGGATTCCGGGGAAATGCATGGTCTGACACGTGTGCGTCAGTTCACGATCTCCGAAGGTCATCTGATCGTAAGACCTGACCAGATGGTAAAAGAATTTAAAGACTGTATCGCACTTGCACAGTACTGTCTGCAGGTTCTTGGTGTAGAGGAGGACGTAACCTATCACCTTTCCAAATGGGATCCTAACAACAGAGAGAAATACATCGGTGATGCAGAAGTGTGGAATCAGACAGAAGCTCATATCCGTCAGATGCTTGAAGAACTGAACATTCCATTTACAGAGGATGTTGGAGAAGCTGCATTCTACGGACCTAAGGTTGATATCAATGCCAAAAATGTATACGGAAAAGAAGATACAATGATCACGATCCAGTGGGATGCTCTTCTTGCTGAACAGTTTGATATGTACTACATCGATGAAAATGGTGAGAAACAGCGTCCATACATCATCCACCGTACATCCATGGGATGCTATGAGAGAACACTGGCATGGCTGATTGAGAAATATGCAGGTATGTTCCCGACTTGGCTCTGCCCAGAACAGGTTCGTGTAATTCCGATCTCTGAGAAATTCCACAACTATGCCGCCAAAGTGGAAGCACAGTTAAAAGAAAACGGAATCCGCTGCTCCGTTGACCAGCGTTCCGAGAAAATGGGCTACAAGATTCGTGAAGCACGTCTTGCAAGAGTTCCATATATGCTCATCGTCGGTGCCAAAGAGGAAGAAGAAGGCAAGGTTTCCGTAAGAAGCCGTTACCTCGGTGATGAAGGAATGAAAGACCTTGGTGATTTCCTTGCAGCGATCAAAGAAGAAATCAAGAATAAAACAATCCGCAAAATTGAAGTACAGGAAGAGAATAAATAATCTTCCCTTTCAGATAAGTACAGAAACTGTTATTTCTGTTAAAAACAGGGCTGTCGTCAATGAACTTTTGGTTCATACGACAGCCCTGTTTTATTATTCTTTCACTTTTTCCTCAAAATATCAGCATTTTAACCGAATCAAATAAAAGAAAACACTTCCCGTGCTGATCGCACAGCTTCGAAGCGCAGACTTTCTGAAATTCGACATGGGACAGGTGTATGTAATGATCGCCTTTTCCATCTTCCCGGTCATCATTGTTTACATTCTTCTTTCCAGATTCATTGTAGAAGGTGTTTCCGCAGGTGCGGTCAAGGGTTAAATACAAAAAGCTGTCTGTTCCGGATGCAGATACCTCCGGAAGCCAGACAGCTTTTTTAATTATTTACAGTACTGTTCTGTAATGATGTTACTGTTTACAGCTCAGAGTTTTATTTTCTTAAATCTCAGCCAGTTTCAGCAGATCCGGGATCTTGGATTCCCAACCAAGTGCCATGATATGTACACCCTGACAGTATGGCTTGCACTCTTTGATGATACGTGCAGCGATCTCAACACCTGTGATACCTGCTTTTGTCTTTTCTTTGTCTGCTTTCAGTTCCTCGAGCATTTCGTCCGGAACATGAATGCCGGCAACGTTGTTGTTCATGAATTTAGCCATTCCAGCGGACTTCGGAATGATGATACCAACCTGTACAGGTTTTCCGAACTGTTTTGCTTTTTCCATAAATTTGATGAATTTCTCCGGCTCAAATACTGCCTGTGTCTGGAAGTATTCTGCACCTGCAGCTACTTTTCTTTCCATTTTTGCAAGCTGTGCGTCAACGGAATCGCTGCATGGAGATACAACAGCACCCTTGGAGAATTTTGGCGGCTCACCAACCAGTTCGTTTCCGCCAAGATCCACACCGGATTCCAGAAGCTTCACTGTGTGAAGAAGGGATACGGAGTCAAGGTCGAATACAGGTTTTGCCTGTGGGTGGTCACCCATCTTTGTATGGTCACCTGTAAGGCAGAGGATGTTGTCAATACCCAGCATTGCAGCGCTGAGAAGATCAGACTCCAGAGCGATACGGTTTCTGTCACGGCATGCCAGCTGGAAGATCGGATTCATGCCTGCATCCTTGAGAACTTTACACATTGCAAGAGATCCAAGACGCATAACAGAAGACTGGTTATCAGTTACGTTAACTGCATGAACATCCTTGAGGTATGTTTTTGCTTCTTCTACCAGTTCATCTACGTGGATTCCTTTTGGCGGTCCTACTTCTGCAGAAACTACAAATTCACCACGGTCGAATAATTCTTTCATTTTCATTGTACATTGCTCCAATCATTATAATCTATTTTAATTCATCGTCTGTTGCAAAGTTATGAATCTGTGTCGGACATTTCAGCGCGTCAAGGCGTCCGATCTCTTTCAGACGTCTGTAGATGCGTTCCCATCCACATTCCATTTCGCTGTCCACTTCACATTTACCGTTCTTGGAACCGCCGCACTGGCCATTCACAAGGCTCTTTGAACATGCTGTGATCGGGCAGATTCCGCCTGTCAGGTTCAGGTAGCATTCACCGCACTGGTCACATTTGTACTCTAACGGTGTCACGCCCTGGAAACCTGGTACCGGGTATGTATCGCAGGCTGCACAGACCATCTTATCTTCCAGATATTCTGAAACGGTCTGTACACCAACACCGCAGGAGAATACCAGAACCAGATCTGCTTCCTGGATCTTGCTCATATGTTTCTTAAGACGTAATTCCATATTTTCCGGATTACAGATGTAATCAGTTGTCATGATTCCTGTCACATTTCCTTCAGCTGCAAGTTCCTTCTGAAGTCGGGCAGCTTCTTTTTCCGGAAAACGAACTTCCTTACATCCATGACAGTTGATAATGAAAACTTTCTTTCCGGCTGTCAGTGATGTAATCGCTTCTTTTGCTTTTAACTGGGTAATCAACATATTACTTCATCCCCCTTACTGCATTTTTTCCGGCTTTGATACTGTTAATGATCGGAATCTTGGAAGAACAGATATACTGACAGCATCTGCACTCAACACAATCCATAACGTTCATGTCTTTCATGCCCTGCCAGTTCTCGTCTTTCGCATATTTCACGAAATACAGAGGTGAAAGCTCCATCGGACAGACATCTACGCAGCGTCCGCACTTGATACACGGCTGTTCTTTTGTCTCATCCGGTTCAACGGCAATGATACCATTGGAGCCTTTCATCATCGGTACATCCAGTGTGTTCAGAGGGAATCCCATCATTGGTCCGCCCATCTTAACCAGAACATCGTCATCTGTAAATCCGCCGCAGTAATCGATCAGCTCTCTTACGCTTGTACCGATCTTGATAACGAAGTTTCCAGGATTCTTGATCTTCTCGCCTGTTACTGTAGCAACACGCTCAACCAGAGGCATTCCTGTCTGGATCGCATCGGAGATTGCTTTTACTGTACTGATATTATCTACTACAACGCCGACATCTGCCGGAAGACCGCCGCTTGGAACAATTCTTCCCATAACTCGCTTAATGAGAGTTTTCTCAGCGCCCTGCGGGTATTTGGTTCTTGCAACAAATACTTCCATGTTTCCGATGTCAGCAACTTTTTTCTGCATTAATTCAATGGCATCCGGCTTATTGTCCTCGATAACGATGATACCCTTCTCGGCACCTGTTGTCTTAAGGACTGCTTTCAGGCCAAAAATAATGTCATCTGCATACTCAAGGAGTACTCTGTGGTCTGCTGTTAACAGAGGCTCACATTCACATCCGTTGAGAAGGATGGTATCTACCGGTTTTGCAGGTTTAAGTTTGACACAGGTCGGGAAACCTGCACCGCCCATACCAACGATTCCGGCTTCACGAATGATATCAATGATCTCATCCGGAGTAAGATTGTCAAGATCACCATGTGGCTGTACGGATTCGTGCAGAGTATTTTTTCCATCCGATTCAATAACAACAGCCATCACTTCGCTTCCACGTGTGCCATGCATACGCGGTTCAACAGCAACTACGGTTCCGCTTACGCTGGAATGTACCGGAGCACTGATAAATCCGGCAGCTTCACCGATCTTCTGACCAACTTTTACAGTGTCACCAACCTGAACGATCGGATTAGCCGGTGCGCCCAGATGCTGTGACATGGAGATTACAACTGTCTTCGGATCCGGGAATTTCTTCAGAGCGATGTGCTCACTGAATTCCTTGCGTTCTGACGGATGAACACCGCCGTAATATCCGTCCAGTCTTTCTTCTCTGATGGACTTCACATAGTCGTTGATCACTTTGAAATTAACTTTGGAGAAATCACGAACCTGTACAGGCTGGTTTAAGAATTCTTCCAGACGTCCCTGTTTTGCAAGTCTCTGGTAAATCTTCTCCCATGCACAGTCTTTATTCGGATCTACTTCGCATTTTCCATTCTTTGCTCCACCGCACTGTCCATTGACAAGACTCTTTGAACAGTCAACGATCGGACAGACACCTCCGGTAATGTTCAGATAACACTGCGCACATGCGTCACAGCTCTTCTTGGTAAGTGCCATGCCATGATGACCTCTGTAGTTAAGGGTGTTGCTTGCAGCAACTACCGGCTTACCTGCCAGATCCGCAACGGTCTGAATACCAAGGCCACAGGAAATTACTACTACATTCTCTGTACCTTCCGGAATCAGATCCTGTAATTTTCTTTCTGTGTGCATCTTGTTGCATAAGAAATCAAATTTTGCACTGCCTGTAACATTCTTTCCCTGATCTGCAGCGAATTTCAGAAATTCGTCACAATCCGGTTCGTCAACAGTTTCAAATTCTTTGAAACATTTGTTGCAGGCAATCACAAACAGGTTGTCCTTACCGTCAAGCACTGATGCAAGTTCATCACTGCTTTTCAGTTTGTACTTAGTATAGTTTTCCAATTGCTCACCTTCCTCACGATAAAATTTTATCCTTATGATATCTGTTCTTATCCGTTCCCTCCATCTCTGCACTCAAAAAAGGGCTAATAAAACCAGATAAATAAGTTCAATACATATACCTTATTAAATGTAACATAAAATGCACATTTTATCCAGTTTTATTAGCAAATTTTATAAATTTCTTCTATGATTTCATCCTAAAATTCTATGAAGTGCAGATATTTGTACTGTAAAGGATGTGGAATCAGTAAATTGTATACAATATACCACATTCTATAGCAACTATGACGATTCAGCACCTTCACACAGTTACGCTCTCAAACTCAAATCTTTAGAAATCGCCTTCGGTGATGGAATAATTACTCTCCATACAAGTAAATACTAATGCAGGCTTCAAAAAGATATGATATAATTAAAGAAAATATTTGCAATATCCCCCAACCACTCATTTATCAGAAAGGAGCGTGTTTACATGAAGAAGAAAATCCAACAAATCCTGTTGACGTCACTGTTGTTTGTATTCTCAATACTGATCATATCAATCCCGACTCAGGCTGCCAAACCTGCAGCTACAACCGTTAAATCCAAAACTTCCTATTCCAATTCCAAAGAATCCATGACTGTAAGAGGACTGGATGCAAAGAAAACAGTAGTCTGGAAATACGTTACAAAGAAATATACTGCTACAGAGCTTCCAAGGACAAAATGTATTGTCCGCAAGGATAAGGTTTATGTTTTTGAAAGCTCAAAAATCGTCGTACTTCGAAAAAAAGACGGAAAACAGTTATGGACTGCAAAAAAAGTCAGTCCTGCAGGACACCTTTGCAAATTTGACAAAAATGACAATCTATATGTAACCGGATACTACGATAACTATGTTTACAAAATATCCACAAAAGGAAAGATTCTCTGGAAAACAAACACATCCAAAGCCAATAATTACTGGCCATATAAAATAAACATTTCCGGTAATCAGATGACCATCCTGTATGAAATGAATAATAATGATGATTCATCAGAAAAAACTCATAAAATAGTTTTTAATATAAAAAATGGTAAAATACTGAAGTATTCCTAGATTACAGCTCATAAAAATAGCGGCAACACTGCCGCTATTTTTGATTGAGCACATCTGTTTCTTTTATTCTCCTTTTTATGAACACTTCTGATAATCCTCTCTCAGTACTTGTATCATGAGTTAAGACGCTGTCCGCAATATTCACAATTGCTCAGACGTCCTTTTATTACCTGATTCTTTGCA
>ENA-OPTA01002025-OPTA01002025.1-human-gut-metagenome-genome-assembly--contig:-NODE-2025-length-11378-cov-4.739027_pt1 | contig 11378 bp, 13 predicted proteins | sample MGYA00241813_ERZ501917 | MGnify/ENA primary metagenome ERZ501917 (study PRJEB25962, sample SAMEA2042408) | human gut metagenome | biome: human gut; feature: human-associated habitat; material: faeces...
AGCAAGAAGAGGGGCTTCATCGGTGCGTCCGCTCCTTCATTCTTCATTCGGAACGTCCGCCCCGCTGACAGTTGTTATATTAGGTTACCTCGCCTGTTGGGTCAAGTAGTTTCCCATGGTTTACAATTCCTCCACAACCTCCGCCGCTGCACCGCTGATCACTAACGACGGCTCGCATCATCCTCACCGCAGCGCCGTCGCGGCGGCCCTTCCGCTTCGCGCCGACCCCGATCACGCGCGATGCCGCATCCTCCCGATCCTCCCGCGATCCGCAACCGCCTTCTGCGAGCGAATCCACCTGAGCAAACAGCTTTTCCGCCATCCAGACAATGAAATATTTTTCCTTTAGGTTGCGGTAGATGTCCATGTCGTGAATGTAGCTGTCTGCATCGTTTTTTACAAGCACCTCCCGTTGGGCATCCTTTGGTATGGCTCCATCGTATTTTTCCAGCAGTTCTTCATCCGTCAGTTTTCTCAAACCAAACGGCAGTTCTCGGACGGTGACGGTGAACCCTTTCTGTACGGCCAATGCGCCGTTTTCCATAACCGCCTTGAAGCCGGGTCCGTAGGGGCTGTCTCTGGCCAGATCCGTATCGGGAATGAAACACAATGAGCTGGTGTAATGCTTCAATATCTCAAACTGGTTTTCGTTCCAGGCCGTGCCGAGGGTTGCCACCGTATTCTCCAGTCCGATGGACTGGAGACGCAGCACATCCGGCGCTCCTTCCACAATGATGAAGTTGGCAGCATTGCGCAAACGGAAAGCCCGGTCAATGCCGAACAAGGTTTCACCCTTGGTGTAAAGCAGACTGGTGACGGAGTTGATGTATTTGGGCGCTTTGGGATGGGTGCCGATATACCGGGCCGTATAAGCGATGATGCGTCCCCATTTGTTCCGAATTGGAATCATGATACGTTCACGGAACATCGGATAGAGCTTATCGTCTTCATTTTTCCGGAGCATCCCCAGCTCAATCAGAAACTCTTCGTTCAATCCCTGCTGCTTGCAAAAATCCATGAACGTATGGCTTTCCCTTGGCGCATAACCGATACCTGCTTCTGCACAGAAGTTCTCCGGCCATCGGTTGTAGGCATACTCCCGGGCATGACGGCTGTCATCATTGGCTGAAACGCGCAGATTCTCTGTAAAGAAGGTCTGTACCTTTTCCAGTATGGCATACAGGGAATCCTTGTGATCTTGTTTCGCCTTGTCGGCATCCGTACGCTCTTCATCGTATTCGTCCTCCATCAGGATGTTGAACTTCTCGGCTAGCAAGCGGACCGCCTGCTGAAAGTTCAGGTTCTCCTTTTCCATAATAAAGGAGATGCCGTCACCGCCCCGGTTGCAGCCGAAGCAGTGATAGAGGTTCTTGTTCAGATTGATAGAGAAGGAGGGTGTGTTTTCGCTATGGAACGGACAGAGCCCTTTCATGCTGGTACGTCCGTCCTTGGCCAGTTTGACGTACTGCCCCACTATGGTCTCGATAGGTAGTTCCCTGACCTTGTCTATGGTGGACTCGCTGATCATAGCGTGCGAAGTTTAAGCCAGCAGTCCAAAATGGACTGACCGGAGTATTTCAGACGGCGGGTGTTCTGTGGGTTGACGGGTGTAATATGCCCGCATACCCGGTATTTGCGGAGCGTCTTGTAGCTGACACCCAGTTCAGCGCAAGTTCTTTTTACCGAATAGACTCCCAAAGGGTCTACCAATGGCCTTGTTTCATTCATAAAACAATAATACGTTTATGATTCCCATAAATAGGTGTTTTTAGTTTTTCCCCCTGTGAAAAGCCAAAAGCATCATTTGATGCGGAAGTCAATGATACCTACTGTTTGGATTGTCTGCTGCCTTTTCGTTTTTGTTCAGCCAGCGGATATCAGGAAGCAGAAAGAAAAATATCGCCGCTGAAATAGTTAATCTAGTCTTTATCTTTCTTGTTTGTTAGCGTAACAGGTTTGTTCGTTTCCATATCATTCATAACCTTTCTGACTTCTTTGGGAGCTACCTTCAGATAGTCTTGCGGACAGCGCTGCAGGAATCGCAGGTCGGCAGTCCTGTACTCCAGCCTTCCTGGTCTCCTGAATCCCTCTACCAGCCCAAGCTTTTTCCATCTTTCGATGTTCCTTCTACCAAACAGTTCAAAGGCCTTGCGCTGGGAGATAAACTCCGGGTCATGGGAGTCTTCTTTCAGGAATCTGACAATCTGTGATGCCAGGTCCTTGATGAACATCTCGTATGACACAAGATGATCCGAGAATTGCAGTGTATTCATATCTTCATACTGCTAATGGCTACTTGGTTCGCTTCACTGTAATGGTCCGGGCTTCCCTGTCCGTTTTGGTTGTATACTGACGGTTGTGGATGGCACCCAGTTCAGAGGCTTGCGTACGCACACTCTTCATCCGTGAGATGGGATAGATAACAGCCTCTCCAATTTGGAGGGCTTCCAGTACCGGACGAATTTTATTAAAATAATCAGCCATAATATTGTTTATTTAATGATTAATGTTTAACTTTGCAGTGGTATTTATCAATATAATCAGTTGCAAAGAAACAAATAAATGTTTTATAAGCAACAAAATGGGTGATATTATTTTGTTTAACGGCTATTTTTTAACATTTGACATGGCTTTTGAAATAAAACACATCAATGTAGGCAGCGCGATTGAAGATCGCCGCAAGCAATTGGATATAACCAAAACGGAACTCGGACGTCGAATCAATGTCCCTCAGCAGCACGTGAATCGTATTCTGGAGCGAGAAACCATGGAGACCAACAAGTTGGTACAGGTATCAGAGGCTTTGGAGTTCAATTTCTTTGAGTTGTTCTGCCCGAACAAGGATGAACGGGTTTCCGCCAAGAACGCGGCGGTGGCCTTTAACGGCAATGTGACCAATACACATGTGGGTGATGGAGTGGTGGATGCTTCCCTAGCTGTAGCCAATATACAGATTGCCTCTCTCCAGAATCAACTTGACACATTGAAAAAGTCAAATGCTACTCTTCATAACAACTTGGAGGACAAGGAACGTATCATCGCCATGAAGCAGGAGAAAATCGATATGATGCAGAAGGTGATGGACTTGATGCAGGAAAAGATTGATGCCTTGGAAGCCAGATAGGCTCAAGTCTGTTATATAACAAACGATGAAAGTTCAGTTGAGTTACTGAGCTTTCATCGTTTGGTGTTTTATGCCATATTGGCGATTGTTACAGTTGGTTTATGGTCAGTTCAATTCGGCTGATTATTTCAGGAGCATGGGTCAAGGGCTCGCGGTCGTTCATTTCGAAGACGGTTCCGTCGGCAAAGAAACAGAACAATTTTGCTTCTTTGTACTTCAATGTGCAACAGAGTTGCTTGTTGTCTTTTTCCTCCCAATAAACATGGAGTTGCTTGTGCTGTTCTATTTCATGAGAAAGATAGATGGGTCTTCTCAGATGTTCTGCCAGCATCGTCCGGATCTCCACGAATTTCTGCAACAAACGAAAGAAGTGGATTGCCTTGAATATTTCCGAGTAATTGGCAATTTCATTCGCTACCGGTGTGTATTTACATGAGCGGATGGCATAGTCAATCGCCTGTGCCCGTTTGGTGGTATCCATCAGGATATTCTCACGGAAGAACTGATTCTTCTGGTAGTACCTGGCGGTTTTGTCATAACCGGGAAGAACCTTCTCTACAGCAGGGCGCAATGCTTCGTAGGTTTCATAATTGGTGCGAGCGAAACGGTCGGCCAGATGATACAGGAACCAAAGTTCAATACAGGGATGGCTTTCTATAAAGATAACTCCCTGCTTCTTGTATTTTTCTTTAGTCGCCAGATAGAGGTTGTATTGCTCCTTGTTGTTGACCAGTTATCCAAACCCCAGCATTATCCTAAAAATATAGTTTTTTATTCTGTAAATCATTCTGTTATAGGATGAATAGGTTTGGATAATACATTCCTATATCTTTGCTAATGGCACTAAAGCCAATAGGAAGAATATGAATATAGCACAGTTAAAATTAAGCCAGAAGAAGTTACTGGACAACCTCGTTTCCCGTGGTTATGACACTCAGTACATCAAAGGAGTAAAATTTGTTTTAAGACTTCTTTTTGAACATGAAGGATGTTTTCATTCGTATGAACAGTTTGCAGAAAAGTTTATCCGTACAAGGGGATATACAAAAGCGACATTGGATCTTAGGATGATGCATTTACGTACTATCCAAGCATATGATGAATTTGGGCACTACCCGGACAAGAAGTCCTTTGTTCCGTTATGCTATCCTTCCAGGTATAATATGCTTAACCCCAGTTTTCGGAAAGTTATAGACATTTATCGGAAGCGTGCCGCAGAACATAAAAAGAAGTCCACAGTAAAAATGGAAACCGATGCCGTTACAATGTTCCTTTTTGAGATGCAAAAGTTCCACGTCTCTTCATTGGATGAAATCAAAGAAGAACATGTTTTGTCCTTTTTCCTTAAAGAAGAACAGCAAAAGCGTTCAAGGACATATTGCGGTCACATAGCGTCAGCCCTTAAAGAGTTGGGGGATTTATACGACATGAAAAAAGTATTAGGTTATTTCCCTGATTTGAAATATGAAAGGAAAAACTTCAACTATCTTAAGGATGATGAAATCAATGTGATAAAAAATGCTTTGTCAGACTCTAACAATATTTTGACTTTCAGGGAAAAAGCTATAGTTTCATTGGCTTTATATACTGGCATAAGAGGATGTGACATTGCCAACTTGAAATTGACAGACATAGATTGGAAGAAGGAACGAGTCAGCTTCGTCCAGGAAAAGACTGGTAATCCGATAGTGTTGCCCCTTCTTCCCCATGTTGGAAACTCATTGTTTGATTACATACGGAATGAACGGGACAATGAGGCCGGATCCGTGTATCTGTTTCCCAACAAGAAGAATACGACAGAAAGGTTGGAGAACAAAAGTATCGGCACCATTGTCAATACAGTCTTTGAGAAACTAAACCTTAGAAAAGGTGAATCCGGGCGTGGAGTCAGCGTATTTCGGCACAACCTCGCCTCTAAATTACTTGGTAAAGGTACCGAGATTAGGGTCATCAGCCATATTTTAGGACATATCTGTTCTTCATCTATAGTCCCATATATAGATGCTGACATCCCTCATCTGAGAGAATGCGGAATCAATATTGAATGTTATCCAATAAGAAAGGAGTTGTTCGAATGAAAACAGATTCACATCTACCCCAATTTGCAGATTTGATGTCTGAATATGTCAATTTCATCTCCGGTATCGGAAAATGTGACTATATAACCCGCATATACCTGAACTCTTTCGCCAAGTACTGTATGAATCATGGCGGAGTGCTGTCGGATGATATTATCTCCGGATGGGCATCAAGGACAGATAAGGAAAGCTATTATACAAACCGTAACAGATGCATTATTTTGAGGCGCTTCATCCGTTATATCCGGTCGAAATATGGGGCACCGTTCAAATTGCCATCATATCCTCCGGATATAAAATACACACCTAAGCCAAAGCGTATTCCTGTTTCAGAACAGCCATACTCTTATTCCGCAATATCCCATATAGTCAAGAAATATGAACTTTACAAAAGAGCTTCTGGGAAATTCAGTAGGCGGACAATGGACAAGATTCGCCGTTTCAATGACTTCTGCGCTCAAAATTATCCGTCAGCCGAAGTTCTTACAGAAGAAATTGTCCTTGATTATTGCAAGAAGAAAAAAACGGAATCCGCAAAGTCATGCAATAACAGAATTGTAGGTGTCAGAGGATTTCTGAAATATGCGAATAGCCGTGGTTTTGTAAATATTCCTCTTCCATCCACCATTCCAAGAGTCAATGTCACATCATTCGAACCACATCCGTTTACTCCAGAAGAGCTTGCAAGATTCTTTAATGAAGCGGACAATCTCGAACCTCCAATAAATTGCCGTGACATGAGGGCTGCGCTTATGAAAGTGGAAGTTCCGGTCTTTTTCCGACTTTTGTACAGTACAGGGATGCGTACAACAGAAGCCCGTCTGCTCAGAGTAGAAGACGTAGACTTGCAATCCGGTGTTATAAATATAAGATACACAAAGAGCATAGATGAACATCGGGTTGCCTTGCACGAATCCATGTGGTCGCTATTGCAGATGTATAATGTCAAAATGGAAAATCTCATGCCCGGAAGAAAGACATTCTTTCCTAACGAGTATGACAAACCATATTCCGGAGAATGGGTAACGGCAAGTTTTAAGAAAGTATGGAAGAAAGTCAGTACGGCACACGCAAGAGCATATGATTTTCGCAGTCACTATGCGGTCGTGAACATAAACGGTTGGGATCACTGCGGCATTGAATGGATGGACAAACTCTTATATCTCAGCCGTTCCATGGGACACCGTTACATTCAAAACACATTATATTATTACAGGCTTGTACCGCTGTTTGCACACCAGTTGGAAAATCTGACAGGATGTGGGTATGAAGAACTTTTGCCTGATTTAAACGACTATTTTGAATATGAAGACTAAAGCAGAACATTCAATTATCGCCGATGCCATCCATGAGTGGCATACGGTCTATCTTCCGTGTATAAGGAATCTGAGCCATAACGCTTTAAAATCATACGGAGAGGGAATGGGAATCTATATAGACTTCCTTGAATCCTCAAAAGGAGTCACATCAAATACCCTTTGTGGGGAATGCTTCCGTAAGGACTGGATTGAAGAATGGATTGCGTGGCTGAAAGAAGTAAGAAAATGCAGCCCGCAAACATGCAATCATCGCCTCTCCATATTGAAAAATTTCCTCCGTTTCCTTGCGCACAAGAAAATCCAATTCATAAAATATGATTGTGATGCCGCTGAAATAAAAAGAATGCAGCAACCTAAAAAACAAGTGGAAGTAATCACAAAAGATACAATCAAACGGATTTTTGCAAGCATCAATACACGTACATTGATAGGTAAGAGGGATTTTGCCTTGTTCAATCTTCTATATAGTACTGGAACAAGAATAGATGAAATATTATCATTGAGGCTGTCGGCACTGCACCTGGATGAAACGAAAGGTTACATTCTTGTTTTGGGTAAAGGGAATAAACAACGTACCATTTATTTGTTGAACAGCATGGTAAGAATACTGAGACATTATGTGAAGTTGTTCCATCCGGCAAATCCGTTACCTTCTGATTTTGTATTTTTCCCCATATATGGCCATGCAAACAAAAAAATCACTTCAGAAGCGATTAGCAAGCGGTTGAAAATGTATGTTAGGATTGCGTCTCAGGGGCTACTTGAAATTCCTGTAGATTTTCATTGCCATAGTTTTCGGCATGCACGGGCTACCCATTGGTTGGAAGACGGTGTAAACTTGGCGCAGATACAAAAACTATTGGGGCATGAGAGCATTGAAACGACAATGAAATACGTAGGAGTTTCATCAGAACAAATGATACAAGCTTTATGCTCTATGGAAGACAATCTGACTTTAGGCGTTGAAAAGAAATATAAGAAAATCAGAAATAAAGATTCATTAGCAACAGTTCTTGGATTGAGATAATACTTAGTAATAAATGAGTGACTGTTCTTGAATAATGGAACAATCACTCTTTATTATCTGCTACCAAAATATAACAATTTACTGATATTCAATATAGTAAAAAGTCAAGTTGGGATAATATTTTGGTTTGGATAACTACTCTTATCCGAAATTTCGGATAACAATAGCGTGTCTGTATCAATGACCAGGAACAACGCATCTGCCCGTTCCTGCGGCTTCTTCTTCAATTCCTTATCAATCAGTTTCAGATTCTGCTTGTAGGAACTCCGGCTATTCTTGGGTACCTCGGGTACCATGGAGAAGCGGAATCGGTTGTTTGTTCTCAATCCGTCAAAGTAGAACCATTCTGTAAAGCCTTCCCCGTAGATTTTGATTGTATATTCCAATGGTCTGATCTGTTCCATACCTTCCCTTTTAGTCATTTAGAAAAATGCTGCCCATATTGGGCTTGGCGCCGAGTTTGCCTGCGCGGTAAGCATTCAGGATGGAGACTTCCTTATGCAGGCCGAAATCCTTGGCACGATAGACTTCCGTAGCACCCGACTGGTTCTTGTTGGCAAAATACACCATGTCCCTGCGGATGTACTCCTCGTCCAGCAACATGAGGTTGTGCGTGGAAAAGATAAGCTGCCCTCTTTCAGAGTTGACCAGGAAGGTTTTCAGGATATGGGTGAACAGGTCATAGTGCAATGAACTGTCCAGTTCATCGCATACCAAAATCTGCTGGTTCTTCACCATGGTATAAAGCAAGGCCGAGAGTCCGTACATACGGTTGGTACCGTCCGACTCATCCATATTTGATAAGTCACCGGTATAGAAAGGAGTTTGGTGTGTGAAAAACAGCTCCTGCTTGGCCAGGTTGTCGGTCTGCGGTTCAGGCAAATGGAGAATATGCGCAATCTGTCTGACTTTTTCCAGTGTTTCTGCTGCCACTTCTCCTTTTTCTTCCTTGATATATAAGTCCGAAATGTTGAAGTCCGCCTTGTTCAGCATTTCACAGATAAACTTTTTACTCTCACTGTCCAGCCGCACCACATCATTGGCAAACTGTTCCAAATCCATCCGGTTGTCGAGCATGGGCAGGATTGTTCTTTCCAGATAGGCGCACAAATTGTCGAACAGCGCATTCCTTTCCACATTGGCATTCATGTAGGTGGCCAGTACACTCATATTGGGCAGGCAGTTGGATTCCACGAAAAGTTTTTGCGTAGCCGTCAGTTTCAGCAGTGGTCCGAAAGAGATAGTGGAGTTGCCCTTTTCTTCTATCCACTTGCGTTCAAAGAACAAGGCACGGCGGCTGTTGGGATAGAAATAAAGTTCCTCTTTGTAGATTCTCATTCCGTCCATTTCCACGAAATACTCATATCGGATGTCACCGATATAAAATATCAGCGTAAAGGAGGAGCGTTGGTTTCGGCTGTCCGCATCCATTAAGAAAGGGGTCAGTCCCGTACCTGAAGTGCTTTTGCGCGGACGGTTCAACAAAACGTAATAAACCAGCCACACTACGGCTTTCAGCAGATTGCTCTTTCCCGAGGCATTCGGGCCATAAATCACTCCCAATTTGGATATACGCACGTTCTTAATCTTTACCACCGCATATTCCTCATACGTCTTGTCAGCCGAAGCCGTAAAATCCAATGTCTGTTCTTCCCGTATAGAGAGGTAGTTTTTGACTTTAAATTGTAGAATCATATTTTTATAGCGTTATTTTCGTAAGATATTTGCAAATATAGGCATTAAAAACAAGAATCACCAACCTTATCGCTGTTTTTATCTGACTGGTTGGGCGAATTTGATGGAATTTGCCGCTATTTGAACTTTAACATCTGCCAAACGCTATTTTACTGCTGAAAAAATGGGATGTTTAATGTTTAATGATTAACTTTGTAGGTGATACAAGGTGTGTATCAAAAGCTGATAGTTATAATCGAAAACAGAAGTAATATTATTAAACAATCAGTGAAGTAGTGATTGGTGATGTTGCCATCCAGTCATTACGCTTGAAACAAGAAAAAAGACTGTGCTCATTTGTGTGTACACTAAAAAGGTCACAATTCAGACGAGGTTGTGGTTGAAGTGCATACACTTCACATACACCAGCTACTGTATGGTCTGATATACAGCATTCAATTGCTGCCGTCCACGCTGCAGTTGTAGAATTCTGAATTTTAGCCGATTTTAGAGCGAAGTGAACGAAAAACGCATACACTAAATCAGTAAATTGGTGATTATCAGATGCGTTTTACAGAGGCCCAAGCTGCCGTTGAGGAATAAATCCTCAAAAAACGGCATTTCGTACACAGTGAACGCTAAACGCATACACTATACATACACTAAATCAGTAAGTTAGTGATTATCAGATGCGTTTTAGAGTGGCGCAGGCTGCTATTGAGGAAGCATAAATAGTATAAGATAATCATTGATTTAGGCTGTAATGGACTGTTTTTCAGACATTACAGCCTAAGTTGTTTTTAGGCGTTCGTGCATTTGTCCGCAAAAAATGAGTCAAATAAACGGTACTTGCTTACAAATAGCTTACTAAACTGAGAGGGTATGCTTACAAAGAACTTACAAAAGTAAAACAACTGTAAATCAATAAGGTATGGCAACATTTAAGACTATTGTAAGGTATAAGCGAGCTGATGGCTTTTACCAAGTGTACATTCGGGTACTTCATCGTTCAAAATCAGGATATATTAAGACAGACAAATTTGTTACAGACAAACAGGCATCTTCATTTGCAGAATTATGCTCATTGATAATATTGTCTATCCATATTTTACGAAAAATGGACAGAAAGGTTTATGGTCTGAACTGGCAGTTTAATAAAAACATATTCCATCACGTTTGCCGAATATCCATCTGGAGCATGTTCAATCCGTTTATTGGTGTAGCTTCATGGTTTGCCTTCTTCGTAGCCATTGAACATTTGGGAGAGTTGGAACTGGCAGCGACAAATGTAATACGTAGCATATCTACCTTATTTTTGTTATTGTCAATTCATTGGCAGCAACAACCGGCTCATTGGTAAGTAATCTGTTGGGGGCAGGACAAAAGAATCAGATTTTCTCGTTATGCAACCGGGTTATCCGTTTGGGATATGCCGTGGGATTCCCACTTATTATCTTTTCTATAATCTGTTTCAATCCACTTTTCAATATTTATTCGGATAATGAAAGCCTGATACAAATAGCACAGCTGCCATTTACAGTAGCTCTTTTGAATTATGCCTTTGCCTTACCTGGTTATGTATATATGAATGCTGTCACCGGAACAGGTGCCACACGTACAACCTTCATTTTTCAGACTGTAACCATTATAGCCAACCAGATTTATTTATGGACGATAAGCAATTTCAGCACATCACTTTCTATATATTGGACAGCAGAATATTTATATGTGATATTATTAGGAGTTCTTTCCGTTTTATATCTCAAGAAAATGAACTATTAAAAGTTTCAATGTTATGTGATGCATGAACCGTTTTATTTATAGAAAAGTAAGATTTCTTATGCCTCGAATTACCTTTGGGGATGTATCAACAATCCTCAAACCAATATAGAAAAAATGGATTATTAATTATATCTGCACATTACTGTCCACTAAAAATCGCAAATAGTTCTTTGAAATAATTGAATTACAGTTTGTTACAAGAGATTTTCTTGCGCAACGATTTGAAATCATAACTTTGCAGCCTTAACTTAGGCTGTATATGAATAAAGACAAATACGTTTTCGCCCAAATGGTTGAGTTTTTAGACAATTACAAGTTTCTCCGTATCGTAAAGAAGTATGATGGCAACAAGTATGTTAAGCATTTTACTTGCT
>ENA-OPTA01002036-OPTA01002036.1-human-gut-metagenome-genome-assembly--contig:-NODE-2036-length-11336-cov-3.539403_pt1 | contig 11336 bp, 6 predicted proteins | sample MGYA00241813_ERZ501917 | MGnify/ENA primary metagenome ERZ501917 (study PRJEB25962, sample SAMEA2042408) | human gut metagenome | biome: human gut; feature: human-associated habitat; material: faeces...
GGATACACCAAATTCTTCTTCACAAGCTTTTACTAAATCATTTAATTCTAATACGGATAAACCTTTAATAACTTCAATAATTTCCTGAGTTGTCATCTTATTTCCCTCCATAAATCTTATATTATAATATTAATTATTCAGCTGCTGCTTCGGATTCTGCAGCTCCACCATCTTTCTGCTCTGCGATCTGTTTGATTACGCGGGCAAAGTTTGTAATTGGGGACTGAATGCTTCCCATGAATTTTGCGATAAGTTCGTCTCTTGATGGGATAGTTGCGATTGTTGCAATACCTGCTGCATCGTAGTAAGTACCTTCTACAACACCGCTCTTTAACTCACAGCATTTTGCTTTCTTAATAAAGTTAGCAACGATTCTTGCTGGAGCTGTTGCATCATCTTTGGAAATTGCAAATGCGTTTGTTCCTTCCAAATCTTTTACAACGCCTTCGAATTCTGTACCTTCTACAGCACGTTTTACCATAGTGTTCTTATAAACTTTATAAACAACACCTGCTTCACGACACTGTTTACGAAGTTCTGTTACATCAGCTACGGAAATTCCACGGTAATCTACAACTACCATAGATTTAGCTCCGTCAAGCTGAGCCTTAATCTCGTCAACAATAGGCTGTTTTAATTCTACTTTAGCCATCTTCCTGGTGCACCTCCTTAAATATTTGTGTGTACCGCCGTCAGTTCATCTTTCGATGAAATAAAAAAACTCTCTGTCCAAAGACAAAGAGCAGAAATATTCTAAGAATAAAATTATCTGAATATAACTTCCTCGGCAGGGGTTCTCACTTTATGCCTTACGGCGCCTGCTGTCTTCGGCGTTCATACTTTGGTATGATATCATGGGTATGAAGAGATGTCAAGTGTTTTTTTAAAAAACAGACGAAAAACTTTATACAATATTATATAAAGTTTTTCTGTCTTTGGCCGTTGCAAAAATGCACTGACCATGGTTATGCTATCACCTGCTATCAAGGGAGGGATTTGTAGATTGCTGTTTTGGACTATGATTAAATTCAATTCATCTAAAAATCATCCAAAGACAGCTTCCGAATTAAATGGTAAATTAATAGTTATTTCCGAAGAAATATTCATATGGATTTATATATCCATTGCCATTGTCATTTCCAAAATTTCCATTGCCATAACCATAGTCTCCGGAATTTCCATTGCTATTACCAGAGTTGCCATTGCTGTTTCCATTATTATTTCCATTATTGGAGTTATTATTGGAATCATTGCTGGAATCGCTGGAGTTATCTGTTGTTACATCACTGAAATCACTCTTTTTACCAAGAGTTACTGTAACGGTCTTTTCCTCGTATGTTCCGCTCTGGTTTGCTCTCTTAAATGTGATTTTTACTTTTGTATTAGCTTTTTTCAGTGCCAGTTTTTCTTTTAAGCCGGACATTGTAGATACGTTGTTACCCTCAAACTTGGTAATGACATCGCCTGCAGAGATTCCTGCTTTTTCTGCTGGTGATCCGCTGACTACCTGTGATACATAGATTCCGCTAGGGATTCCAAGTGCGCTGGAATAAGATTCATTAATGTCACGGCCTACGACTCCAAGGAATGCAGCATCTTTTGTGCTTACGCTGCTGGCATTCATTAAATCTGTTAAGATAGTTTTAGCTGTAGTGATAGGAATCGCATATCCCATACCTTCTACGGATGTATCTTCTAACTTCGCATTGTTGATACCTACAACCTGACCATCCATATTAATAAGTACACCACCACTGTTACCAGGGTTGATTGCGGCATCTGTCTGAAGAAGGTTCATTGTTCCATCTGTTAAAGATACTTCTCTGTTCTTTGCACTGACTACACCTGTTGTAACAGACTGGCCATATCCCAATGCATTACCGATTGCTACAACTTCTTCTCCTACTTTTAAATCATCAGAACTTCCAAGTGTTGCAACTTTAATCTTTGATGCTGTAGAGTCTTTGATATCCTTTATCTTTACAGAAATAACTGCAAGGTCTGCACTGGAGTCTGTTCCGACTACTGTTGCTTTGGCTGTTGTATCGTCTGCAAATCCTACGGTGAGGGAAGTGGCATCAGATACAACATGATTATTGGTTGCGATCATAAGATTATCTTTTGTCTTTGCAACGATAAATCCTGAACCTGCTCCTTCTGATTCCTGTGTACCAAAGCCATAATAATTGGAAGACTGAATTGTGCTTGTAATAGATACAACAGATGGCATCACTTCATTAACTACACTTGCTACATTACTGCTGGAGCTGCTTGAGCCGCTTGATGATGTCTCGCTCTTTGCACTTGTTGTTCCCGATGTTGCTTCAATTCGATCTGCTGTAGAAGGATATAATTTATCTTTTGCTACGGACACTCCTACAAAGCAGGCTCCCGCTACAAGACCAAATACTGCTGCGGATGCAACTAACTTGGCAGCTTTCTTACCCATTCCGTTCTTATTATTTTTACTGCCATTCTTTCTCTGTCTGCGTCTCTTATCAGGTTCCGGCGGGATATTCCCATAATAATTTTCATTGTTATAAGTACTCTCATCTCTCCATCCGTGGCTGCTATAAGAATTATTATAAGTATCGTTGGAATTATTTCCATTGTCATACTGATAGGAACTGCCACCTGTACCTTGTTCTCTGTAAGAATATCTATGACTCTCTGTATTCTCCTGTGTTACCGATTCCTCAATCGGTGTTACATCTATAGCTACTTGCTGACTGTTGTTTTCCTGGTTATTTATCCTGTTGTTCTCTAAATTCTCATTATGGAATCCATTTTCAAATTCGTTCATAATGTTATCCCCTTTCCTAAGTTTGTAACCTTATCTTAGCAACGATGTGTGATAAATTTGTGTTGTATTTATGGCAAATTTATGGATTTCTACTGATTTTGCAGCTTTTTCACACTTTTTTCGTAAAAGCAGGAAAAGAAATAACCTTGTGGAATGCCCTGTTCTATTGTATAATAAGTTAGAAAATTATCCCAGTAAGAGGTATATTACGCCCTTTTTTCCATATATATATCCCTTTTGGGTGATGGAGGTACACTTTTATGATTAAAGAGAATCAAAAATATCTTAACCGGTTCCACGTCGTTCTTGATGCACTGGTTATTTATTGTTCCTTTTGTCTTAGTTACTATATTCGATATATATGCCCTCTTTTTAAAGACATTTTCCCTCGTTTTGGTTACTGGCGGCAGTTGTGGCAATATCAGGGTATACTTCTTGTTCTGATTCCTGTATACCTTATTTTATATGCAAAGTTTAATTTATATAAACCAAAAAGATTTCAAAATAGGACTTCAGAGTATGCGAATCTCATTAAGGCGAATTCCATTGGAATGGTTTTCTTCTTTATATATATAATCTTTATGAAGATTCCCCATGTTTCACGAAGTCTTCAGTTAATGTTCTATGTTCTTTCCATGCTTCTTACCATTGCTGAAAGGGCGGCAATCCGTTATGCATTAGAAAGAACTCGCAGAAAGGGATTTAATCTTAAACATGTTGTTGTTATTGGTTTCAGTGCAGCAGCCGAAGCCTACATCGACCGTATTAAGTCAAACCCACAGTGGGGCTACACCATTCACGGTATTTTCGATGATAATCTCAAGGCTGACTTTTCTTACCGCAATACTTTTTGCATTGGTAAGTTAAAGGATGTAGAAAAGTTTCTTCAGAACACTTCTATGGATGAGGTGGCAATCGCACTCAGCTTGAAAGAGTATTATAAACTGGGAGATATGGTTGCTATCTGCGAAAAGTCTGGTGTGCATACAAAGTTTGTTCCAGATTATTATAAATTTATTTCTACTAACCCAGTTACTGAGGATTTGAACGGACTTCCGGTTATCAACATCCGTAATGTTCCGCTTACAAATACTGTAAACAAATGTATCAAACGTCTTGTGGACATTATTGGTTCTATCGTTTGTATCATTCTCTTTTCACCGATTATGGCTGTTGTTGCTGTTCTCGTTAAAAAGAGTTCCCCAGGACCAATTATTTTCTGTCAGGAACGAGTTGGTCTTCATAATAAACCTTTTAAAATGTACAAGTTCCGATCGATGGGAGTACAGTCTGCCTCTAAGGAACAAAAGGCCTGGACAGTACACAACGATCCCCGGGTCACTCCCGTGGGAAGAATTATCCGTAAGACCAGTCTTGACGAACTGCCACAGTTATTTAATGTATTAAAGGGTGATATGAGTCTCATTGGTCCACGGCCAGAACGACCTCTTTTCGTTGAGAAATTTAAAGAGGAGATTCCTCGTTATATGATAAAGCATCAGGTACGTCCCGGTATGACAGGATGGGCACAAGTTTGCGGCTTCCGTGGAGACACATCCATTGAGGGACGAATTGAACATGATATTTTTTATATTGAAAACTGGACATTATCTTTTGATATTAAGATTCTATTTCTTACTGTATTTAAAGGATTTGTCAATAAAAATGCTTACTAACACAGATTTTTTAACTAATGAATGTACTCTCCGAAACATTCCATAAACCTATTAAATTTCCAGAAGTACCTATGACAGAATGGAGGCATATTTTATGAAATATGGTTCAATATATAGTAAAGATAACATTGAAAACAAATATAACTATTCCAGCACAGGCGGCAGACGAAGTTCTCAGAATAATTTCAAAACTTCTCACGACCATCATACACATTCCACATTGAATACTGATGGCCTGCTTCGAAGTTCTTCCGGTACAGGATATCATTCCTCTGGTTCTTCTATAAAAAATTCTGGCAAACCATCAACAAAGAAGTCCTCTTCCCAGAATAAGCCTGATACAAAGTCTCAAAAGCGGCAGACTTCTGGCGGACGAGCTTTAACTTATCATGAACGTAAAAAAAAGAAAAAACGGGGATGTTTTCCTTTCCTTCTTTTAATCATTCTTTTAATTGCCGGGGCGGTTTTTGCATTCCGTTTCTCATTAAAAGGTGCATTTTCCAAAATAGAAAAATATCCTTTAGATAAAACAAGTGTAACTGTAAATGATACGGATGCTAATATAAAAGATTATCAAAATATTGCTCTTTTTGGCGTTGATAGTCAGGATAATAAAATTAAAGATAAAGGTTCCCGTACTGACTGTATCATCATTGCCAGCATCAATAAATCAACCAAAAAGGTAAAATTGATGTCTATTTACCGTGATACCTATGTAAGTATTGATGGCGAATACGATAAGATTAATGCAGCATATTCTTATGGCGGACCAGAACTTGCTCTTCGCACAATTAACCGTAATCTGGATTTAAATATCACAGATTTCGCCACGGTTAACTTTAAAGCATTAGCCGATGCTGTTGATGTGCTTGGAGGTATTCCATTGACCATTAATTCTGAAAAAGAATTACAGAATTTAAATGATTATATTGGTAATATGAATCATATTAATGGTGGAAATTCTCCGAAGTTTGAAAAAACCGGAACTTATACCTTCGATGGTAATCAGGCTGTTGCCTACTCTCGTATCCGCTACATGGAAGGCGGAGATCACGCAAGAGCTAACCATCAGCGACTTGTTCTTGAAGGTATTATGAATACAGCTAAAAAACAGCCGCTAAAACTTGGAAAGTTAATCAGTACTGTTCTTCCACAGTGTAAAACGAGCCTCTCTAATGACGCTCTCACAAAGCTGACTCTTTCCATGGCACGTTGTAAGATAGAAGATTCGCAGGCTTATCCTTTTAAATCTGAAGATGAACGATATAACGGCATCTATTACGGTTTTCCAATTACAGCCCAGACAAATGTAAAAAAAGCACACGAATATCTCTTTGGTACGAAAGATTATAAACCAACAGAAGAGCTTCAGAAGATCAGTGCAAAGATTAAGGTTGTAACGGATTATATTGGGATTACGGAATAGCGCCATATAATACCCTATATCTGTGGCCTCGGAGCAAGGTTTGGATGCAAGCGCATAAGCGAGCATTCAAACCGCCGCGACTAAAGTCACAGATATAGGGTATCTTCTCTTTGGTGTTTCGTCTATTTGCCTACGGCAAATCACTATTCTTCGTAATAATTAAACTTCGGTGTTGCCTGTATCTGACAGGATGCTTTCATTGTTCTTCTATTTTTATGAAGTTGTACGTTAATAAGAAGCATTTCACCGTTTTCTACCATTTCCTGAATATCATCTTCTGTTAATTCTTCGTAATCCTCTGTTATCATATCTGCATATTTGAGTTCAAGATATACATCACACATATTTCCTAATGATTTGTGATATTCGATTTCATCTGGGTCAAGCTCATTTTCACTTTCTGCTGGTGCATATCCGTAGGACATAATAATCGGAATTCCCAGTTCTTTTGCAAGTTTACGGATCCCATCCATGAGCGGTTTCATATCTTCAGAATCTTCTACTGAGAGTATATTTTCAATATTATCAATAAATACCACTGGCTTATGTGCTCCCTCTGTTACGATGGAACGAATAAGTTCTGCTAATATATCTCCTGCGGAGGCATCCTCCATATTTTCTACATATTCAGACACTGCTTCCTGATCAAGTACAAAAAGATGTTCACTGATCCGTCCTCTGTACCAATTCAATTCATCTTTTAAAGAACGAATATCTGCGCCTTTTTCTCCTGTCATGATTGCCATAGAGGATACTGCTTTTTCTTCATCTTTTTTATTCATTTCATAGCTGAGACGAGAGATAGTATCTACCATAAGGTCATAGCGGGTAAGCTCTGTTGAAATATAAAGTACATCTACACCGCTTTCTGCTGCCCGGTCGGCTATCTGCTGCATAAATCCGTTCTTTAAATACTGAGGTGTAGCATCTACAAAGTAACTTCCTTTATGAAGGCCATAGCGGAGCATTGCATCTAAACGTTTGAATCCTGTGCTTAACTTTCTGTTTTCCTGTGTATCTACAATATACTCTTCAAATTTATCCATAAAGCTTGCAGAGTTTTTGAGAACAAATGGATTGCGGACACTTACCTGGAATTCTTTTTCTTCGACATTCTTTCCTGTTAGAACTACTGCGCTAAATTCTCTTTCTTCTTTTTCTGGAGCTGTTTTTTCCTTACGTTTTACAATATTCTTGTGTTTTCTGGAATGTGATGTTCTCTCACTGTGTGCAGGCTTCTTCGTCTGTGAAGATGTCCTCTCTTCCTTTTCCGGTCTTGTTTTTTCTACCTGAATTGTGTCTTCTGATTCAGAAATGTATTCTGCTTCCTTGTATTCTGCTTCTTTCTCTGTTTTCTTAGAAACGCCCTTATTTGCTATCTCTTTTTCCTCTGTCTCAGAGCACTCCCTATTTGCTGTCTCTTTCTCTTCTGTCTCAGAGTACTCTCTATTTGCTGCCTCTTCTTCTGTCTCAGAGAACTCCTTATTTGCTGCTTCTTCCTGAGCTGCCTCTGAGGTCTCTCCCTCTTCTTCCTCAGAGTTTTCCTCTTCACTGCTTATTTCTTCCTCAGAAGCTTCTTTTAAAATACTTTCTGGCTGTTCTGATACATCTTCGGCACCTTCCGTCTTATCAGATTCGTCCTCCGTTTTTTCTGCAGAGTTTTCTTCTAAATTCTCCTCAGAAACTGCCTCTTTTTCTGTTTCTTCAGATTTGTCCTGACTGCTTTCTTCTAAAGTTTCTTCATTTGCAGGTTCTTCTAAATCTTCCTCAATAAAGTCTTCATCCATAGCAAGTTCTAATTCTCGCTCGAGGTCATCTTCATCTAAATCTTCTAAATCTTCAAGAGCATCTTCTTCTGTATCTAACGCGGATACCGCTGCCTTTTTCTTCTTGCCATTTTCCTGTTCTTCAAGCCATGCATCAAGTGCTACTTCTGAACCAGCAAGTTCCAGTAAGAGCATTCTTTTTGCACGCTCATAGACTTCACCCTCCAGGCCAAGAGATGCCAGATTATCCAAAGCTTCATCTATCTCTGCCTGTGTGTGGTCTCCAAGAACTAATTCGCCCGGATCAACATATTCAAATTCTTCCGCTTCTTTTTCTGAAACTTCAGAATACTCAGGCTGTTCTTGTACTTCTTCTGCTGTCGGCGCAGGGGTTATCTCAGAACTTTCTTCTGTTGCTGTCTGTTCCCCGGCTGTTGATGCACTCTCTTCCATCGGCTGTTCTGTTGCTTCTTCCACTTTCGGAATTTCTTCTGATTTCTTCTCTTCCTCTGCTTTCCCGGCTTTCTGTGCCGCTTTTAACTGCTCTGCTGCCAATGCTTCTTCTGCTGCCTTAAGCTGTGCCTTTAATTCTTCAATGGAAGGACTTTGACTTTCTTCGGACTCCTCTTCTAAATCTAATTCATCAAAGTTTAAATCATCCTCGCTCAGTTCTTCCTCTGTCTCCGATATTGGTTCAGCCTTCTTCTGTACTGCGTTTTCTTGTGCCTCTTTTGCAAGTTCTACTGCTGACTTTGTTTCTCTGGCTTCCTGTGGCTCTGGCTTAGCTGCCTGCTGTGCTGCCCTGGCAAGTTCTACCGCTGACATTGGCTGGCTCTGTGATTCTGACTGTGAACTTTCCACTGCTGGTTCCCTCGTTCCTGCCATTCCACTTCCAACAGCACTGCCTGCACTTTCGCCTTCAAATGCCATCGGTGCCGTTTCAGCTGTAGTACCTGTTTCCGTCTGCGCCAAAGTTTCTTGTTTTTCTTCTGAGTCAGAAGACGTATTTCTGGAAATAACTTCTCCGATCAAAGATTCCATATCTTCCTGCGTCACAGCTCCGCCAGTCTGACTCATTAGATTTTTCAAGTTTTCGAAAATCGTCTCGTTAATTAATCCTAAGTCTGCATTGGCATCTTCAGCCAGAATCATCTCTGCATTTTCCTGTACTACTTCCTGACTAATCATACGAAGCATATCATCTGAAAATGTCGGCATTCCCTGTGATTGGCTGGTTTGCTGTGCTGTTGTTCCATCTCCCTGTCCGGCAGACTCCTGACTATTCTGCTCTCCTGCTGTCTGATCTGGTGCGATTCCAGACTGTTCCAGAATCTCATCTGGTAACTCATCACTGATATCTTCTGGAGCCACTCCCGCTTCAATCTGTTTTTCCCGATAAAGTTCTTTCTCTATCTCTAATTTTTCCTCTGGTGATAAATCTTCATAATCTTCAAAAGAAACGAGTTCATCACTGTTCTTTTCCATATAATTTAAAATTTCCTGCTGATGAAGTGCAAATTCCATCGGATCTTTTCCGCGCTTTCTTGCCTCTTCCATAAGACGTTCTGCTCTCTTTTCTGCCTCAAGCTTCATCTGATCCTCTTCTTTGGCCTTCGCGATTGCTTCTGCGGCTAACTGAGAAGCTGATTTGGTTTCTGGCATCTTCATCTCTTTAGGTTCATATTCCTCTTTCTGATGTGCTTCCTCATCCTTATCCACAGCTGACTGTGCAAGTTCCCAGGCTGAAACTGGCCTTCTTCTCTGCTCTTCTAATGCTCTCTCTTCTGCCTTGTTGGCCTCATCTTCTGCAAGCATTTCCGTCGCTGTCTTTTCCCTTCCATATCGAATCTGAGAACGGTCAAATGGATATTCTACCTTAGGATCATTTAATCCCATCATCTGCATAAAATTATTATAGATCAAATCATTAAGATTCGCCGCTTCCTGATGATTTACATCGTCTTGTCCAAACATATCGTAAGAACTGCCATTACCATAATCTTCGGACGCACCACTGTCTGTGGATGCCATATTTCCATATCCATCTGCAGTTTCTGACTGTTGCTGAATATTCGCATTTTCATTCTCCATTACCTGTGCAAAAGGATTCTCCTCATGTGACTCACTCTGCATCTGTGAACTATTCTGCTGTGGAGTCATTTCCTGTTGTGACTGTGGGGCTGCTGTCTCTCTTCTTCTGCCACCATTTCTTAACCGTTCCTCTATCATATTCACTGCAGAAGCTGCCTGCTCGGAATCATCCATCTCCTCAAATGTCTTCGGTGGGAAAATATCTGGTGCCAGAGATTCTGCCAGCTTCTGAATCGTATCAGAAAGTTCCTGCTGTTCCTCTGGTTCTTCTGGTCTCCCGGTAATATTCAGCGCCATATCAATAATATCATTAATATCAAATGGTCTTTCTTCGCTTCCTTCTGTTGCAGTGTGCTGTGCTCTCACCACATCTAACAACGCTTTCATCATATCTTCCATTGTAGATTAACCTCCGTTACATGTTCTGTCTGCCTGTTTAGCTTCTCATTTTCAATAAAGATATTCTAACACCTTTATGCAATTATTACAAACAAGTATTGCATTATTACACATTTTCCATCACTTTCTTTCAATTCATATAAATAATTGTCATAGACATTGATTTTTTTAACTAATTCTGCGATACTAAATATAGAATATTATAGATACTTGATTGATTATTGCATGAAAGGAGTACATTTTGAAAACTTATATTGATTTACATATTCATTCTACTGCTTCTGATGGTACATTTTCCCCAACAGAAATTGTAAATGATGCCTTAAAACTTGCTGGTGATAAAAATCCTGTTGTAATTGCTCTTACCGATCACGATACAGTTGCTGGCACAGAAGAATTTCAGAAAGCTGCTGCCAAACATAAAGAACGACTTACTGCCATCTCTGGTGTAGAGATTTCTACAGACTATCACGGAGTAGAAATTCATGTTCTTGGCTATAACATCGACACAAAAAATAAGGCTCTTTTAGAACGCCTTGCCGTTTGTCGTGAAAGCCGTGACGGACGTAATGCAAAAATTATTGAGAAACTTCAGGAACAGGGCTTTAAGATTTCCATGGACGAAATCAAACCAGATAAGCCAGGCGAAACAATCGCCCGCCCACATATCGCAAAGCTTCTTATGAAAAAGAAATATGTTTCTTCTGTTCAAGAAGCATTTGATAAATATCTTGCAGAGGGAAGATGCTGCTATGTGGAACGTATCATGCCTACTCCGCAGGAAGCAATCGAACTAATCAAAAACAGTGGCGGTGTCCCTGTTCTTGCACACCTTATGTTCTATAAAAAGTTAGATTCCGCCCAAAAAGAAACTCTGGTCCGCGAATTAAAAGAAGCTGGCCTTGTTGGAATTGAAGCTTACTATAACACTTACACTCCTGTTGAACAGGAATATGTTGCCGGTCTTGCCAAACAGTGGGGTCTTCTTAAAACAGGCGGAACAGACTTCCACGGTCAGAACAAACCACATATTTCCTTATTTAAAGGACAGGGAGAAATGGAAGTACCAGAAAGTATTCTCCCAGAGTTTTTGGCTAGTTTAATTCGTTAAGAGACAGATGCCCCGGAAGAGAAACGCTATCCTATATTTGTGGCCTTAGAGCAAGGGTTGAATG
>ENA-OPTA01002040-OPTA01002040.1-human-gut-metagenome-genome-assembly--contig:-NODE-2040-length-11330-cov-7.509623_pt1 | contig 11330 bp, 10 predicted proteins | sample MGYA00241813_ERZ501917 | MGnify/ENA primary metagenome ERZ501917 (study PRJEB25962, sample SAMEA2042408) | human gut metagenome | biome: human gut; feature: human-associated habitat; material: faeces...
TGGTGGGCGTGACCGGCAGCGTGGGCAAGACCACCACCAAGCAGATGACCTACGCCGCCCTGAGCGGCTTTGGCGAGACCATCAAGACCGAGGGCAACCAGAACAATGAGCTGGGCATGCCCCGCACCCTGATGCGGCTGGAAAGCAGCACCGAGTACGCGGTCATCGAGATGGGCATGAGCCATGCGGGCGAGATCGACCGTCTGGTGCGGGCAGCACGGCCGGATGTGGGCATCATCACCTGCATCGGCGTGTCTCATATCGGCAATCTGGGCAGTCAGGAGAACATCTGCAAGGCAAAGCTGGAGATCTGCAACGGTCTGCCGGAGGGCGCACCGCTGGTGCTGAACTACGACGACCCCTTCCTGCGCAAGGCAGTGCTCCCCGCCCATGTGCGCCCGGTGTGGTTCAGCCTGAGCGATGAAAACGCAGACGTCTGCGCCCTGTCCATCCGGCAGGAGACGGACGGCATGAGTTTTGTGCTGGAGGATCAGGAGCACGGCACCTTTGTGGTGAACATCCCCGCCATGGGACGCCACAATGTGGCAAACGCCTTGGCTGCCTACTGCGCCGCTACCCGTCTGGGCTGCGACGCCAAGAGGGTCATCCGGGGTCTTTCCAACTTTGAGCAGACCGGCCGCCGCCAGAAGGTGGTGGACAGCGAGGGCGTGACCGTCATCGAGGACTGCTACAACGCAAACCCGGACAGCATGAAGGCCGCGCTGGCGATGTTCAAGGATTTCCCCTGCAAGCGCCGCTTTGCCCTGCTGGGCGATATGCTGGAGCTGGGCGATCTGAGCCGCGAAGCACATGAGGAGCTGGGACGTCTTGCCGCCGAGAGCGGGCTGTATTGCCTGATCACCTACGGCGAGCAGGCCAAGCGCACCGCCGTGGTGGCTGCCGCCAAGGGGGTAGAGACCCTGCACGCAGAAAATTACCGCGAGGCCGCCGATGCCCTGCTGGACCGGGTGCAGCCCGGCGATGCCGTTCTGGTAAAGGCCAGCCACGGCATGGCACTGGAAAAAGTGCTGGATATCTTCTACGAAGAGCATAAAGAAGCAGAAGTATAACTATTTGGCGAAATGGAGTGTCTGAGTTATGGAGCGTTTCGCCTTGGCAGCGGCGGTGGTGCTGGGCTTTGCCCTTACGGCAGCCCTGTGCAGCCTGTTTGTGCCGCTGCGGCGGGTGCTGGAACGCCGCGAACAAAACCAGCAGCCGGTACAGTCTGAGCAGCCCCGGCCTGCACCCCTGCGCGCCCCGCTGTGGGGTGGGCTGTGTGCGGCGGCGGGCACGGTGGCTGCGGTGGGTGTGGGCTGGCTTGCCGCCTGCGTAGGCCAGCCGGAGCTGCTGGGCAGCGAGGGCCGGCTGATGACACGGCTGCTCACGGCGCTGGCCGGAAGCCTTGCCTTTGGGGCAGTGGGTCTTGCAGAGGATCTTGCCCGGATGCGCAGCCCGGCGGCGCTGGGGCTGCGGCGGGACGTCCGCCTTTTGCTGGAAGCACTAGCCGCGGCATTCGTTCTTTTGCTGCTGCAGGCAGCGGGCTGTCTGCCCCGGGGACTGGACGTGCCTGGGGCGGGGTATGTGCTGCTGGGCAGCGCCGTGCCCTTTTTGTGGGCGGTGCTCATGGTGGCGCTGGCTGAGTGTGCCCGCATCGCCGAGCGGGACGAGGGTACGGTGTGCGGCGCGGCCTTTGTGGCTATGCTGGCGCTGATGATGGCAGAGGCCGGCTTGGGCGTGCCCGGGCTGGCGGTGCTGCCCGCCGCGCTTGCCGGGGCACTGGTGGCACTGCTGCTGTGGGCGTTCCCCCCGGCAAGGCTGGGGGTGGGCTGCTGCGGCAGCCTGCTGGCGGCGGGTGCCATCGGCTGCATCCCGCTCAGTCTGGATATGACCAGCCTGACTGTGCCGCTGGCGCTGCCCTTCTGGGCGGCAGGCGGTCTTTTGGCAGCGCAGCTGCTGGGTGCAAAACGCACCGGCAAGCCCTTGCGCTGCTGGGTAAAAAAGCATAAAATGAGCCCGGAGACGGTGTTCCTGTGCAGCTTTGCGCTGAGCGCTGTCGGCTATGTACTGGCGCTGGCGCTGCTGCGCTGGTGCTGACCGGGCACAGAGAGGGAAGGGAGCGCAGATGGCGACTAACCGCAAAAAACACAGAGCGCCGGTGCCGGTGTTCCAGCGAGACCCGGGCCCGTGGTCCCGGCTGCTGATCGACTGGCTGGCCACGCTGGCTGTTATTATGATCTTTGGGCTGGTGATGCTGTTCAGCGCCAGCTACACCACCGGTTACCTGCGCATGGGCGACAGCTTCCACTACATCAAGCAGCAGGCGCTGTGCATGATACTGGGGCTGGGCTGTATGTTCCTGATAAGCTATGTGGATCACCGTTTTCTGCGCAAGATGGTGGTGCCGGGGTACTTCATCGTGCTGGCCATGCTGGCCGTCACCCTGACCATGGCACCCCTGAACGGCTGCCGCCGCTGGATCCGCTTTGCAGGCCTTACGCTGCAATCCTCGGAGGTGGCAAAGTTTGAGATGATCCTGTTCAGTTCCCATCTTGCAGCCAAGGCACCGCAGGTGGAGCGGCTGGACCCGGAGCGCCGCATCCTGCTTACCCCCCGGGAGTGGCTGCGGGTGCGGGTATGGAAGCAGCTGGTGGTGCCGGTGCTGCCCCTTATACCGGTGGTCATCCTGCTGGCGATGGAGCCGCACATGTCCGGCATTGTGCTGACGGTGGCGGTGGTGGGCACCATCCTGCTGCTGTCCGGCAGCGGCGGTGTGCTGACATGGGCGGGTGCCATCACGGCGGGCACCCTGCTGGAGACCCTGCTCTCCCATGTGGACTCTATCCCCTACCTGCAAAAGCGTTTGGACGGCTGGACGCAGGATCTGAGCCAGATGACCGACCAGACCGTGCAGAGCCTTTATGCTATCGGCTCCGGCGGACTGAAGGGGCTGGGGCTGGGCAACAGCGTGGAAAAGCAGCTCTGGCTGCCGGAAAGCACCAACGACTTCATTTTCAGCGTGGTGTGCGAGGAACTGGGCTTCATTGGCGCAGTGCTCATCATCGTGCTGTTCGTGCTGTTCATCGTGCAGGGGCTTCTCATCGCCTATAAGGCGGAAAATCTGTACTGCACCATGGTGGGCATCGGCATTATGGCGCAGATCGCGTGGCAGGTGTTCTGCAACATCGCCGTGGTCACCAACACCCTGCCCAACACCGGCATCAGCCTGCCCTTCTTCTCCTCAGGCGGTACCAGCCTGATCCTGCTGCTGGCAGAGATGGGCGTAATGGTGAACATCGGCCGCAACGGCGAGCGGGCAGCGCAGCAGCGGGAGCAGATGCGTGCCCAGCGGGAGGCCGCCCGCGCCGAGCGGGAAGCAGAGCTTGCCCGCAAGACCATTGACTTGGCTTCTGCCCGCGCAGCCCGTACAGAACAGTAAAACAAACCGCAAGCCCGCCCGGCCGCAGGCCGGGCGTTTATAAGGAGGAATCACCATGCGTGTTCTCATCGCAGCCGGCGGCACTGCCGGACATATCAACCCCGCACTGGCCATTGCCGGTGCTCTGAAAAAAGCCGACCCTACCGCCGAGATCCACTTTGCAGGCCGTAAGGAGGGCATGGAGTACCGTCTGGTCACACAGGCGGGCTACCCCTTCCACCATATTGAGATCACCGGTTTTCAGCGCAAGCTCAGCCTGCACAACATCAAGCGCAACCTCATCACCCTGTGGAATCTGGCCCTCTCCGGCCCCAAGGCCAAGGCCATGATGAAGGAAGTAAAGCCGGATCTCGTCATCGGCTGCGGCGGTTATGTGTCCGGCCCGGTGGTGCGCTGCGCCGCCAAAATGGGCATTCACACCGCCCTGCATGAGCAGAACGCTTTCCCCGGTGTGACCAATAAGCTGCTGGCCCCGGATGTGGATATCGTGTTTGCCGCCGTACCCGCCGCCGTGGAAAAGCTGGGTGCACCGGACAAGACCCTTGTGGTGGGCAACCCCGTGCGGCCGGAGGTGTTTGCACAGGCCGCCAACCGCGAGGCCATCCGCGCACAGCTGGGTGCGGGCGACCGCACCGTCATCCTGTCCTTCGGCGGCAGCCTGGGCGCACGCCGGGTGAACGAGGTGGTGGCAGACCTGTGCGCCTGGGAGCAGCACGAGCACAAGCCGGTGCTGCACCTGCACGCCACCGGGCAGTACGGGGTGCAGCTGTTTGAGCAGCTGCAAAAGCAGAAGGATTTTGCCCCCGGCGACAGCCTTGTGGTAAAGGAATACATCAACAATATGCCGGAGCTACTGGCTGCGGCAGACCTCGTTATCAGCCGCGCCGGTGCGCTGACGCTGGCCGAGCTGGAGGCCGTGGGACGCGCCGCTGTGCTGATCCCCAGCCCCAATGTGGCGGAGAACCACCAGTACTACAACGCCATGGAGCTGCAAAAGGCCGGGGCGGCTGTGGTGATCGAAGAAAAAGACCTGACCGGTGAAAAGCTGGTGCAGACTGTTTCTGCCATGCTGGCACAGCCCGGCAAGCTGGCCGAGATGGGCAAAAACGCCCGCAGCCTGTCTGTGGACGACAGTCTGGACCGCATCACTGCGGCACTGCTCAAGCTGGTAAAGACCCCGTGATGCAGCCCCGGAATAAACAGGAAAGAAGGTGCGAATGATGCAGCAGAACCGTGACCGCAACGGCAGACTCCGGAACCCGAGACCCTATGATCTGAACCGGGATGTGGCGCGCACCTCTGCGCCTTCGCAGGATCATACGCCCCGGAGCACCGGCAGCAGCCGCTACGGCTAGCCGCTCAGCCGCCCGCCCTCCCGCAGCGCCAACGGCAGTGTGCGCTCCTCCCGGGCAGATAACAGCATCCAGTTCCCCACCCAGACTCAATCCCAGCCCCGCCGCCCGGCGCAGGGGCAGGGGAGCAATACCACCCAGTATCCCGCCGGTAACCGCCCGGCGGGCAGCAGACCAAAAAACGCGAAGTCCGGCGGCAAACAGCGCCGCCCGGCAAACAATGCCCGCAGCGGGCAGAGCAGCCGGAAAAACCAGAACGCGCAAAACCGCCCGAACCGGCAGCACCCGGCAGGCAGCCAGAGCGCCCCGCAGCAAAGCCCTGCCCGGCGGGAAATGCGCAAAAAGCGCAAGGTGACCCGCGCCACATTGCGGCGCCGCCGGATGCTGCGCCGCCTGACCGCCTTTGCCATGCTGCTGTGCGTCATTGGCGCAGGTATCTACCTGACCATGACCATGCTGTTCCGCATCAATTCCATTCAGGTACAGACCCCGGACGGCAAGCAGGTGACCGAAATCGCGGGCTACTCCGCAGACAGCATTTTGCAGCGGATGGGCGTGCAGCTGGAAGAGAACATCTTCAGCTTTGAACCCGGCGAAAAGGCCGCTGTGCTGGAGCAGAACTTCCCGCTGTTGGGCTCCATCAAGGTGATCCGGGACTACCCCAACACCGTGGTGGTGCAGGTGACCGAGGCCGTGCCCGCCTACGCGGTGCAAAACGGCAATAAATGGCTTGTGATCTCGGACAAATGGAAGATCCTCTCCGAGGAAAGCACCCAGCCTGAGGGGCTTTGCACCCTGTACGGCGGCAAGCTGCAGGACACCACCCCGGGACAGGGTTTCTGGTTCGTGGACGATGCGGACGCGGCAAGCGCCTCCGGGTCGGAAACCGCCGAAAGTGAAAGCACGGTGAGCACCGAGACCGCCCGCATGGAAGCGCTGCGCACACTGCGCAGCAAGCTGGAGGAATACGGCCTGTCGCAGGACGTGACACGGCTGGAAGTGGCAGACACCGAGCAGCTCGCATTTTTGTATCAGGATCGCATCAGCGTGCTGCTGGGCACGCTGAACGATCTGGATTATAAGCTGGACCGCGCCCGCTATGTGCTGACCAACGCCGACGGCAAGGGCTGCGGCCCCACCGACACCGGGCGGCTGGACTTCAGCCATACCAGCGCCAGCAGCACCCGCAAGATCTATTTTGCACAGGGCGAGCCTGCTTTGCCCTCCGGCTATGTGGTGCCGCCCAAGGCCGAGGAACCCGCTCCGGCAGAGGATGCCGCCGACAGCACCGACAGTGCAGAAAGCACGGATACTGCCGACACCACCGAACCGGCGGCTGACGCGGACACCGAGCAGCTGCCCCTGACCCACCCTGACCGCATGACGGCCAACGAAGAAGAAAACCCCATGTAAAGAAGCTCTTTGGAGGAGACTGTATGAAGCTGGAACAACTGATGGAAGGCGTGCCCTTTACCCTTGTGCAGGGCAGTCTGGGTACTGAGATCGCAGATATCATCTACGACAGCCGCAAGGCTGCCCCGGGGCTTTTGTTCGTGTGTATCGTGGGCACCCAATGGGACAGCCACACGTTTGCCGCCGACTGCGCCGCCAAGGGGGTCAGCGCGCTGGTCATCCAGCACGATATCGACCTTTCTACCCTGCCCGGGGTGACCGTGGTCAAGGTGGAGAGCAGCCGCTATGCCATGGCGTTGATGAGCGCCAACCTCTTCGGCAACCCTGCCCGGCAGATGACCATGATCGGCGTCACCGGCACCAAGGGCAAGACCACCACCACCCACATGATCAAAAGCGTGCTGGAGGCCGCAGGCCGCAAGGTGGGCATGATCGGCACCAACGGCATCTACTATATGGGACGCCACAAGGACACCGCCAACACCACCCCGGAAAGCTACGAGCTGCAAAAGACCTTCCGGGAGTTTCTGGATGCCGGCTGCGATACCGCGCTGATGGAGGTATCCAGTCAGGGCCTGATGATGGACCGCGTGGCGGGCGTGCACTACGATGTGGGCGTGTTCACCAACCTTTCGCCGGATCACATCGGCCCCGGCGAGCACAAGACCTTTGAGGAGTACCGCAGCTGGAAGGGACAGCTGTTCAAGCGCTGCGACGTGGGTGTGGTGAACATTGACGACGAGAACACCGCCGCCCTGCTGGAAGGCCACACCTGCAAGCTGGTCACCTATGGCCGCGATGAAAAGGCCGACTACCGCGAGACCGGCTACAAACTGCTGCGCACCCACGATTTTCTGGGCGTTGCCTTCCACGTTACCGGCAAGGACGAGATGGACGTCAAGGTGAATATGCCCGGCGAGTTCAGCGTGTACAACGCGCTGGCAGCGCTGGCCGTGGGCAAGGTGCTGGGTCTGCCGGATGCCGCCATCCACGATGGTCTGGGCAAGTGCGTGGTGAAGGGCCGTGTGGAGCTGGTGCCCATCAGCAAAAAGTTCACCATCCTGCTGGATTACGCCCACAACGAGGTATCCACCGAGAGCCTGCTTACCACTCTGCGCGCCTACAAGCCCCATCGTCTGGTGGTGGTGTTCGGCTGCGGCGGCAACCGCTCCAAGCTGCGCCGCTACGGCATGGGCGAGATCTGCGCCAAGATGGCCGATTTCTCCATCCTCACCGAGGACAACAACCGCTTTGAAAAGGTAGAGGATATTATTGCGGATATCCGCGAGGGCATGAACAAGGGCAACCCGGACGCGAAGTTCGTGGAGATCCCCGACCGTCTGGACGCGCTGCACTACGCAGTGGATCACGCACAGGAGGGTGACCTGATCGCCGTCATCGGAAAGGGTCACGAGACCTACCGCGACCGCGAGGGCGTCAAGACCCCCTTCCTTGAGCGGGAACTGCTGGAAGAGTACGCACAGCAGATCGGGCTGGAATAAGAAAATAATATTATTATTGCGGGAAAGGCCGCTGCACAAAGTACTGTGCAGCGGCCTTTTTGCGTCTGTGGGAGCCCCTATATAAAGAGGAAGCAAACTGTGTCGAAAATGTAAAAGATAAAAATTTTTAACTAAAACCATTGACTTATCCAACGGTTTGATTATAATGGTCGTGTTCGATACCTCATAAATTTTAGGTAAATAATTAAAAACAAACAGTGAACATAAAGGAGAATACTACCATGACTTTCGAGGAAATGAAGAAGATCGTTGTCGATACCCTGAGCTGCGATGAGGACAAGGTGACCATGGAGGCCAGCCTGACCGAGGATCTGGAGGCCGACAGCCTGGACGCTGTGGAGCTGAACATGGCACTGGAAGAGGCCTGCGGCGTGTCCATCCCCGATGAGGAGCTGGCAAACCTCAAGACCGTGGGCGATATCTTCAACTACGTCAATGCCCATGTCTGAGGCTGACCGAGGCGAAACGAGATGAACAGTATCAAAGACCTGCTGCCGGGCAGCATGCGGGAGCGCACCTTCCAGCTGAAGGCCCGGCGGGATGCGGGTGCCGTGTGGAACGACCCGCAGTTCGTGGAATGCAAAAAGTGCGGACGCCGCGCCACCCGCCAGATCTGGAACAAGGCGCAGTACGTCTGCCCCAACTGCGGGGTGCACCTGCCCATCGGCGGGTACTACCGCCTGAGCCTCATCCTTGATAAGGGCAGCTTCCGGGAACTGGATGCCGACCTTGCCCCGCAGGATGTGCTGCAGTTTCCCGGCTACCCGGAAAAGCTGGAAGCACAGACCGGCAAGACCGGCCTGAAGGAGGCTGTCATCACCGCCACGGGGCGCATCGAGGGCACCCCGGTGGTAGTTGCAGTGCTGGACAGCCGGTTCTTTATGGGCAGCATGAGCACCACCGTGGGCGAAAAGATCACCCGCGCCGTGGAGCACGCCACCGCAAAGCACCTGCCGCTGATCATCTTCTCGGCCAGCGGCGGCGCCCGGATGCAGGAGGGCATTTTCAGCCTGATGCAGATGGCAAAGACCTCTGCCGCCATCGAGCGGTTCTCCGCCCGGGGCGGGCTGTACATCAGCGTGCTGACCCACCCCACCACCGGCGGCGTGACTGCCAGCTTTGCCAGCCTTGGCGATATTATGCTGGCCGAGCCCGGGGCGCTGATCGGCTTTGCGGGCCCCCGGGTCATTGAACAGACCATCGGCGAAAAGCTGCCCGCAGGCTTCCAGCGCAGCGAGTTCCAGTACGAGCACGGCTTTGTAGACAAGGTAGTGCCCCGTACCGAAATGCGCGAAACACTGGCGCAGCTGCTGCGTCTGCACGCCTGAGGAGGGAGCGCCTTATGATCAAGGACATCTTACAACAGCTCGCACCGCTGGATGAAAAGATCGCCGCCCTGCGCGGCGACCCGGCGGACGAGAACATGACCGATATCACCAACCACGCTGCCGAGCTGGCAGAGCTTTCCGCGCAGGAGGACGCTTTGCTGTCCGGCTGCGGGGCGCTGACCGCAGAGGACAGGGTCTTTCTGGCACGTCACCCGGAGCGCCCTCACATCGACGAGATCGTGGATGCACTGTTCACCGACTTTTTTGAGCAGTGCGGCGACCGTCAGTGCAAGGAAGATGCCGCCATTCTGGGCGGTGTGGCGCTGTTCCACGGCCAGCCGGTCACGGTCATCGGCCACCGCAAGGGCAGCACGCTGGAGGAAAACCTGCGCTGCAACTTCGGTATGCCCGGGCCGGAGGGCTACCGCAAGGCCCTGCGCCTGATGAAGCAGGCGGAAAAATTTGACCGTCCCATCATCACCTTCATCGACACCCCGGGCGCATACCCCGGCAAGGACGCCGAGGAGCGCGGACAGGGCGAGGCCATTGCCCGCAACCTGATGGAGATGAGCGGCCTGACCGTGCCGGTGATCGCAGTGGTCACCGGCGAAGGCTCTTCCGGCGGCGCGCTGGCGCTGGGTGTGGCAAACCGCATCCTCATGCTGGAAAACGCCGTCTACTCGGTGCTGAGCCCCGAGGGCTTTGCCAGCATCCTGTGGAAGGATTCCTCCCGCAGCGGCGAAGCCTGCGAGATCATGAAGCTGACCGCACAGGATCTGTACAAGGACGGCATCGTGGAGGAGATCATCCCGGAGCCGGTGGGCGGCGCACAGCGCGCCCACGGGGTACTGTTCGGCAATCTGGACGAGGCACTGCAGCGTCAGCTGCGCAGCCTTGCCCGCATGAACGGCCGTCAGCTGGCCGAGCAGCGCTACCAGAAATTCCGTCAGATCGGAGAAATGAGGAAAGCATGAAGGGTTTGCGTCTGATCGCCACCGGCGGGGCTTTGCCCGGCCGCACGGTCACCAACGAAGAGCTGAGCCGCACCGTGGATACCAGCGACGAGTGGATCACCACCCGCACCGGCATCCGTACCCGGCACTACTGCACCGAGGGCGAAAACGCCGCCACACTGGCCATTGCCGCCGCAAAGCAGGCGCTGCAGCGCAGCGGTCTTGCCCCGGCAGACATTGCCTGCTGCGTCTGTGCCACCCTTTCCGCACCGGACGCCACCCCAAGCGTGGCCTGTCAGGTGCAGGCGGCGCTGGCGCTGCCGGAAAACCGCCCTGCACTGGACGTGAACGCCGCCTGCTCCGGCTTTTTGTACGGCACGGCGGTGGCGCGCGGCCTGCTGGCTACGCTGGGCGGGCGGTATGCGCTGGTCATCGGCACCGAGGCGCTCTCCCGCCTGATGAACCCCGCCGACCGCTCCACCTGCGTACTGTTTGGCGATGGTGCCGGTGCGGCAGTGTTTGAACTGACCGACACCACCGTGCCCTTTGCCATCACGCTGGGTGCCCGGGGCGATGCCGCCATCCATGCCGGCGGCCCCAGCCGCGCAGGCTCGGCACCCATCAGCATGGACGGCAGGGCAGTGTTCCGCTTTGCGGTGGATGCCCTGCCCAAATGCCTGCACACCGTGCTGGACGAGACCGGCCTTACGCTGGACAATCTGGACTGGGTGGTCTGCCATCAGGCCAACAGCCGCATCATCGACCACTGCGTCAAGGCGCTGCACGCCGATGGTGCAAAGTTCTACAAAAACATGGACCGCCACGGCAACACCAGTGCTGCCAGCATCCCGGTGGCGCTGAACGAGCTGGCTGAAAGCGGCCAGCTGCACCCCGGCCAGACCCTTGCCTGCATCGGCTTCGGCGGCGGCCTGACATGGGGCGGCATGATCGTGGAATATAAAGGATAAAGACCATGAAACTTTTAAACGAGATCCTGGGGACGAAATACCCCATCATTCAGGGCGGCATGGCAAACATTGCCACCGGCGAGTTTGCCGCAGCCTGCTCCAACGCCGGTGCACTGGGCATCATCGGTGCGGGCGGCATGAATGCCGATACCCTGCGCCAGAACATCCGCCGCTGCCGAGAGCTGACCGACAAGCCCTTTGGTGTAAACATCATGCTTATGCACCCGCAGGCAGATGCGTTTGCCCAGATCGTGGTGGAGGAAAAAGTCGCCGTGGTCACCACCGGCGCAGGCAACCCGGGAAAGTACGTTCCCATGTGGAAAGCTGCCGGCATCAAGGTGATCCCGGTGGTGGCGG
>ENA-OPTA01002063-OPTA01002063.1-human-gut-metagenome-genome-assembly--contig:-NODE-2063-length-11270-cov-27.058136_pt1 | contig 11270 bp, 10 predicted proteins | sample MGYA00241813_ERZ501917 | MGnify/ENA primary metagenome ERZ501917 (study PRJEB25962, sample SAMEA2042408) | human gut metagenome | biome: human gut; feature: human-associated habitat; material: faeces...
ATTCATCCAGACTCAGAAATGATGATGGTGATGAGCCATGAAGAATTGCTCCAAAGGATACAGTATCGTGAGTTTGTAGATAGCAAAGGGGAGTTTGCCATCATCAAGCTGCCTGATGGAAAGATGACGGTAGTGAACCGACAAGGAGAACAGGTAATAGAACCAGGCAACTATTATGACATGAAGCTGTTGGATGGCAACATCCTGTTCTATCGACCTCGCAGAAAGACTGTATGTTACTACGATCTCTTGGCGAGGGTTGTCATAGACGAGGACATTCATGCGAACGATGCTCCCGAGGTAATCACCATCAACAAATGGGAGTTCGTCGAATATAATGGTCTCTTCAGATCTCGTACTTACGAGTACTTTGCTTTACCTTTTCGCCCTTCCCAATATGACCTATGGAATTATGGATATTATTTGATCTACAACTTTCAACGCTCTACAGCCAGTGGTTGTCAGGAATGGATCTATAAAGAGGAGGATGGCGGCTCTATGCGAATGCATAAAGAAAACAGTGAAAAGGTTTGTTTTTTACGTGGCGACCATACTCATGTATATTGGCTGTGCGCCGACCTATATGACAGTGGCATAGTGGTCATGGACAGCCATGAGGATTATTACTTCGTTGACTCCAGCTTGAAAAAGACCTATATAGGTTGCAATCAACCCAAAACAGAAAGCGAGAATTTGATGGTTGCGATGCCTCGGCTTGGCAAACTGGTCTATGAGCGAGAAATGCAGCGCAGGAAAAAGCAAGAGGAACAGGAGTTATTGCTGATGCAAGAGAAGTCGGAGGCAGGGCATGTAGAATTATATCAAGCAGGAAAGAAATGGGGTGTGAAGGTAGATGGTAAAGTTATCGTGCCACCTCTCTACCATAGTATAGCGCAACCTGTCGGTGCCTATTGCGCCTTTGAACAGATTCCCAGACATTGGGGTGTTATGACAGTAAAAGGCAAGGTGATAGTTGATGCCAAATATGAGAAGGTGGAGATTCGTGACAATGGAATCGCCGTGGTAACTGATATTACGGGGAAAACACAGACAATCCATCTGAAATGATCTACTATATGAGAATGGAATGCTATTAAGGAGGAAATCAAGTTCATTGCCTTCCTGGTCTTCTAGTTGTCCTCTGCATAACAATCAAGCAAGTTTGTTGTTCTAAGTGCATACGTATCGTTTGCGTTAAAATAATGCAAGAAGTTTGGCGATGTGAGGGGGATCATGTATCTTTGCATAGTCAAAAAGACGTTTTAAACGTTTAAAAGGGGAAGATTATGGAACAAATATTAGTAACTAATAAGTTAGAAGGCTCTTAGTAAGAATCTTCTTGCCAAAAGGTAACTATTCCAAAATAATAATATAATGGACTTAAAGAAAAGCTTTGCAGAAAGATTGCATAACGCTCGATTAATGCGAGGATTGTCTATGCAGCAGCTATGTGATATGATGGGCAACATTATCACCAAGCAAACTCTATTCAAGTATGAAAAAGGAGTGATGCTGCCTAAAAGTGGCATAGTGATAGCCCTGTGCGATGCCCTGGAGATAAACCCGGATTATCTTTTCAACTACAAAAGCTCTTCTCCTAAAAACATACGCTATGGTAAACTGCAGGGATTGAGCAAGAGAGAAGAAATGACTATCATCAGTATCATTGAAAATACAATAGAACGAACTGGTGAGATAGAAAATATCTGTGGGAGAGAACATTCGTTCAATTCTATTCCTGCAGAACAGCCGGTAAAGACACTTTCTGATATCTACCAGGCTGCATCCATACTTCGTGAGGTATGGAAAATTGGTAGTGCAGCTATCACCAATGTGATAAATCTCTTGGAATCAAATGGCGTAATCACAGCAGAAATTGATGCTCTTGATCCATTCATAAGCCAACATGCTATTCTGGATGACACCATTCCGGTGATTGCCATCAACAGCAACATGGATACAGAAAACTTTCGTTTTGCTGCCCTTAAGGAATTGGCGCATGCCATTCTTTACTTTGATGAGAGTATCGATAACAAAAAGAAAGAGCGTTTTTGCAGCGTCTTCGCCAACGAAATGCTTCTTCCACATGATGTTTTCCTCTCTGTAATAGGTGAAAAACGTCATGAGATAGCCTTGATGGAGCTGAAATATCTACAGAGTGAGTATGGCATTTCAGTGGATGCTCTGATGTCTAAGGCAAGATATCTCGGTGTTGTTTCTTCAAATCACTATTCCGATTATTGCAAGAACCTTGGCAGTGCTGATTCCACGAAGAAATCAGAACCAGGCTCCATTACCAAGGAGAAGGTCACAAAGTTAGAGAGTAGGGTTTACAGAGCATTGGCAAGCGGTATCATCACTCAATCCAAGGCTGCTGCTCTGCTGAATATGAACACGGTAGATGTTGTACGCAATTTTGTGACTGTTTGATATCAATAGAATGAATAACTAACACATCTTAAATATGAAGAAGATAATTTTGTTTCTTCTTGCTATCCTGTATGTGGGGATATGCAAGGCGCAGCTCTCGGCAGCAGACTGCAAGTATGTATTGGAAATATTCTGCAGGAACTACTATGGTTCCTGCTTCGATGGGAAGACGTATGTGCCCAACACCATCATCATTACAAGTGTGGGCATTGACCAGAATAGCGGTGGAACCTTTGTGTCCGGGCTTCATTCCTACCAGGGACAGTATATTCCGTTCCGGGGGAGAAAGACCCATACCAATGTACAGTTCAACGCTGTAATAGTCCGTCAGCCAAAGCGTGACTATGTGATTTTCAACAAATGGTATGAACCGGACATGCTCAACCGTAAAGGTGGATGGGAGACCGGGCAGAGACTCATTACCTACAAATAGAATCAGTTTGTTCTATATTGGTATCAAGTAATCTCTTTTTTATAATAGGGGGCACGTAAAAGTGTAAAAGAGCGCTATGATCACAAAGGTATTGCAAAATAGTGAATTGTATTTCACTTACTCTAATTTTGTATTTGGTGGGTGTAAGTGATTTAAAAAGGTTCCATTAGAAATGTGGATGTCTAGTGGAACCTGATGAGAGGATATCATACCATACTCAATGTCTCTGCGATCTTCATTGCAGGTATGGGAGAATCTCCAGTGGAGAACTAATTGCTTGGTCGTATGCGGTGCCAAGCAGCATACTTTTTTCCTTAGTTCCCCAAAGGCATGCAATGGCTTTTATGCCTGCTTTTTTAGCTGCAATCATGTCTATTGCCCTATCTCCAAAGCTCAGAACATCTTCCGCTTTCTCATTCATCAGCTCCAATGCCTTTAGCATAGGGGCTGGATGAGGTTTGATGGGATGGGCGTCATGGTAGCCAACGATGAATCTTGCTGGAATCTGATAATGGCTAACGATTCTTTCCACATAGGGACGAGGTGAGGTGCTGACTATTGCCATCTTGATTCCTTGTGCTTTTATCTTGTCTAGGACTTCTTGGATTCCTGCATATATGGAGGTATATGGGATTAGTCCATATGCCTCGTGCCAGTTTCTCATCTTTCTGGCATTTTCCAGTATTGTGGTATCTACAAGGGTCAAGTCCAGATCAAAAATCACTCCTTTTATCATATGCTAGAATAATGAATCCTTGATTTTGGGTTTGTTGATCTTCTCTACTGATTCTCTGATGACGGCAAGGGCATCTTCGAATGAACCTGATGTCAGGGCGTGTGCTTTTCCATCTTCCAGGAACTTCTTGTTGCCTTCTGCTTTTCCGCTTACCTGTCCATCCATGTTCTTGTATTTGATCATGAAGAGGGGCTTTCGGGCTTTGAGGGTGGCATTTACGGCATGCATGGTTCCTCCTCTAAGACCTGTCTGGATGACGATGGTAGCGTATGAGAGTCCTGCCTGCAGTCTGTCACGCTCCACCAGGGTATAGCGGTTGCCTCTTTGTCCTACCGGGTACTCGGAAAGCAGCAGCCCTCCGCTTTCCACTATGTTCTTGGCCAGTTCCAGGTTCTCTTTAGGGTAGATGGATTCCCAATCCAAGCCGTTGGCTAGGAATGCCGTGGTGGTTCCCTTCACGTTCAATGCTCCCTGGTGACCGGTAGTGTCACATCCTATGGCAAGACCTGATACGATGTTGAAACCCTGTTCTGCGAACTTTTCTGCGAAGTAGATTCCTGCCTGGGTTCCTGCTTCTGTCGGTTCTCTTGTACCGATGATGGCGATGCCCGGCATTTGGAGAACTTTGATGTTGCCTCTGTAGAACAGAATCAATGGAGCGTCAGCATTGCCCTCTTCATTGATGGTCTCACGCAGGATTTGAGGGAAGGCTTCTTCGTAATAGGAGATGATGCCTACACCTTCTCTCTCTGCATCGTTGATGATGGTCAGTGCCTTTCTGTTGGCTTCCTGGAGATCGGTGGCAGAGTACTTTTCGAACTTCTTGCCCTTAAGTGTTGGCCAGAAGTGGCATAGGTCCTCGATGGTTTGCACTTGGGATGGAGCAAACTCGGCTATGGAGAGAACGGTTTTGTTTCCACACCCTTTGAGGTTTTTCAATGTCAAAATGAGTTCTGTATTGAGTGCCATATTTCTTTATGTTCTATTTCTTTTTTATTATTTCTGTTATGCAGCTGCACGTTCTGTTTGTACTAGTCGATGTTCCAATAGGCATCAGGATCGCCGTCGAAAACGTCGTCTATGTCCTGGTCGCTCCAGCCTTCTACGTCTTGGGCGTATGAACCGTTGTAGTTGTCATATGTCTCTTCCTCCTCGTAGTAGTCTGATGGATCGTAGTAGTCTTCCGAATCGTAATCGTCCGTCGGATCATAGTAAAGATGGTAATCTGGGTTGAAGGTCTTTGCCAGGAACAATCCTGTTACGCTTACTGCCCCCATGGTTTCCAGCTTTTCTGCAACCATTTGGAAGGTTCTTCCTCTTGTGATGATGTCGTCAATGACGATGATTTTCTTTCCTGCGATGTCACTGGCGTTGAAGCCGAAGCCTTCGATTGGGTTGCCGGTTTTTCCTGTGAGGTGACCAGCTTCATGGTCGTGCTCATTGTAGATGGCATTGATTGCTACCTTGTAGCCGGCTGCCTGGATTGCTTCTGCAAGCTTTTTGTAGCGTGCCTGGGTCTTACTCTTGGTGGATGCAGGGATGAAGCAGATACTCCAACCTGTTTTCTCGCCATTTGTTATTTCCTGGATCTTGTTCAGGAATCCACTCTTAACTTCGTCGTTGAGGTAGCCGTCTTTGAAGTTATAGCAAGTCTGACGGTCTGCCAACTGCTGGGCATTTGCCTGGTATCTCACTGGGAGATATTCTTTGAGATATTGATAATTTTTCATTTTGATCGTATTTTTGATTTAATTTTTTGTTACTTTGTAATGATGGTCTTTGCCAAGAACAGGCCGATGACTGATTTTGCTCCAAGTTCTGCAAGCTTTAGACTTGTCTTGGTGAAGTTTGTTCCCGTGGTGATGATGTCACCTATCAGGATGATGTCTTTTCCCTCGATTTGCTCCTTGTTGAAGAGGAAGTCCTCTGCTGGATCTGATTTTCCGGTAGGCATGAGTTCTGTTGCTCGTTTTGGCAGGATGGTGTGGTAGTCACTTGGTATGCCTGTTCCTGTCTCGATGGCAGTTGCCAGTTGTGAGTAGCGGAGGGCTGTCTTGTCTGCTGTGATGGCCGGCATGAAACAGACTCTCAGCTTCACGTCCTTGCGTTCTTCCTTGAGTTGCTTGATTGCATCGGTGAACTTATTCTTCAGTTCCGGTGAGCACTTGCCGTTCTTGAAGTCATGGACTATCTTGCGAATTCTCTCTTCCTCTTCCGTTGCTGGCAATCTCAAAGGGAGATATTCCATGAGGTTTACGTACTCCAGGTTATTGGTAGCCTGTACTGTTGATGCAGCATCCTCTGTCAATGGGATGGCGTTCATTTTGAGTTCTTTTGTCATGATCTTTATATGTTTTAACGTTTATTCTCTTGTTCTCTCTGAAGGGCTATGCTGAATGTCTTATCCAGTCAGGATTGATTGTTTTGGCGAGGAAGAGTCCCTTTACCATGTTGGCACCATTGTTGATGAGTTTGTTGGTTGTGTGCACGTATGTCATGCCTCTTGTGATGACGTCATCTATGAGGATGATGTTCTTGCCGGCAACGTCGCTTGTCTTGATGTTGAAGTTCTCTGCCGGGTTTGTCTTCTTGCCTGTGATGTGGCCTGATTCCTGGTCCTGGATTGGCAGGATGGTATGGTAGTCGCAGGCAATTCCTGTTTCCTTCTCGATGAAGGTTGCGAGCTTTTGGTAGCGGCAAGCTGTCTTGTGGTGGGTGGATGCTGGTATGAAGCATACTCTCCAGTTGTAGCCACCTATTTCGTTTTTTATTTCCTTGATGCATTCTACGATTGTGTTCATCAAGCTAAGGCTGCAGTAGCCGTTTTTGAAGTCGTAGATGACTTCTCTGTCATTCTCTTGTTTCATTGTAGCGGAGTATCTCTTTGGGAGGTATTCCATGAGGTAGCGATATTCGTAATTCATATTCTTTAATTTTAATGGGTTTAACTTCTTGTTCCTGTTTTCGTTTGCAAAAGTACAGTGGGAGTTTGAAATGGTATTTCACTCACTCAATTTTTCCTTTTTTTGCTACTTTCTTTTGTTTTATGCCATTTTTATGAATGGATACAACTGTGTCGCTAACAACTTAACCATAGCGGCTTTGGTTTTTCTGGGTGCAAAGGTAGGGGAACATCGTGAAATGATATTTCACTGGCTCAATTTTCCTGTTTTTTGTTGTTTAGGGTGCATATAATACCTTATTATATATGTGAGGAATAGTTTTTTGTAGTTTGATTTGTTGGTTTATGATATTGTGATGGTGTAGTTTACTTTTATGCTGAAGAGTGCTTTTTGGGTTAACTCTTTGATTTGTTGTTAACAGAACTAAATAGTGAGGTCTAAAAGGCCTAAATATTTAAGAATAATTGGCTTGCATATCTCAGAAAAAAGTCGTACCTTTGCACCCGCTAAGGAATAGTTAATTTTCGGTTAAGAAAAGTCAATATTTGTTTAGCAAAGTTCTTTAACTTGCTGATAATCAGTATAGTCTTATAAGGTCGAGTACGAGACCATCTTCCATTACAACAAGGATTAAGACACCAAATGCCAATCTGATGTTTGTACTCTGCTTTGTACGAGACCATCTTCCATTACAACAAGGATTAAGACCTCTCCAAGCCTAAAAGGCTGAGACTGATTTCATTGTGTACGAGACCATCTTCCATTACAACAAGGATTAAGACAAAGAGTTCCAATACGTTGCGAGTCTCTGCATCGAGTACGAGACCATCTTCCATTACAACAAGGATTAAGACATCTGGAACTGGATCCATGAACTGTAAAAATGGGTACGAGACCATCTTCCATTACAACAAGGATTAAGCCCCGTCATTGATAGCTTTTTCTTTACCATTGGTTAGGTACGAGACCATCTTCCATTACAACAAGGATTAAGACAAGTTTGGGGTCAAGTAGACTACGTGCATGAATTGTCGTACGAGACCATCTTCCACTACAACAAGGATTAAGGCACTAATTAAATTTTTCCGTCCAGTAAGATATAAAATGTACGAGACCATTGTCCACTACAACAAGGATTAATTTGAACTGCCTACGTGCTAAAGACTTGTGGACAGTTCAACGTGCTTTTTTCTTAGAGATACTTTTTAAGGGGGTACTGAAATAGATTTCTTTTAAAGAAGTGGCCTCATTTTCATGTATTTTGAGGAATTATCAGTAAAATTCCTAACGAAAAGTTGGTATTCTATTATATTTTTAATACTTTTGTACCTTTGTATAAAAGTGCTTAAACTTATAATAATGAATAGCTATATTTTCAATGAATGGTTAAACAGGCGAAATGTTCTGGTAATCCCTTTGCTCTGGGTTGGTGCTGCTTTGACATCTGCTCAGGTTGGGCTTAACTGCTTGTACTCTTTTCTTCTTATGGTGTTGGCTGTTTATGTGGCTAGCAAGGATGGTATTTGGCTTAAGTCAGATAATTCTGAAGTGAGGAACGTGTTTCAGGTAGCTATGTATTCTACGTTTGACAAGAAAGAGTAAGCTGTTTTTATATGGAACTTTTACTGTTAACTATGTGAGTTTCTTTGATGGTTTTTATGTCAAGAAATTCAAGAACAATGAAATATAAAAATGAATTATGTATACTATTGATACATCGATATACAGATTATTAGGCGATAAGCTGATAACAACGTTTACTTACAACAAACTGTGGGCTCTTTCACTGTTCACTGTTGGAGACCTTCAGGCTATGGGGATAAAAAAGTTGTGGGCAATACCAGGGATAGGATTGAAGGTTATCAATGATGTGGAGCATGTTTTTGCTACGATTAATTCTCAAGATCCTCTTTTGGAGGTAAAGCAATTTTGTGGTGATGAAATCATGCAAAAGATGGTCATCTGTTATGCTCATTTATGTGAGAATGCTGGAGATAGCAAGGAATTTCAGGCAATATTCCCTTCTTCGTTAGATATACTGAAGTTCATTTGTATGAAGGGATCTCACTTAATGTCGATGGTGGATAATTATCCTAGGGCAGCTTCATGCCTATATGTTTTCTTACTTTGTCTGGAATATTTGATGCATGATATTCATAACGAGTTTAGTCTTTATGTTCATGATAATGCTAAGCATTATATGCATAAGGTGGGTAAAGATGCATTGGGAACGTTACTTTATTCTCGTCTTTCTAATAAGAACAGGTTCTTGTTGGAATTGCATTATGCTGTCTTTAAAAAGAACTTTAAGGTGATAGATGATGTCCAGATATTTCCTTTTGTGGAAGATAGATTGACATATGAAGTTGACATGTTCCAATCATGGACATATCATAGCTTTGACAAAATTGATCGTTTTGGCATTGAATATAAACTTAAACATTTCTTGAATGGTCATTATCCGTTTTCTTTGCTTGATTTTCTTGTAGAGGCATATACATCCATAGACTTTGAACATACCTGTTTATGCACAATAGGATTGTTTCCATTCATGACGGATAAAAAGGTATCCTTTGTGATTGATTTTCATCGGGCAAATGGTTATTATCCGATGTTCACTCTTTTTACGGATTATCTGGATAGTGGAATGTCTAATGAAAGAAGGTGTTTTTTCTTAGAATATAGAGGAATCGGGACAGAAAGAAGAACTCTTCAGGAGTTGATGAAAGCCTACAATATAAAATCATATAAACTTAAGAAGTATCTTTTTTTCCCAATAGGGGAGAATACTGAACCAATTACACAGGATGAACATTGGAAATATTACGACTTTTTGTATGAAATGCCGTTTATTGGATTCTACTCGCCTATTTGTAAGAATATCTTGGAAAAAGAGCATTTGCAGGATGTCATTGGGCTGATGGAACTGGTATTTTTGAGAAATTCTTGCTATCCTTTAAACAAGCAGTTTCGAAAGTACAATTATCAAGATAGATTTATATTGGTTAATGCATGTCTGTTTGATACAAAAGAAATAGCCAAGCTGGTTGAGAAGATGAAAGAACTGTTGGCTACCACTCGTTTCAAGGATGAGCATTATCAGGCTAGTATGTTTTTAAAGGAGTTGGATATTCGGAAATTAGGTGGTAAGGAGCATTTCATTTCTTTCTTTACTTATCTGATGTTGGATATCTTTGGTTTGGAAGTGGATAGTGAAGGTGGTTTTGTGGCTGAAAGAAACAAAATCTCCGTTACTTATGAGCTACTGGATATACTGAAAGAAAGAGGCAAACCAATGAGAGCGGAGGAAATTAGAGACATTTTTCTAAGAAGGTGTCCTACTTATCGTCATCTTACGGTTAATACCATCCGCGTTTATTTGCTTAAAATGAAGGAAGTGAAATCCATTGGACTGTCAGGCTACTATGGGTTGGCATCTTGGGAGCATATCTATTGGGGGACGATGGTAGACAAAATTTATGAGGTGTTGTCTCTGGCCGGTAAGCCATTGTCGCTTATGGAAATATATCAGCAAGTGAAGGTGTTTTTCCCAAATTCGACGAAATCGTCCATTGAAGGTAGCATGAGACTGGATGCAAGGCATCGGTTTAAATATGACGTAGATGGGCACGTATATTTTTTGGTAGATCATTCTACTTAATTTCTCATTACTATAAAGTAATGATACCATCGGCCATTATAACAAGGGATGATTCCTGTTCGATAGTTCCGTTATAGCTTAATGTCGATGGTGTTTTTCTTTTAAATATAGAGATAAATTGATATAGTCCAAAAGGAATATTCAAATATTACAAAAGATTAACGCTTCAATGTGTTGGGATTTCAATGGAAAAATATAACTTTGCAATTGCGAAAGTGTTGGATTGAGGGAGAGGGTCATAGCTACGTTCTCATTTTTACCGCCAATGTTTTGCATGGCAGTTGGATATTCGCAATGAATGAGATTGCGCAGAAATGCCAACTGCATAAAAGAAAGTTTTGGAGTGACAGCACCTGCTCCAACGAAAGGCACGCCCACGGTCGAGGCCTGCGAGACCCTCATCAACAACCTCTTCTTCGACCCGCGCCGCTATGACCTGTCCATGGTCGGCCGCTACAAGTACAACAAGAAGCTCTCCCTGTGGGCGCGCATCCGCGGGCAGAAGCTTTCCTTCCCCGTTGCCGACCCGCGCACGGGCGAGATCATGTTTGACGCCGGCCACATCGTCACCGACGAGGAAGCGCGCGAGATGGATGCCATCGGCGTCAACGATGTGACCATCGAGGTCGATGGCCGTACGATGCGCGTGTTCTCCAACCACATGGTCGATCTTGACCGCTTTGTCGACTTTGACCCCGTGGCCGAGTGCGGCATCAAAGAGCGCGTGCGCGAGAGCGTGCTCAAGGAGCTGCTCGAGCAGTACAGCGGCGAGGAGCTCAAGGAAGCTATCCGCGACAACGCCGACCGCCTCGTCCCCAAGCACATTCTGATCGACGATATCCTCGCCTCCATCAACTACATGAACGCGCTGGCGCACGGCATCGTCTATAAGGACGATATCGACCACCTCGGCAACCGCCGTCTGCGCTGCGTGGGCGAGCTGCTGCAGAATCAGTTCCGCATCGGTTTTTCCCGTATGGAGCGCGTCATTCGCGAGCGCATGACGATCCAGGATCTCGACATCGTCACCCCGCAGAGCCTCATCAACATCCGCCCCGTCACCGCGGCGATCAAGGAGTTCTTCGGATCGAGCCCTCTGTCCCAGTT
>ENA-OPTA01002072-OPTA01002072.1-human-gut-metagenome-genome-assembly--contig:-NODE-2072-length-11227-cov-5.359560_pt1 | contig 11227 bp, 9 predicted proteins | sample MGYA00241813_ERZ501917 | MGnify/ENA primary metagenome ERZ501917 (study PRJEB25962, sample SAMEA2042408) | human gut metagenome | biome: human gut; feature: human-associated habitat; material: faeces...
CCGATCGCACGTAAAAAAGGTGATATGTATGAGCTGGATCTGACACTTCGTAATAATATCACAACTGAAGAGTGCCCATTAGGACTTTACCATCCACACAATGAGTATCATCATATCAAGAAAGAAAATATCGGGCTGATCGAGGTTATGGGACTTGCTGTTCTGCCATCTAGATTAAAGGCAGAGATGGAACATTTAAGCCAGTGTCTGATCAAAGGAGAAGATATTGTTTCTAAGGAAGATTTAAAGAAGCATGCAGCATGGGTTGAAGAAATCAAAGGAAAATATACAGATATCAATAAAGGAAATGTCATGGATATCTTAAAAGAAGAGATCGGACAGGTATTTGTTAAGGTTCTTGAAGACGCCGGAGTTTATAAATATAATGAAGAAGGAAGAAAAGCATTCGACCGATTTATTGCAGTTTTATAATGACAAGGTCATAGAAAGGAAAGCAAGACAATGAAAATATTAGTATTAGGCGGAGCTGGATACATAGGTTCTCATACAGTATACGAACTGATCGATGCTGGAGAAGAAGTCGTGATCATCGATAATCTGGAAACAGGACATATCGAGGCAGTTCATCCACAGGCGAAGTTTTATAAAGGAGATTTAAGAGATAAAGACTTTGTAGACAGTGTACTAAATCAGGAAAAAGATATTGATGCAGTCATTCATTTCGCAGCAAATTCCTTAGTTGGAGAAAGTATGGTCGATCCATTAAAATATTACGATAACAACCTTTGTGGAACAAAAACAATGGTACAGTCTTTAGTAGAACATGGTATCGATAAGATTGTATTTTCCTCAACAGCAGCAACTTATGGAGAACCAGAAAAGGTACCGATCGTGGAGACAGACCGCACAGAACCTACCAACACTTATGGAGAGACAAAACTTTCTATGGAAAAAATGTTTAAATGGGTTGGACGCGCTCACGGACTTCGTTATGTATCTTTAAGATACTTTAACGCCTGCGGAGCACATGTAAGTGGACAGATCGGAGAAGATCATAATCCAGAAACACATTTGATCCCATTGATCTTACAGGTGCCAAATGGCAAAAGAGAAGCAATCAGTATCTTTGGAACTGATTATGATACAAAAGATGGAACTTGTGTAAGAGACTATATTCATGTAACAGATCTTGCACAAGCACATATTCTGGCAGTGAAATACTTAATGGAAGGTAATGAAAGCAACATCTTCAATCTTGGAAATGGTGTTGGATTTACTGTAAAAGAAGTCATCGAAACAGCCAGAAAAGTGACAGGAAAGCCGATCAAGGCTGTGGAAGAAGGAAGAAGAGCTGGAGATCCGGCTGTCTTGATCGCTTCCAGTGAAAAAGCGAAGAATATCCTTGGCTGGAAGCCAGAACATGCAGATCTTGAAGAAATCATTGCATCCGCATGGAAATGGCACAGCAGTCACCCACAAGGATATTGTTCTGTTCAAAAGGAAGACAAATAACTCTTTTTGAACCATAAATCATCCCCGTACCGTTTAGAGCATGTTACCTGGCTCTAAGCGGTACTTTTTTGTTTTTGTAAAATATCTGGTACTATGTTCAAATAAAAAATAAAATGGTGTATACTAAAGAAAATAGTAAGATAAAAGAAGGAGTACGAATCGATGAAACGGTTACTAGGATATTTAAAGGAGCATCTTTGTGTTACGATCCTTGCACCATTATTTAAGATGCTGGAAGCTAGTTTTGAACTATTTGTACCATTGGTCGTTGCCAGCATGATCGATGTAGGAATCGGACATCACGATATTGGATATTTGTGGAAGATGGGAGGATTATTGATCTTACTTGGAATCATTGGATTTTCATTTTCTATCACAGCACAGTATTTTGCGGCAAGATCGGCTGTGTATACAGGAAAGTCAATGAGAAGTGATTTGTTTGCACATATGAATCAATTTTCTTATCAGGAGATCGATCAGGTTGGGACATCAACGTTGATCAACCGCATGAGTAATGATATCAATCAGGTGCAAAATGGAGTTAACATGTTCCTGCGTTTGTTTTTAAGGTCACCATTTGTTGTATTTGGTGCGATGTTCATGGCATTTACGGTGGATCATAAGGCAGCGATTTCCTTTGTATTTACGATCACAGCATTGGCAGTGGTTGTTGGACTGATCTTATGGATCACGATGCCAATGTATAAGAAAGTACAAAAACAGGTCGATGGAGTATTAAAAAGTACAAGGGAAAATCTTCTTGGAATTCGTGTGATCCGTGCATTTAACAGACAAAGAAGTGAGGAAGAGAATTTCAGATTACAAAGTGGACAGCTTTATAACAAACAGATCCACGTTGGAAAGATTTCAGCGTTACTAAATCCTCTGACTTACATGATCATTAATTTGGGAATCATTGCAATCCTATGGTCTGGTGGAAAACAGGTTGATCTGGGTTATTTAACACAAGGACAGATCATTGCCTTGATCAATTATATGTCACAGATTCTTGTGGAACTTGTAAAACTTGCGAATCTTCTGATCATCTTATCTAGAGCTCTTGCAAGTCTTGACCGTGTGAATCAGATTTTTGCATTAGAGCCATCCATGAAGGAAACTGGAAAAACAGATATAGAAGAGAAGAAAAATACACCTATTCTTGAGTTTAAAGATATATCGTTTGTCTATCATGGTGCAAGAAAAGAGACGATCCATCCATTTGATTTTGCGGTGAAAGAAGGCGAAACGATCGGGGTGATCGGAGGTACAGGGTCAGGAAAGAGTACTTTTGTATCTTTGATCGCAAGATTATATGATGTGACATCAGGAAGAATTCTATACCGTGGAGTTGATGAGAAAGAATTAAAACCAGAATTTATCCGAGGAAAGATCGGATTTGTTCCGCAGAAAGCATCTTTGTTTGAAGGAAGCCTAAGAGATAATATGAAATGGGGTAAAGAAGATGCCACAGATGAAGAAATCTATCAGGCATTGGATATCGCACAGGCAAGAGAATTTGTTGATCAGAAGGAACAGGGATTAGACTTTAGAATTGAACAAAATGGAGGAAACTTATCTGGCGGACAAAAACAGAGACTAACGATCGCAAGAGCATTAGTACGTAAACCTGAGATCTTAATTCTTGACGATAGTGCATCCGCACTTGACTTTGCAACAGATGCAAGACTTCGAAAAGCGATCAAAGAAAATACAGATAATATGACAGTATTTCTTGTATCCCAAAGAGTATCAACGATCCGTAATGCTGACCATATTTTAGTGTTAGATGATGGAAAGATTGCTGGAATCGGGACTCATCTACAGCTATTAAAAGAGAATCAGGTATATAAAGAGATCTGTGAATCACAGATGGCAGGAGAGGAGGCATAAGACCATGAAGAAAGACAAAAAACAAAAGACATTACAAAGAATCATGGAATATATGAAGCCTTATCGATTTTTGATCTTTGCGTCTTTAATATTGGCGGTGATCAGTGTGGCGCTGACACTTTATGTTCCAATTTTGACAGGACAAGGTGTGGACTGCCTTATAGCAAAAGGAAATGTTGATTTTGCAAGATTGATAAGTATTATAAAAACGATCGTGGTCTGCATTGTGTTGACGGCAGCAGCGCAGTGGCTGATGAATCATGTCAATAATCAGATTACATATAAGATTGGAAAAGATTTAAGGATTCAGGCATTTGAGCATTTGCAGAAACTGCCATTATCTTATGTAGATGCACACTCCTCAGGAGACTTGATCAGCCGGATCGTAACGGATATTGACCAGTTTACGGATGGATTGCTGCTTGGATTTACACAGTTATTTACTGGTGTGATCACGATCATTGGAACCATTTGTTTTATGTTAGGAATCAATCCATGGATCACATTGGTCGTTGTTATTTTAAGTCCGTTTTCGTTTTTTATCGCAAGTTTTATCTCAAAGCGAAGTTTTAATATGTTCCGGAAACAATCACAGACTAGAGGAAATATGACAGGATTTGTCAATGAAATGCTTGGAAATATTAAAGTAGTCAAAGTGTTTGATCATGGAGAAAAAGCACAGGAAGAGTTTGATCAGATCAATGATGATCTTGCATATTACTCCTTAAGAGCGACATTTTTCTCATCTATCACAAATCCGGCAACCAGATTTATGTATTCAGGAATCTATGCAGGGGTTGCGATCGCAGGATGTATGAGTGTTATTCGCGGAAGTATCAGTGTTGGTCAGTTATCAAGTTTTTTAAGTTATACAAACCAGTATACAAAGCCGTTTAATGAGATCACAGGGGTTATCACAGAATTTCAGAATTCTTTAGCTTCTGCGGCAAGAGTTTTTGAATTATTAGATGAGGAGCCGATGATCCCTGATGCCAAAGATGCGAAGGAGTTACAGGATGTGAAAGGAAATGTAGAATTAGAGCATGTGGACTTTTCTTATGTGAAAGAAGTACCTTTGATCCAGGATTTTAATCTGAAAGTGGAACCAGGACAGCGGATTGCAATCGTTGGACCGACAGGATGTGGGAAAACAACGTTGATCAATCTGTTAATGCGTTTTTATGATGTGAATGTAGGAATGATCAAGGTGGAAGGAAATGATATCCGGGATGTCACGAGAGAAAGTTTACGATCCAGTTATGGAATGGTACTTCAGGAGACATGGTTAAAAGCAGGAACGATTCGTGAAAATATCTGCTATGGAAAACCAGATGCAACTGAGGAAGAGATGATCATGGCAGCAAAAGAAGCCAATGCACATGGATTTATCGAGCGAATGCCAGATGGTTATGATACGATCATTACAGAAGGTGGCGGAAATCTCTCTCAAGGACAGAAACAGCTTCTTTGTATTGCAAGGATCATGTTAAGTCTTCCTCCAATGCTGATTTTAGATGAAGCGACATCATCAATTGATACGATGACAGAGATCCGAATTCAGAAAGCATTTGAAACGATGATGAAAGGAAGAACAAGTTTTATCGTAGCCCACCGACTTTCAACGATTCAGAATGCGGATGCAATACTTGTTATGGAAAATGGACATATTTTGGAGCAGGGAACACATGAAGAACTTTTAGCGAAAAATGGTGCGTATGCCAGATTATATAACAGCCAGTTTGCACCAGTATAAATGGTAAGATTTTTGACTGGAGATGTCATATGGAAGAAAAAGGAATGAAGAAAAAGAAAAAATTATTGAGGTTGTTTATAGAAACATTTTATTTAAGTGCATTTACCTTTGGTGGCGGCTATATGATCGTATCTTTGATGAAGAAGAAGTTTGTGAATGAATATCATTGGATCGAAGAAGACGAGATGCTTGATCTGGTGGCGATCGCACAATCAGCCCCAGGAGCAATCGCAGTGAATGGAGCAATCGTTGTTGGCTATAAATTAGCAGGTATCAGTGGTGTGATCGTAAGTGTATTCGGAGCTGTTCTACCGCCATTTTTGATTATATCTGTAGTCTCTGTTTTTTATGAAATATTTCGGGATAACAGGATTGTTGCAGCGATGCTTTCTGGTATGCAGACGGGTGTTGGCGCGGTGATCATCAGTGTTGTGTACGAGATGGCAAAAGGGCAAAGTAAGAAGGAAAACAGAATAGAACTTGCGATCATTATGGTTGTGGCATTTATGGCAAGTTATGTCTTTGATATTAGTGTGATTTACATTATTCTTGCATGTATTGGAGTTGGAATCGTACAATATGGTATTTCAAGAAAGAAGACAGGAGGCAGAGAATGATCTATTTGCAATTATTTTTAAGCTTCTTAAAGATCGGAGCATTTAGTTTCGGAGGCGGATATGCAGCAATGCCAATGATACAGCAGCAGGTGGTAGATGCATATCATTGGCTGTCTGTGTCTGAATTTGGAGATCTCGTGACGATTTCACAGATGACACCGGGACCAATCGCAATTAATGCGGCGACTTTTGTTGGTATAAGGGTAGTTGGATGGCAAGGAGCATTATGTGCAACGATGGGATGCGTATTCCCGGCGTGTGTGATCGTTACAGTGATTGCTTATTTTTATGTAAAATATCGTCATATGGAAGGACTACAAATGGTGTTAAATACTTTACGCCCTGCGGTGATCGCACTGATCTTAACTTCTGGAATTACGATCCTTACACAGGCATTTTTTCAGGAAAGTCATATAGATCTTCAACAGATCAACTGGATACAGGGTGGTATTTTTATCATTTGTATGTACCTTTTATTGAGAAAGAAAAAAGATCCGATCATTGTCATGCTGTTTGCGGGTGTGCTAAATGTGATTGGAAGCTTTTTCATTTCATAGGAAATTTCAATGAAATCCCCTATGAAATAAAAAATGGGAATATAAACGATGAGAGTGGTAAAAGTATAAATAAAACAATAGGAAGTGATAGATTTGAGTAAGATACAAGAAGCGAAGAAACTATTAAAACAATACTTTGGATATGATGAATTCCGCCAAGGTCAGGAACAATTGATCGAGGCAGCATTAAATGGGCAGGATGTCTTAGGGATCATGCCGACAGGAGCAGGAAAGTCTCTTTGTTTTCAGATTCCGGCGTTGATGATGGATGGGATCACACTCGTGATCTCACCACTGATCTCGCTGATGAAAGATCAGGTTGGGACACTGAATCAAGCCGGAATTCATGCGGCATTTTTAAATAGTTCTCTGACACAGGGACAGTATCATACCGCATTAAAATATGCGATGCAGGGAAGATACAAGATCATCTATGTGGCACCAGAACGCTTGGAAACAGAAGGTTTTATCAATTTTGCGCTAAATAGTGGAGTGAAGATATCAATGTTGGCAGTTGATGAGGCACATTGTGTGTCTCAGTGGGGGCAGGATTTCAGACCAAGTTATCTAAAAATTCTGGAATTTTTAAAGAAACTTCCGTATCGTCCTGTACTGACTGCATATACAGCAACAGCGACAGCAGAAGTCAGAGATGATATTATGGATATTTTGAACTTGAGAGATCCATTTGTATTAACGACAGGGTTTGACCGGGAGAATCTTTACTATGCAGTAAAACGTCCAAGGGATAAGTATAGAGAATTATTAAGTTATTTAAAAGAAAAAGAAGAAAAGATGCCAGGAAGCAGCGGGATCATTTACTGTTTATCTAGGAAAAATGTTGAGGAAGTCTGCTATCAGTTAAGAGAAGATGGATTCTCCGTGACAAGATACCATGCAGGATTATCGGATGAAGAACGAAAGGAAAATCAGGAAGATTTTATCTATGACAGAAAGCAGATCATGGTAGCGACAAATGCCTTTGGAATGGGAATCGACAAGCCGGATGTCCGTTTTGTTGTTCATTATAATATGCCGAAGAACATGGAAAGTTATTATCAGGAAGCAGGAAGAGCAGGACGTGATGGAGAACCTGCGGAATGTATCTTATATTATGCGCCGATTGATAACCGAACCAATCGTTTTCTGATCGAAAATGGAGAGGAGAATGAGGAATTAGATGCGATCACAAAGCAGATCGTGATGGAAAGAGATTGGGAAAGACTTCGTCAGATGACATTTTACTGCTATACGAAGGAATGTTTACGTCATTATATTTTAAATTATTTTGGAGAACAGACAAGCGGATACTGTGGAAACTGCTTAAACTGTCTGACCGAGTTTGAAACGGTTGATGCAACAATGGAAGCGAAAGCTATCATCCAATGTATTAGAGATTGTTATCGAGATTTCGGACTATCAACGATCGTGGATATTTTAAAAGGTTCAAAGAGCCAGAAAGTATTAAGTCGTCATTTAGATGAGAATTCACAATATGGAACATTGGCATCAGAAAGCATTGCAAGGATACGACAGATCATCAATGAAATGTTAGTCTATGGATATCTGGAAATGACAGATGATGAATATCCGGTTTTAAGCGTTGCAGATATTACTAAGATTGATGATAACTGGAACTTTGAGATCAAGATTCCAAAAGAAGTCGAAAAAGAGAAAGAAGAACGCAAGATTCAGACGAAGAAACGTAAGAAAGCAGGGGCTGTGGCAGCACTTGCTGAGGAAGATACAGAATTGTTCGAAGCATTACGTGTACTTCGAAGAATGATCGCATCCGAACAGAAAATCCCGCCATATATGGTATTTTCCGATAAGACACTGGTACATATGAGTACGATGAAACCTTCTAATGATGAGGAAATGTTAGAAGTCAATGGAGTCGGAGAACATAAGCTTCAGAAATATGGCGAACGTTTTTTAAATGAAATTCAGAAATATAAATAAAATACATAGATAATAGGAAAAGGAATTCCGTATGAACTATTTTGAAACAAATTTAGAAGAAATATCAAGATCCATACAGTTGCTTGCGCAGATATTTGAATATCAGGTGTTTGAACTTGCAGTGGAAGAAGAGGATGGAAATCGAACAGGATATGTTCCATATATGATGAACGATGCAATTGAGTGTTATCTAAGTTTTCATGGACTTCGTATCTCTGGAAAATATGACAAAGACTATGAAGGAGAGATGTGGGCACAACTGGAAGAACGAGAAGGTCGTTATGGGTTGATCGTTCATCAGGGAGAAGAAAGTGTTTTTACAATGTGGTTTGATGAGATCATGGAACATACGAACTGTTACCGGTATCATGAGATCGGACATTTCTGGAGAGATGGAGCTGAGCAGTGGCGCCAGCTAGTCTATATGATTGGAACGATCCGTGAGAAATATCGCTTTTTAGGGGAAGAAGTGTGTAATGATCAAGAGATGGAGATCATGTCACTGATCGAATTTGCACCATTTTATTACTATTTTCCGATCAATGAAGATCCAGAAGAATGGTATGACAAAACCGAAGAAGGATTAGAATGTATGAGAAATCTTGCTATGCAGGCAGGGGATAAAGATTATTTAAAATGGATCGATAAATATGAGAAGCACCCAAGCAAACGAATGGAGATGACGCTTGCAAAGAAACTGCAAGATCCAAAGAGACAAGATTTATATGAATTGATCTGCGAGAAAGTCTGCAATGCTTCTGATCCATATCCAGCAAGGAATTATGGAGAAAGAATCGATCAGAAGATTCAACGATACAGGGAACAGGTTGATAAAAAACTGAAAGAACAAGGATTTACAGGAACTTATCCACAATATGAGAGCGAACATTTATCGGTTTGTGTAACAGAAGAACATCCATTTACGATCTTGGAATCTGAAGATTTTAAATTTAAGATTCAGTTGATGATCTCAGAATGCAGAGAAAAACATCCGAGAAAAAATGCTGGATTTTTTAAAGGATATCAAAGAAAAGGCAAAATAAAAAGACTCGATTTTTAATTATGAAAATCGAGTCTTTTCTTTCACTGATTTATTTATTCTTCAGTCGCTTCTTCGTCTTCATCTTCAGGAACAGCTTCAGGTTCTGCGATGTTAACGATCAGAGTATCTTCTGGTGTAACAAGAGAGATCTTGCTGTTAGCAACTAATGGCAAGTCTTTGACATGGACCATATCACCAACATTGTACTGTGTTAAATCAATCTCAACCTTTTCAACGATATCAGCTGGGAATGCTTTGTATTCGATTTCAGATAAGGACTGTTCAACGATACCATTCTGTACAGCATCTTCGTTTAATAATTCGATCGCAGCAGTTGTGTGGATCTTTTCGTCAGCAACTAATGCCTGGAAGTTAATAAACATTGTTTCGTTTTTCATGGCATTGTAGTCGATTTCTTTTACGATGGCGTCTACATTTTCTCCGTCAACAAGTAAAGTAATATGAGCTCCTTTTTTGTTATCCTTTAAGAATTTAGCGGCTTCACGGGAATCAACTTTCAATGGAATGGAATTTTCGATATCTCTGCCAAACAGATTTCCGATAACATAACCTTCTTTTCTTAATTTTTTAGCCTTTGTTTTCAAATCTCTTTTTTCTGCAGTTAATGTGTTCATAAAAAGTTCCTCCTTGAAAAAACATTAAGATATTATGCATGTTATGGTATAACACCGGAAGTACTTTGTGTATAAAATATATAAATACACAAAAAGAGCTCCCAGTGTAGTGGAAGCTCTTGCTGTATTGTAGGTGTTTCTATGCACTTGAGTTTATTATATCACTACTTTTTAATTTTTAAAGGGGTAAAATTGATGTATTTTTAAAAGAACAAAATGAATAAAAATCACATATATTAAATAGAAGAAAAAAGAAAGGAAAAAAGACTGTGATTTATGATTTTGCCGTTATCGGCGGTGATATGAGACAGGTATATTTAGCCAACTATCTAAAAAATCAAAGATATCAGGTTATCACATATGCAACCAAAAAAGAAGGCTCAGAATGCAAGGAAGGTAAATCTTTTGAAAATGTCATAAGAGAAGCGAAGTGCATGATTGGACCCGTCGTTTTTTCAAAAAACGGGGAAATCACAGGAAGTTCTAGTAACAAAAAAATGTCAGTAGAAACACTGCTTCAAGAAATGACGAAAGAACAGATTTTATTTGGGGGATGTATCAATGAAGAAATTCGACATGAATGTGAACAAAAAGAAATCAAAGCATTTGACTTCATGAAAATGGATGATGTCGCTATCTACAATGCGATCGCAACTGCAGAAGGTGCGATCATGGAAGCGATCAAGATGCAGCCGATCAATCTTCACAAAAGTCGTTGTCTGGTCCTTGGCTATGGAAGATGTGCAAAAGTTCTTGCAGCGAAACTAAAAGGAATGGATGCTCAGGTAACAGTCTGTGCCAGAAATAAAACAGCAAGAAGTCTTGCAAAATCTTTTGGACTTGAGGTTATGGATTTTACGGAACTAAAACGGCGGATCTGTCAGTATGATCATATTTTTAATACCGTTCCAAAACAGATCCTAAAAGAAGATATCCTCAGGAAGATCTCCAAAGAATCCTGTATCATAGATATTGCTTCCTATCCTGGTGGAACAAACCATCAAATGGCGGAAAAACTAGGAATCTGTGCAAAACTATGCCCAAGTCTTCCAGGCATTTATTCCCCGAAATCTTCTGGGATCATGCTTGCAAAAAAAGTTTTAGAAATCAGTGGAGAGATCAAACATGGTATTGAAAAATAAAAGAATCGGAGTAGCAATGACAGGTTCCTTTTGCACTTACACAAAAGCCTTTGAACAGATTGATCGCTTACTAGAAGAAGGTGCGATCCTGCAGACGATCTTTTCTGACATATCCCAGCATATTAAATGCAGGTTTGGAAAAGGTGAGGAATTTGT
>ENA-OPTA01002076-OPTA01002076.1-human-gut-metagenome-genome-assembly--contig:-NODE-2076-length-11211-cov-4.139745_pt1 | contig 11211 bp, 10 predicted proteins | sample MGYA00241813_ERZ501917 | MGnify/ENA primary metagenome ERZ501917 (study PRJEB25962, sample SAMEA2042408) | human gut metagenome | biome: human gut; feature: human-associated habitat; material: faeces...
GCTTACAACAAGCTCGTTGATCTCGCTATGAAGCAATCGGCCAGGGACAGATTGAAAAGATCTTAAGCGGCAGACCGGAAGATCGAAGAGAATTGTTTGATGAGGCAGCCGGGATTGTCAAGTTCAAACGAAGAAAAGCGGCAGCCGTGAAAAAGCTGGAGGATGAAAGAGCGAACCTTGTCCGCGTAAACGATATTCTCTCGGAACTTCAGCGTCAGCTGGTTCCGCTTCAGCATCAGGCAGAACAGGCAAAGATCTACCTGAAGAAAAAAGAAGAATTAAAAAAGATCGATCTGCATCTATTTCTGCTGGAAATGGAGCAGCGGAAAGCAGAACTTGCGAATCTGGATGAAAAACGAAAGATTGCAGAAGAACAGCTTTCTGATATAAAGAAAGAATACGAGACGATCCGCATCCATTATGAAACAGAAGAAAAAGCGATCGAGGGGCTGGAAGAGCGGATCGAGCAGATCCGGGAACAGGAGCGGCAAAGTCAGTTGCTCCACCAGCAGCTCACCGGTCAGATCGAAGTTCTGAAAGAGCAGATCCGGGCACAGGAGGATCAGGAAGTCCGCTTAAAAGAGCGAAAGAGCGTGATCGAGAGCGAACTTTCCAGAAAAGAAAAACAGAGAAAAGCGGAAGAACAGGCGTTTTTGCTTGCAAAGGAAAAACAGGAGCAGGTTTCTTTGACGGAAGCGGACTATCGCCTGGAAGCGGATGCGACAACGGCGATGCTCTCCCATCTGGAAATGCAGATCGAGGACGGGAAAAATGAAATCATTTCACTTTTGAATCAGCGTGCTTCGGTGAAAGGAAATGTTCAGCGATACGATACCATGCAGGAACAGATGCAGATCCGAAAAGCAGAAGTAACCGGAAAGCTCCTTCGGATCGGCAGCGGCGACCCGTTCGGCGCTCACCGGCGGCAGAATACTTACCGTCAATTTATTGCGCCAGTTGAACATCCCGTTGCGGCCGATCATCGTGGTCGTACCGTCGAGCACCACAGGCAGAATTTCGACGCCCGCCTCGCGCGCCAGCGTGAAAGCCCCCGCCTTGAAACGATAGATTTCGCCGTCGTGCGAACGCGTGCCCTCCGGAAAGATCGCCACCGAAGCCCCGCGCGAAAGCCACAGCTTTCCGTCGCGGATCACCTTCTCCATCGCGGCCGTAGCATGTCCCCGGTTGATGCAGATATCCCCGTGCAGCAAAAGGAACTGGCCGAAAAACGGCACCTTGAAAACTTCCCGCTTGGAAACCCACCGGAAGTTGAGCGGTACGAAATAGAGGGTCGGAATATCCAGGCCGGCCTGGTGATTGACCACGATAACGTACGGTTTGCGACGGTCGATATACTCCCTGCCGGTAACCCGGAACTTCCACAGAGGCGGAACTGCATAGAAAATACGGACCAGTATCCGGGACAGTTCGTGCACGATCCTCCGGGATTTGTCGAAAGGCCACGTCAAAAGCAACGCCACGGCGGACAATACCAGAAAAAAAGTGCAGATAACGAACAGGAAAAGGTAGAATAAAACGCTTAACATAAGGTATGGTCACAATTATCCATGATAATTCAAGGAACAAAAGTACAAAAATTTATCGGGTATTTTAACCGCGATCCCCGAAATTTTTATCAATACCTCCTTGCGGCAAAAAAGGGTTCGCACCACGGCCGAAGCCTTCGGAGGACCGGCGAAATCCCATTTACGACCTCGACACATAACGCGGTGCGGCGACCTTTCAGGATCGCCGCACCGCCGTTCACAGGCCGGAATCTCAAAACTTCACCTCCGGTACGGTCTGCGCACCTTCCTCGGCCGCAAAATAGGCTTTCTGATCGAAGCCGAACATGCCGGCGATCAGGTTGGCAGGGAAGCGGCGGATCGTCACGTTATACTGCCGGGTCGCATCGTTGAAGCGTGTGCGGGCCACGGCGATCCGGTTTTCCGTTCCTTCCAGTTGGGCTTGCAGCTCCAGGAAATTCTGGTTGGCCTTCAGGTCGGGATATTGCTCCGCAACGGCGATCAGGCGCCCCAGAGCCGATCCCACCTTCTGCTGCGCCTGCTGGAACTCGGCCAGCTTCTCGGGCGTCAGGTCCGCTGCATCCAGTTTGAACGACATGGCCTGGGCACGGGCCTCGACCACCTCGGTAAAAGTGGACTGCTCGTGCGCAGCATAGCCCTTGACGGTATTGACCAGATTGGGAATCAGGTCGGAACGACGCTGGTACTGCGCCTCGACATCGGCCCAAGTCGTATTGACGGTCTCTTCGGCCGTGACCATTCTGTTATAGGCCGAACAGGAGCCGCTGATGAACAGCACCACAAGTACGACCACTACGATCCAGATAACTTTTTTCATTTTTTCTATCGTTTTTTAGTGAATTTCCAAATTTACCAACGGGAACCGGCACCGCCGCCACCGAAGCTGCCGCCGCCGAAACCTCCACCGAAGCCGCCGCCCGAACCGTGTCCGCCGCCGAAACCTCCGATCCACATACCCCCGCCCCCGCGATGGTTGTTGTTATCGCTGCGTGCACTTCGGGACTGCCGCTTCACGACGAAACCGCATTTGCCGCAACGGTAAGTGTCTTCGAACAGGTTGTAATGGTCCGTCTGCCCGACGAGATTCCGCGATTGCAACACCAATGCGAAAGCACGACACCGGGGACAACGCCTGGAATGGTAGAATCCGACCAGCATGATGCCCAGCGGCACGAGGACGACCAGAAAGACGATCAGGAAAACCGCCCACACCGGCAAATCGTCCGCAGCCCGGAAATCGTCGTTGCCGCCCGAATCGAGCTCGCTGCCCTCGAGCACCGATGCCACGGCACGCAACCCCGCCACCATACCGGCGCTGTAATCTCCCTCCCGGAAATACGGCAGCATGTAACGCATCTGGATCCGCTTGCAAAGTGCATCGGGCAAGACGCCTTCCAGTCCCGGTCCGGTCACGAACCGCACTTCCCGGCGATCGACGACCAAGAGAATGCCCAGTCCGTTGTCCGAATCGGCGCGGCCGACACCCCATTGGGAAAAAAGCGTATGGGCGAAGGAGAAAAGATCATCTCCGCGAATATCCTCCACAGCGACCACGGCGACCTGGGCCAGCGCCCGATGCCTGAGCGAATAGCAAAGCGAGTCTATCTCGGCGACTGCCGAAGGGGAAAGAACCCCGTCGGGATTCGACGTGAACCGATAACGGTTGCCGACCTGCACGTTGGGAATCTCCTCCACACCGTACGGCCGGGCAGCCGAACCCAGAAGCGGGAACAGCATTCCGAAGCAAAATATCGTCAGAATTATTTTTTTCATCGTCCTACTAAACCTACCTAATGCAACTTATATTATATGCGCATTTCCGAAACCGGGAAGCCGTTGCCGCTTCGCAAAACGGCCTCCCCGTCGCCGGCAAATGTACGAAAAAATCCGGCCTATCTACATCGGCCGTGTCAAAATCCGGAAGCTCCAGCCCGGCATCCGCTCATCGACATGCGAGCAGAGCTGTACGCGTTCGCCCGTCAGGGCGTCCGCATAGCCTCCGGCGTAGATTCCCGTATCGAAATCGGCATGGACTTCATAAGGCGACACGTTCAACAGGGCGACTACCCGATTTTCCGGAGTTTCCCTCACGAAAGTCAGCAGGCAATCCTCGGCATTGTTGCGGATTTCGACGAAGGAGCCGCCCCGCTCCCCGGAAGCGAGAGCCGGAGCATCGTGCCGCAAAGCGATCAGCCGCCGGTAGAACTCCGTCGTTTCGTTCGGCTCGCAAGCAGGCAGCGGGTCCCGGTCGAAAAAGGCGAAAGAGTGGTCGTAACCGAACTCCTGCCCCGTGTAAACCAACGGCAGCGACTGCGGCAGCAGAAACGTCAGGGCCGTCATGACCCGCACGGCAGGCCCCAGGCGGACGAATTCGCTACCGCTCCAGGAGTTCTCGTCGTGATTCGAAGTGAACATCAGCCGCAAAGCCCAAGCCGGGACGTGCTTCCGATCGGCATAAAGATACTCCCGAATACGATCGACCCGGCACTTCTGCTGCGCCACGTCGTTCATCAGGTGATAAAGCCGCCAGGCATACGACGCGTCGAAAGCCCGGTCGAACAGGTAATCTTCCTCGGCTTCGGCCAGCAGGAACAGGTCGGGTTTCACCGCCCGCAACCGCCGTGCCGCCTCCTGCCAAAATTCGATGGGAACCAGCATCGCCATATCGCAGCGAAAACCGTCCACCCCGTGTTCCGCAAGCCAAAAACGCATGGCGTCGATCTGTCCCTGCCAGACGGCCCGATTGGTGTAATCAAGCTTGGCCGTGTCATCCCACCCGTTAGGAACGACGGGCCGGCCCGAAGCGTCCCGCTCGTACCAGTCGGCCGGACATTCCGCGAGCCAGCGGGCATCGCGCGAAGTATGGTTGGCCACCCAATCGATCAAGACCTTCATTCCCAGGGCGTGAGCCCTCCGAACAAAAGCGTCGAAATCGGCCAGCGTCCCCAGTTCGGGATCGACGGCCCGGTAATCCCGAATCGAATAATAGGAGCCCAGCGATCCCTTGCGACCGACCTCCCCGATGGGATAATGAGGCATCAGCCAAACGGCATCGATGCCCAAATCCCGCAAAAAACCGAGCCGCTCCGCAGCGGCGGCAAGCGTTCCTTCGGGCGTCGCCTGCCGCAGATTCATCTCGTACAACACGGCATTCCGGCTCCACACAGCATTCATCATATAATCAATCGTCTCTTTTAGCGTTATAAAATACAGTAATCGCAAATATAGCAAACAAAAACCTTCCCATTCATATATTTTTTCTACCTTTGCATACCAAAATTACACGTGTACTACAAAACTATTTCGAAATGAAACGAATAAAGGCCTTCGCCCTCCTGCTCGGGGTCGTCGTTCTTGCGTCATGCGCCTCCCAGAAGCGCGTGATCTACCTGCAAGACACTCAAGCCGACGAGCAGGTCAAAATCGCCCAGGATTATCAAATACGCATCAAGCCGCTGGACCGTCTGACCGTCGTGGTCAACAGCCGGGACCCGGAACTGGCTGCGCCGTTCAATACATCGACCTCTCTCAACTCCCTGACCGGAACCCCTCTTTCGACCTATTCGTCGAACAGTGCGTCGTTACAGATCAGGACCGTCGATGAAAACGGCGACCTCGATATGCCGATCATCGGCCCCATTCAATGCAAGGGCAAGACCCGTAGTGAACTGGCCCAGGAAATCGCGGACAAAATCCGGGAAGGCGGATACATCAGCGACCCGACGGTCAATATACAGTTCGCCGACATGAAAATCTCGGTCATCGGAGAGGTCGCCCGTCCCGGACAGTACGACATCACCAACGACCGCATCTCCCTGTTGGACGCCCTGTCGCTGGCAGGTGATCTGACCATCTACGGCGTGCGCTCCGACGTCAAGGTAATCCGGGAGGAAAACGGCGTCCGCACCACGGCATCTCTCGATCTGACTTCGCAGGACATTTACGATTCGCCCTATTTCTATCTCCAGCAGAACGACGTAATTTACGTGAAGCCGAACAAGTACCGGGCCCAGGCCGGCGAAATCAGCCAGAACCGCAGTTTCTATATCTCGCTGGTCAGCACCGCCGTGTCCGTAGCGACTCTGATCGTCACACTCACCCGTTAATTTTCACAACAAGGCATGACACCTAACAATATCAACCCGAACTCCGCGAACAGCGATACAAAGCAGGAGGAACACATTACTTTCTCGGTGCACGATCTGATCCAGACGGTAATCGCCAACTGGTATTGGTTCGTCATCTCGGTATTCGTTTGCGTCGGATGCGGTTACATCTACATTTTACGCACCCCGAAAATATACAGCCGCACGGCCAACATCCTCGTGAAAGACAGCCGCAAGGGAGGGGATACCGACCTGGCGACCCTGAGCGACCTGGCGGGCCTGTCACAGCGCCGCAATGTGGACAACGAAATTTATATTCTCCAATCGCGCCGCCTGATGACGGAAGTGGTCAAACAGCTGGGTTTGACCGTTCAATACGAAACGAAGGACGGATTACGTCCCCAGGATCTCTACGGGCAAAGTCCGATCGCAGTGGAGTTCATCAACGATAACGACCGGCAGGGATTCCGGTTCGAAGTTTCGCTGCGCCCCGACAGCATCGTAAAACTCAACTACTTCGAAATATTCGGTCCCGACAAACAGAAATTCAAGCAGGAAATTTCGGCCGTATTCGGCGATACGATCTCCACGCCTGTCGGCCAAATGATTATCCGGCCGACTCTCTATATGTCCCCCGATTACTACGAAAAGGCTCCGATCCGGGTCACCAAAGGCAACTTGGGCGTAGTAACGCAGTTCTACCAGCATGAAGTCAAAAGTTTCGTAGCCAACAAACAGGCCTCGATCATCACCATTTCTATGAAAAGCTCCGTTCCCAAAAAAGCGGAAGATGTCATCAATACGCTGATCGCGGTTTACGAAAAAGATGCGATCGACGATAAACGGGGGATCGCAGAAAGCACGGGACAATTCATCGACAATCGGTTGGAGATCATTTCCGAAGAACTGAGCGAAGTGGACCGCAACATCGAAAAATTCAAAAAAGACAACAAAATATACGATATCGTATCGGAAGCCGAGCAGACGATTACCGAAAGCGCCCAATATAAAACCGACGGCCTCTCGCTGGAAAACCAGATCCGAATGACGGAATTCCTCAAAGAATACCTGCTGGACCCGACCAAAACCAATGAACTGATTCCCGGAACGCTCTCGATCAACAGCCCGGCGATCAACTCCCAGATAGAGGGCTACAATACCGAGTTGCAACGCTATATGAAGCTCAACTCCGAGAGTTCGGAGAACAACCCGATCATTCAGAATCTCGGCAACGGACTGGCTTCCACACGCCGGTCGATCATCGCGACGCTCGACTCCTATATCTCCACGTTGCAGATCCAACTGGCCGCTTTACGAAAGGAAGAGGCGCTGACCAATCAACGAATATCCTCGGTACCGACGCAGGAAAAACAGATTCTGGACATCGTCCGTCAGCAGAAAATCAAGGAGGAACTTTACCTCTACCTGCTCAACAAGCGCGAGGAAAACGCCATCACGATGGTCATCACGGAAAGCAACTCGCGCACGATCGACAGTGCATACGGTTCCCCGCGCCCCGTGTCGCCCAATACCGTGCTGATTGCGGGAATCGCCTTCCTGTTCGGACTGGGCATCCCCTTCCTGATCATCTACCTGATCCAGATACTCGACACCACGATCCGGGGGAGGAAGGACATCGAGGACAACCTTGCGGTTCCGTTCCTGGGGGATATTCCGCAATATTCGGGAGAAAAACAACGGGGCAGCTTCGTCGTACGCGAAAACGGCCGCGATCCGGTGTCGGAAGCTTTCCGCATGATCCGCTCGAACATGAACTTCATGAACCTGGGCAAGGGCGAGATAAAAGTCATTATGGTCACCTCGTCGAATCCCCACGCCGGAAAGACGTTCGTTTCGACCAACCTGGCCATGACGTTCGCCACGACGGGCAAGAAGGTCGTCATCATGGATCTGGACCTGCGGCGCCGCACCTTCTCCAAACAGATGGGGCACGGCGGTAATACCAACGGGGTTTCGAGCTACCTGTCCGGAAGCACGGAGCTTCAGGCAATCATCCGCAAATCCAAACTGTCGGAAAAACTCGACATCATCTACGCCGGCATCCAGCCGCCCAACCCGAGCGAAATGCTGTTGAGCCAGCGGATGGAAGAGTTGATCGCGGAACTGAAACTCCACTACGACTACATAATTATCGATAGCACCCCGGCGATGGCCGTAGCGGACGCCATTATCACCGACCGTCTGGCAGATCTCAGCATTTATGTAGTACGGGAAGGCCTGCTCGACCGTCGTCAGTTACCGGATATCGAACGGCTGTACCGCGAAAAGAAATTCCACAACATGGCCATCATCCTCAACGGGGCCAGCTCGACAAAACGTCACGGGTACGGTTATGGTTATGGCTACGGCTATGGTTACAGGTACGGCCTCGACGAAGAGGAAACCGCAACAAAGAAGGGTTTCTGGGGCAAATTATGCGAATGGACACGTAATAAATTTCAAAAGAAATAACCGATATGGCCGTTAAAGGAGCAATCATAGCGATCGATTTCGACGGAACCGTCGTGACACACGCCTATCCGCATATGGGGATGGACGCAGGTGCGGTTCCCGTACTCAAGGAGCTCGTGGCGAACGACTGCAAACTCATCCTGTACACCATGCGCAGCGGACAACTACTCGAAAAAGCCGTCCAATGGTTCAAGGAACAGAAAATTCCGCTGTACGCCATCAACGAGAATCCCGGGCAGAAGTCCTGGACTTCGTCGCCGAAAGTCCACGCCGACCTTTATATCGACGACAGTGCACTGGGATGTCCGATCCGCTTTATGGACGGCGTAGCCCGTCCGGTAGCCGACTGGGTGAAAATCCGCCAACAACTGGTAGAAGCCGGTTACCTGGATTAAGCCCGGGTATTTCACCTGTCCCGGAATCACGAATACCTCCGAATCGGAGCCGGCGGACAGGTGGTCGAGAGCCTAAACTTCGTTTTAGAGAGGCTGACTGGTGGCTGGTAACAACAACGAGCGGCCTTTCAGGGGCATCGGGCACAGAAAGCGAAAGACGAACGGAATAGCCTGGTCTTTCGATCAAGACTTGGGACGACACCCAGACTTGTAAAAGCCCTCTACTCGCAAACCGACTTCGTCGAGTGCAGGAAAACCAATCAAAATCGCCGATCCAAACGGATCGGCGATTTTCCATTACCGGACCGACGACGATTTGTCTATCGCCACAAGTATTCGGGATAAATCCCCGCCCGGATCATCTTCTTCAAATTGGCGACCAGCAACGGTTTATCCTCCTTATAGGTCACGCCGAACCATTGCGCCGGAGAACGGAGGACCCGAACGGAAGCCGTGCCGTCGGCGATCAGCTTATTGACCATCGACGGGATATAGCACTCGGCTTTCAAATTCCCGGCACTCTCCTGCAGAAACGACCGAAAAAAAGCCTCGGAGTGGGCGAAGTAATCGGGAGTAAAGCCGAAAAGGTTCATCGACACGGGCGTATCTTCGGCCAACGGTTCATCCCCGTTCGCACCGTGATCGACGATCCCGGCCGCCGTGCGTTCGATCTGCGTATGCTCGACCATTCCCGTAAGGTCGCCGGCAGCGTTTACCGAACAGACGCCGCGCGACACCGTCCCGTTTTCGGAAAGCGTCCGGCTCAACTCGTACGCCACCATGCAATAGCGTCCCGACGCTCCATCCAATCCGCGAAGGTATTCGGCGATGGTACGGAACGCTTCCGCTCCATAAAAATCATCGGCATTGATTACGGCGAAAGGCTCGTGAACGACATCCCTCGCCACCAGAATCGCATGGTTCGTTCCCCAGGGTTTCACACGCCCTTCGGGTACGGTGAACCCCTCGGGCAGACAATCCAGCTCCTGATAGACATACTCCACGCGGATCCTGCCACCGAAACGCTCTTCGGTGAAAACCTCCTGGAAGTCGGAAGCGAAACTGTGGCGGATCACGAATACCACCTTGCCGAAGCCAGCACGAATGGCGTCATATACGGAATAGTCGATGATGGCTTCGTTGCCGGGACCTACCCCGTCCATCTGCTTGAGCGATCCGTAACGGGATCCCATGCCGGCAGCCAACACCAATAATGTCGGTTTTATCATACTATATTCAGTTTTTACTCGTTTCAAAGAAACGTACAAAGGTAAGGAAACCGGCATTAAATTCAAAGATTTATTGTTACCTTTGTACAATTCAACTTTCCGGCGCGAAAAGGCAGGAATACCATCGGCCCCGTTCGATATGCCGGACCGGAAAGACGAAACGGACAGCCCCGGCTTTTCGACCGGCAGAAACCCCTGCGGATTTCGGTCCAATCGCAAACAACGATCAAAAACAGAACCATGAACGCATTTCATTCCATATCCTCGTGGTGGAAACGCTTCTCCCGCAAACGCCGCCTGAGCATGCTCAATGCGACCGACAACGTCGAGGAATGGTACACCCACATCTCCCCGGCAGGTCTGCTCGCCGCGTTTCTGGCTTTCGCGCTGCTGCTTTTCATCCTCATTCTGTCGATCGTGGCCTATACGCCGGTGCTGGAACTCCTGCCCGGCTACCGCGTCGAAGCGGCCCGCTCGCGCGAAAATCTGATGCAAAGCGTCATCCGTCTGGATTCCATGGAGCGGATGATGAACGACATGATTACCTATAACAACAACATCGCCCTCATCATGGAGGGCAAGACTCCGGTGGTGCGAACCGTAGGCAAGGAAGACAGCATCCGCACGAACAAGACACTCGTGGTGCCCAGCCGCGAAGATTCGCTGCTGCGGGCCGAACTGGAGGGAGAAGGTCCTTACAGCCTCGGGCAGAGCACAGGCGGCGGTGCCGCACGCAAGCCCATCGAAATGGTCGCCCCGATCGAAGGCATCGTCATCGAGCGGTTCGACATCAAACGCGAGAATTTCGGCATCCGCATCGCCGCATCGCCCGACACCCAGATCGTCGCGGCGGACGACGGCGTGGTGGTGATGAATCTCTGGACCCCCGAAACGGGTTACCTGATCGAAATACAGCACTCCAACAACCTGATATCGATTTATAAAAACCTGTCCAAATCGTTAGTAGCCAAAGGACAGCGAATAAAACGGGGCGGTGTCATCGGATCCAATACGGAAGTGCTGGCCGACGGCGGCGACGCCAAAATTTTCGAATTCGAACTTTGGAGCAACGGCAAGCCCGTCGATCCGGAGAGTTATATCGTCTTCTGACCTTCGTTATGAAACAAAGAATCGCCTTGCTCGGATCGACCGGATCCATCGGAATACAGACCCTCGACATCGTTCGGGAAAATCCCGGACTGTTCGAGATCACGACCCTTACGGCCCATCGCAACTGGGAGCGGCTCGCCCGGCAGGCCGTGGAGTTCGACGCCGACAGCGTGGTGATCGCCGACGAACGGCAATACGACGCCCTGCGGCAGGCACTCGACGGCACGTCGATCAAGGTATATGCCGGCGAGGAAGCCCTGCGGCAAGTCGTACAGAGCGGGCAGGTCGATGTAGTCGTGAACGCCCTGGTGGGCTACGTCGGCCTAATGCCGACGATAGCGGCGGCATTAGG
>ENA-OPTA01002083-OPTA01002083.1-human-gut-metagenome-genome-assembly--contig:-NODE-2083-length-11173-cov-2.486059_pt1 | contig 11173 bp, 9 predicted proteins | sample MGYA00241813_ERZ501917 | MGnify/ENA primary metagenome ERZ501917 (study PRJEB25962, sample SAMEA2042408) | human gut metagenome | biome: human gut; feature: human-associated habitat; material: faeces...
AATCAGGATATACAAAAGTACGATCATCATCGAACGGTCACTGCCCATATCGTCTCCGGTGAAATGGATCGCCTGATTTGCATAGCGTGGGATATAGCCTGTCACCGATGTGTAATCTGCCAGTATCTCAAGAAAGTCATCGGAACGTTCTTTCTCTGCTTTTTCTCCCTGTGGCGGATCATCATATGTCCAGGAATAACGATATTTAAGGTGCGTTTCTTCCAGATTGTCAAAGGCTTCATCTGTGACAATGGCAACACCGAACTTAACTGCATCAAACATCATATCCGAATTATTGGAAAACAGTGCACTGTAATCAGACAGTGCCACATAGCCTGTCACCGTTTTTTCTTCTTTTCCGACTTTTATGATGTCACTGATCTGTATCTTGTTATTTTCTGCATACATACGGTCGATGGCAATCTCATCTTCCTTCTTGGGAAGCTCTCCTTTCATCAGGCATACGAGATCGATCTGGCTGCGGTTTTTGTAAACGCGGACTGTACTGTCCTTTTTCCCGTCGACATCAGTATCCGCATCTTCTTCGACATAGTAATTTTCATAAATCTGAACGCCTTCTTTTTCCAGTCTTTTGATCTGACTGTCCGTTGCCTTTTTCTCCAATGTAAAGTTTCCATCTTCGATGTGATATTTCTCAAAGCTTTCCTGATAAGCTGCCAGCATACTGTTATCTGCCACCAGGAAACCGGAGACAAATCCGATCGTCGCTGTCATAAAAAGAAAAACTGCAAGGTATTTTCCAATGTCACCGATCAGTTCTCTTGGAAGACGTTTGAGCAATGGATTTTTCATATTCTCACCGCCTTACCATTCCAGATCAGCTGCTGCGATCTTGGTTTCATTGACATAATTTTTCCGGATCTGTCCGTCCCTGAGCTTTACGACACGGTCTGCCATATTTTTGATGGCATCATTGTGCGTTACCATGATCACCGTGTTGCCGTATTTCTGGTTGATCTGCTCAATCAGGCAGAGGATTTCTTTGGAAGTCTTGTAATCCAGTGCACCCGTCGGCTCATCACACAGAAGAATATCCGGATTTTTGATGATTGCACGCCCGATTGCCGTCCTCTGCTGCTGTCCTCCGGACATTTCATTCGGCTTATGCTTCATCCGGTCTTCCAGACCGACACTTTTCAGGGCTTCCATCGCAAGTTGCTTCCTCTCATTTTTTGACACCCCGCGGTATACCAGCGGAAGCTCTACGTTTTCAACTGCATCCAGATTACTGATCAGGTTGAATCCCTGGAAAATGAAACCGATCTCTTTATTCCGCACATCTGCAAGCTGATTATCTGTCATACTCGCCACATCCTGCCCGTCCAGAACATACTTGCCGGAAGTCGGTGTATCCAGACAACCGAGCATATTCATCAGCGTTGATTTTCCCGAGCCTGAATGTCCCACAATCGCAACCAGGTCTCCTTTTTCGATATCCAGATCGATCCCGTCAAGTGCACGGACTTCATTCTCACCCGGATTGTAGATTTTCTTCATATTTTCTATATGAATCAATGCCCCCATAAATGTTCTCCTTTTCTTTTCGCTCTACTTTACGTTCCTGTTTTCAATATACCTTATTTTGAATCCAATCACAATGCTATCCTCCTGGCATCATGAATTCTTAAGAATTTCCATTGAAAACATCTTTAAATTTCCTTCTTTATAAAAAATATCAATTATACATCTCGTTTAAAAACACTTATGATAAAACTATCATTTATAAAAAGGAGATCTGAAAATGACCAATTTAAAATTACCGGAAGATTTTGAAACCTATCCGGAAGCAAGAAAGAATGCTTTTCTGAAAATGAAAGAGCTGAAGGAGTCCGGGCGCAGAATTGTCGGAGTTTTCTGTACCTACACCCCATGGGAACTGATTGAAGCTGCAGACGCAGCTGCAGTTGTACTTTGCGGGATCGGAGATGACAATATCCCGATCGCAGAGACCAGACTGCCACAGAACCTTTGTCCTCTGATCAAGGCAAGCTACGGTGCCGCCCTCGCTGACCGCTGTCCATTCTTCTATTTTTCAGACATGGTACTCGCAGAGACAACCTGTGATGGAAAAAAGAAAATGTATGAACTGATGTCTGAGCTTAAGCACTGCCATATTATGCAGCTTCCACCAGGAAAAATAGGCCGCGGTGCGCTGGAATTCTGGAAACAGGAGGTAATCAGCGTCAAAGAAGATCTGGAGGATTTCTATCACATAAGGATCACAGATGAGCAGATCCGCAAAGCAATCCATCTTCGCAACCGGGAACGCAAGGCCGTCCTTGACTTCTTTGAGATTGGACGCTTAAAACCGACTCCGATTACCGGTTATGAGATCAACACGGTTATTTCCTCGAACGAATTCACGGTTGATCTGGAAGAAAAAATCAAATACCTGGAACACCGTACCGCTGAGCTTAAAGAGCTTTATGAAAAGGAATATAAAGGCAAACCATCCCGTCCGAGAGTTCTCATTACCGGATGTCCGACCACCGGCGTGATCGACAAAATTGTACGCCAGATTGAAGAACTCGGAGCAGATGTTGTCGGCTTTGAGAACTGTTGCGGTCCACGTGAGAAAAAAGATCCGATTGATGAGACAAAGGATCCAATCACTGCAATCGCCGAAAAATATCTTCGTGTAAACTGTTCGGTCATGAGTCCGAACCCGGGACGTCTCGAGGCGCTTGATGCCCAGATTGATGAATATCAGGTAGATGGTGTCGTTGAGGTCCTTCTGCAGGCATGTCATACCTTTGCCATTGAGTCCGATGCGATCCGCACCTTTGTCACCAAAGAAAAAGGACTTCCGTATATTGCAATCAATACAGACTATTCTTCTGGTGACCAGGCACAGATCAATACAAGACTCGGGGCATTTATCGAAATGCTCGGTTAAAAGAAAATCCGGTGATCTTTCCTTCGATCACCGGACTTCTTTTTTCTCTTTTTGGCAGAATCATTTAAGCTTCTTCTTTCCCTTCAACAAGGCTGTTCAGCTTCTTGTTAGCCAAGAAGATAAGTGCTGTAAATACTAACATAATGACTGTGATTCCAACAAATACAGGGAACACATCAAATTTTTCAATAAATGCCTGTACAAACGGGCTTAACTTGTTTGCGCCAAATGTAGAAATTGCGATAACCCCCATCAAAAGTGAGAGATATTTCTTCGGCGCATACTTACTTACAAATGCATTACGCAGCGGTGAGAAACACATCTCTCCGATTGTAATAACCGTTACAAACAGGAATGGCCAGAAAACGCTTGCTTTTACAGAAGCATCTGCGCCAACTCCGCGAACCAGTTCACAAACAACCATTACTCCAAACGCAAGTCCTACAAAAAGGAAGCCAAGTGCTACTTTCTTAAACATATTCATATCGCCCTGCGGACGCTCGGCAAGTTTCTTCCAGATGGCTGCCATCACACCACCAAGAACGACACACAAAAGTCCGTTCCATGTAGTAGTAACCCATGACGGCGGAATGTCAAAAGAGCCAATACTCATCTTCACATAATCGGTCATATAAATGACAAGCGCAAGATCCTGCTGATAGTAGAACAGCCAGAAGATAACAGAGAGTGCCGATACAAGAATGATCGCTATCATACGGTTTCTTTCCAATTTTGTAAGCGGCTGCTTGTCGTTCTTCCCATCTTCTTTCTTTTCGTTAGACCCGATCACATTTCCATTCTCATCCGTAAGATACTTGAATGGTTTCACACCCTGTCCCTGAAGGTTTTTCCAGTTCAGCACAAACCATGCCAGACCAACGATGCACCAGATCGATGCCACAAAGAAGCACTGACGGAATCCAAGCACATCGCCTTTTTTAAATAAGTGGAGATACAAAAATCCGGTAAGCAGTGAACCTACGAAAGCCCCAACATTTACATAAGAATACTGAATGGAAAATGCAGCATCCAGAAGCTCTTTGTTCTGATATTGTCGTCCGATCAGAGCGTTTAAGTTTCCTTTGAAAAGACCGGTTCCAATCGATACAAGAATGATCATCAGATTGACCATTCCCGGACCTGTTGCCTTCCAGCCTACCAGATATCCGATTGCCATGATAATATATCCCAGAGAGATCGCATATCTCGCTCCCAGCCATCTGTCAGAGATAATTCCTCCGATCAGCGGTGCCATATAGGTGTACGCTGTCAGATTCGCTGCCATGACTGCCGCATCTGTTCGCTCAATACCAAGACCACCCTGTAAAGTTGCAGTGATCAGGAATAGAAGCAAGATTGGCTTTGCTCCATAAAATGCCAGACGTTCAAACATAAATGTGATACAACAGGCATAAAAGCCTTTTGGATGTTTTTCATTAGTCTGTGCTTTTCCCATTACTTTTTATTTCCTTTCTGTTTTGGCGACTGTCGACAATCGTCATCCTTTATAAGTAATATAGCATAACTTCACCACTTTTTCAATACAGCTCATGTCTTACACTCTTTTTTTGTTATAATTCAACAAAACACAGCAAAAAAAGATGTGGAATATTACTATCCACATCTCTTCATTATTAATATTTATCCATTTACTACTATCTAAAGACTGTAACCTCTCTCTGTATCCTAGACAAGAAAATCAAATGAAAATCCGGAATCCTCTTCCGACAATCCCTGCTCTTTCAAAAGCCTTCGGATCGTTCTCATGTAATGTTCGGAAAGAACGTGACAGATTTTCTCCTTGTTCTTTTCCCTGCAGGCATCCACCAGTTCTTTATGAATCGGATACTGTCTTTCTAACACACGCTTTTTATCCGTGCTCAGGCTGAAGCCCGTAACAATATTTCCATAATTCAGCTCTTTCCATGCTTTATAGAGCCTTGTCATACCAGTCATCTCTACAAGCAGTCCATGCATCTGGTTATCATAGACAAAAACCTGGTCAAACTGCTCTTCATCCAGTTTTTTCATTTTTTCCAGCACTTCTTCCATCCGGCAAATGGTATCCTCCGGAACGTTTCCTCCCATCAGCTTCACTGCCATGGTTTCGTAATTCGCCCGCATAAGGTAAATTTCAAATGATTCTTCCAGTGTAATTTCTTTTACAGAGCATCCTGCATTTCTTACATATTCTATAAGTCCTTCATTTTCCAGCTGTCTAAGTGCCTCACGAATCGGAGCCCTGCTTGTCTTAAATTCCTTTGCCAGATCCTGTTCCACAATCTTCTGTCCCGGCTCCAGCTCCTGGTAAATGATCCTCTTCCGGATAATATCTGCAATATTTTCTCTTAGTGTTCGATATATTAATTCTGCCATTCCTTTTACCCAACCTTGTTACTCATTCTCTGCCATTTCGGTGATCTGACACCATAATTATTATAACAGGACAGTTTCTTTCCTGTCTATAAAAAAATTAGAATGCACTCTGAATTTTATTTTTCTATCGTTCCTCGAAATACGCCTTCTTCCAGATTCGGAAAAACTTGCAGAGAGTTCTTCCGGAACTCTCTGCAAATACTTCTTTATGCAATTTCAAACAAACCATCGCCTGCTGCCTTGATATGACAGCTGTAAAATTCTTTGGATGCCTCGATCAGATAACCGGTATCCTTTACACCGGAAGTCTCATAAGCCGAATGCATTGCGAGCTGCGGAAGTCCGATATCCACGGTATTCATGGATACCTGCGCCATTGCAATATTTCCCAGTGTACTTCCACCTGCCGCATCCGAACGGTTGGCAAAAAACTGCACCGGTACACCTGCCTTTTCACAGATTGCCTTGAAAATCGCAATACTTACTGCATCACTGGTATATTTCTGACCGGCATGAGATTTGATCACGATTCCTTCGTTCATATAGTTACAGTTATTTACATCCGTCTTCTGCTGATAATTCGGGTGTACTGCATGTGCATTATCACAGCTCAGCATAAAACTTCCGGCAACTGCACGATAGAAATCTTCCTCATCCTTTCCCAGTGCCTTGTTGATCCGCCAAAGCACATCCGACAACAGTGTCGATGCTGCTCCCTGCTTGGTTCCTGATCCAACCTCTTCATTGTCAAAGCAGGCAAAAACATTGATATTCTTTGCATTTTCTCCTGCAAGGAAACCATTCAGCGACGCAAACGCACACTGCAGATCATCCAGCTGTGGACAGGATAAGAATTCATTCTCTCTTCCCCATACAGATGGCTCCATCCGGTTATACAGGAACAGATCCATACCATAAATCTTCTCTTCTTCTACGCCAATCTCTTCTGCGATCAGTTTTTTCATCTCACCCGGTTCTTTTGCCGATCCAGCAAAAACCGGAAGCATGTCTACCTGTTTGTTGATCGCACGGCCTTCATTGACTGCGCGGTCCATATGGATTGCAAGACTTGGAATCATCAGAAGATCTCTTTCTACCTTGACCAGTCTGGTCTCCATTCCACTGTCCGTCTTTACAATTACGCCCTGCTACCGATAACGGACGGTCAAGCCAGGTAGAGCAGATCATTCCGCCATAGCCTTCTGTATTCAGAACCGTGTATTTTTTCTTCACCTCAATCTCTGCATTCTCTTTGATCTTAAAGGTCGGTGAGTCACTGTGGGACGCAGTTACATGAAAGCTGTACTCATCCAGTTGGTTTCCGACTTTAAATGCAAGAATGCTGGAATGGTTGCGGGTCACATAATATTTTCCGCCTTTTTCTATTTTCCATTTTTCCGATTCTTTCAGCTCCTGAAATCCTTCTTTTGTAAGAATATCCCGGATTGATTTTACTGCATGAAAAGCAGTCGGCGAGTTCTTTATAAATGATGTGAGTTCTTTAATTGTCTGGTTCTCCATAATGTTCCTCCTGGCATTTCAGCCCCTTTATTTTCCAGATTCTTTTGCACGTTCACACTCGGCAAGCTTCAGCATGATAATTCCAAGTGCAGTCAGCACTACCGGTGTGATCACATTCATTGCAAAGGTAAATGGATTTTTGTTATACATTCCCATTATACAACAGATCAGTGTCACAAAAAACACCATCCTCCAAAAAAGTATGCGATCTTCTGATTTTTCACAAAACGGTATTCTGCCGGAATCCGGTCAATACATTTCCTTTAATTCTACTAAATTCCCCTTTATTCTGCAAACTGTCTAATGATGTCTTTTACAATAAGGACTGCTTTATCCATTCCTTCTACCGTGATATGCTCAAATACGCCATGGAATGCATGTCCGCCCGTTCCAAGATTCGGACACGGAAGTCCTTTGAAGCTGAGTCTTGCACCGTCTGTTCCCCCACGGACCGGTGACACGATTGGTGTAATACCTGCATGCTCAATCGCTGCTTTTGCGTAATCGATCAGCTGCATGCACGGTTCAATCTTTTCGCGCATGTTGTAATAAGATTCTACAATCTCAACTTTCACTTTTCCTTCGCCGTACTTTTTATTCATCTCTTCTGCGATATCACGAAGTTTCTGTGCTCTTGCGTCAAAAGATCTGCGATCAAAATCACGGATAAAGTATTTCATCTTAGTCGTTGTCACATTTCCCTGCACGCTGACCAGATGATAGAATCCTTCATATCCTTCGGTTGTCTCCGGTCTTTCATTTACCGGAAGCATCTGGTGGATCTCGGTTGCAATGGTCTGTGAATTAACCATCACGTCTTTTGCTGATCCCGTATGTACGCTGACACCGTGAATGGTGATAAATGCAGTCGATGCATTGAAATTCTCGAACTGAATCTCGCCTTCCTCATCACCGTCCAAAGTGTAAGCATAGTCAGCACCAAAACCTTCCACATCAAAATGCTTTGCTCCTCTTGCAATCTCTTCATCCGGTGTAAATCCGATGCAGATCTTTCCATGCGGAAGTCCTTCTTTGATGATCTCTTCTGCCACGGTAAGAATCTCTGCGATTCCCGCCTTGTCATCTGCCCCAAGAAGTGTGGTTCCGTCAGTTGTGATCAGAGTTCTGCCCTTTAATTCTGCAAGGTACGGGAACTCATCTACTTTCAGAATATCTCCGGAACCTTTCAGGACAACGTCCTTCCCGTCATAATTCTCAATGATCTGTGGCTTTATATTTTCCCCTGATGCATCTGCCACAGTGTCCATATGCGCAACCAGACCAAGCGACGGCTTGTCTTCGCATCCATGAGTTGCAGGGATGTGTCCATATACATATCCCTTGTCGTCCACTCTTGCATCTGCGATTCCAAGACCTTTCATCTCTTCTACAAGCATTCTTGCCAGTACCAGCTCTCTGTCTGCTGACGGGACAGTATCGCTTGTCTCATCACTGGTTGTCCATACCGGAACGTAGTTTAAAAATCTTTCGTAAGCTCTCATATTGTTAGGTTCTCCTTTGCTTTTCTTAGTTTCATTTTATTACATAAATTGTCGGATGTACATTGGCGAATGTCGACAATTTATGGGGTTTTATTTTGTTTAATATTTTCGCCAAAATAAAAGTTTTTCACTTTTTCAGGTGTTGTATGTTTTCATTTGTGATAGTTTTTCGGTTCTACTTTTTCTTAATATTGTAGATTTTTCTACAGCATAAGTTCGTGGTAAACTTCGCCGTATAGGTTTTTCCATTTGGCGAGACCGTCTTCCAGGATCATGTAGCTGTGGGCGCTGTTTTCTTTTGGGATGGAAACGGAGCCTGGATTTAAGTAGAGGTTCTCGTTTCCGAATGGTTCCCAGGCCGGTACGTGGGTGTGACCGTGTAGGAGAATATCGCCTGGCTGCATTGGGATTGGGGTCATGACGTTATGATGGTGTCCATGGGTGGCGTAAATGATCCTGTTGCCGCACGGGATCACTGCATAATCTGCCATGATCGGAAAATCCAGTACCATCTGGTCTACCTCTGTGTCACAGTTTCCGCGTACACAGAATAATTTCTCTTTGACTTCATTTAACATTTTGATTACCTTTTTGGGTTCGTATTCCAGCGGAAGATCATTTCTTGGTCCATGATACAGGATGTCGCCCAGAAGTAACAGTCTGTCCGGACATTCTTTTTTCATCGCATCCAGCATTTCCAGACAATAATATGCGGATCCGTGAATATCTGATGCAATCATTAGTTTCATAACGTTCGTCTCCTTTTCTTCTATCTTTTTGGTAAATATTTCTGTTTCTGTAAATCTTTCATAATTATAAATAGGGGGATTGCGTAGCAATGGAAATGGAGCAATCTGGTATCATCATAAATATTCTGCCGTAACAGATTTTTCACTCATTTTCATCTCAGACGGTGTACCGGCAAACAGCAGTCTTCCTCCGGCATCTCCTCCTTCTGGTCCTAATTCTACCACATAATCAGCGGATTTGATAAATTCTATGTTATGTTCGATAACAAAAATGGAATTTCCTTCATCCACCATCTGGTTCAGAAGCTTTAACAGACTCCGGACATTCTTGATATGCAATCCGTTTGTCGGCTCATCAAGAATGAAAATACGGTCTTTACTTCCGAGATAGGAAGCAAACTTCATTCGCTGCAACTCTCCGCCGGATAAAGTAGAAAGTGCCTGATTCAGGTGCAGATAAGAAAGTCCTACTTTTTCCAGAGGCTCCAGCGCTTCGCTGATCTTTGTTCCCCTGAAGAATTCCCCTGCCTGTGCAACAGTCAGATCCATCACTTCCGCAATATTCTTTCCATCTACTTCGTATTGCAAAACTTCTTTTGAATACCGAAGTCCTTTACACACATCACAGGTCGTCTCGATGTCATCCATAAATGCCATATCCGATACGATCACTCCTTTTCCCTTACATGCCGGACACTTTCCTGCGCCGTTAAAAGAAAACAAAGATGCCTTCTGACCGCACCGCTTTGCAAATATTTTCCGGATTTCATCTGCGACTCCCAGATAGGTCGCTGGAGTGGATCTGAGACTTGCACCTGCAGCGCGCTGGCTTACAAACACCACATCCTCTCCCATACTGCGGTAAAAGCTTTCCATCAGAGAACTTTTTCCAGATCCGGCAACACCAGCGATCACAACCAGATTTCCTATTGGAAATTCGATGGTAATGTCCTTCAGATTGTGAAGATGGATATGCTCCATCCGCCATATTCCTTTCGCTTCCCTTGCCTTTGCTTTTAGAGAAGTAGTAAGCCGCATCTCTTCTCCAGTCGGCGTATCACTCTTTAAAAGTTCCTTATAACTGCCTTCAAATAAAACTCTTCCACCGGCCATTCCCGGTTCCGGACCCATTTCCACAATGTGATCGGCCATCTCGATCATTTTCCGGTGATGCTCCACCAGAACAACCGTATTTCCACCATCTCTCAATTTTTCCAGTGCACGGCGCATCCGCTCAATATCATGATTATGAAGCCCTGCACTCGGTTCATCCAGAATATACAACAAATCAGAAAGCGAGGAATTCAGGCATTTTGCAATCTTGCATCTCTGAATCTCTCCACCAGATAAAGTAGATAACCCTCTGTCCAGAGACAGATATCCCAGTCCGATATCTATAAGTGCAGACAGTTTGGTATGCAGTGTATCCTGAATATCTTTTGCAAGCGGATCTTCTATTTGAGCAATCCACGCACGCAGCTCGGATAATGGAAGTTTTATTACATCAGCAATATTTTTCCCGTCAATTTTGCAGGACAACACCTTCTGATTCAATCTTGCCCCATTACACTCCGGACAAACTCCATGACTGGTGATCGGATCCAATAACTCCCTGTGAAGTTTTCCTTCTTCCGAATTTAGGACACTGCGATACATCCGATGCACAAGACCTTCGTATTTCGCAGTTTTCGGCCATCCTTCCGGTGGATTCTTAAGACGTATCTGCGGTGAATACAAAAACAGTTCCAATTCTTCTTCGGAATAGTCTTTAATCTTCTTATTCAGATCAAACAATCCACTGTTTGCATAGCGGATCCATCTCCACTGCCCCGGCTCAAATGCCACATAATGGATCACCCCGTCATCATTCAAACATTTATCAAAATCCACCAGCTTGTGGATGTCCAGCTCCGTCACAACGCCCAAGCCCTCGCAGCGCTCACACTTGCCGCTCGGATGGTTGAAGGAAAAGCTGTCCGAATAGCCGACAAACGGTTTGCCCACACGTGAGAAGAGCAGGCGCAACAGCGCATAGATATCGGTGTATGTGCCGACCGTCGAGCGGGAGTTTGCCACCGGCTTTTTCTGGTCGATCACGATCGTAACCG
>ENA-OPTA01002086-OPTA01002086.1-human-gut-metagenome-genome-assembly--contig:-NODE-2086-length-11166-cov-6.261183_pt1 | contig 11166 bp, 7 predicted proteins | sample MGYA00241813_ERZ501917 | MGnify/ENA primary metagenome ERZ501917 (study PRJEB25962, sample SAMEA2042408) | human gut metagenome | biome: human gut; feature: human-associated habitat; material: faeces...
CCGGCATGGGCTTGGAGCGTCTGGCCTGCGTGATGCAGAACGTGGGCAACCTGTTCGAGGTGGATACCGTGCAGAGTGTGCTGCACCATGTGGAGCACATTGCAGGCAAGACCTACAAGCAGGACCCCAAGACCGATATCTCCATCCGCGTCATCACCGACCATATCCGCAGCTGCACCTTTATGGTGTCTGACGGCATCCTGCCCTCCAACGAGGGCCGCGGCTATGTGCTGCGCCGTCTGCTGCGCCGTGCCGCCCGCCATGGCCGGATGCTGGGCATCGACCACCCCTTCCTCGTGGATCTGGTGGAGACCGTCATCCAGTCCAGCGAGTCCGCCTACCCCGAGCTGCGCGAGCATGACGCCTATATCAAGAAGGTCATCGGCACCGAGGAAGCAAACTTTGCCCGCACCATCGATGCCGGCATGAACATCCTGAACAACATGATCGACCGTCTGGAGAAGGCACACCAGAAGCTGCTGAGCGGCATGGACGCCTTCAAGCTGAACGATACCTTCGGCTTCCCGCTGGATCTGACCAAGGAGATCGCCGCCGAGCAGGGTCTGGAGATCGACGAGGACGGCTTCCACGCAGAGATGAAGAAGCAGAAGGAGCGCGCCCGCGCTGAGCGTCTGAAGAAGAACATCTCCGGCTGGAGCGAGGATCTGTTCGGCGCACTGGAGGCCGAGCCCACCGTCTTTACCGGTTACGACACCCTGACCGACAAGGGCACTGTTGTGGCGCTGAGCGATGAAGAGACCCTGACCGATGCCATTGCCACCGACGAGGAGGCAAAGGACGGCGTGCTGGTGGTGCTGGATAAGACCCCCTTCTACGCTGAGATGGGCGGTCAGGCTGCCGACCACGGCGTACTGAACGGTGCCGAGTGCAGCCTGCGCGTGCTGGACGTGAAAAAGACCCCCAAGGGCTACTACGTCCACACCTGCGTGCTGGAGAGCGGTATCGTGAAGGTGGGCGATGTGCTGACCGCACAGGTGGACAAGGGCTACCGCATGGCCATTGCCCGCAACCACACCGCTACCCACCTGCTGCAGGCTGCCCTGCGTGAGGTGCTGGGCGACCATGTGCATCAGGCTGGTTCCTATCAGGATGCCTCCATCACCCACTTCGACTTCACTCACTTCAGCGCCGTGACCCCCGAGGAACTGGCACGGGTGCAGAAGATCGTTAACGATAAGATCTTTGACTCCATGAATGTCACCGTGCAGGAGATGCCGGTGGAGGAAGCCAAGAAGCTGGGCGCAATGGCTCTGTTTGGCGAAAAGTACGGCAAGGTGGTCCGCGTGGTGGATATCGAGGGCTGGTCTACCGAGTTCTGCGGCGGCACCCATGTCAAGAACACCGCCCAGATCGGCGGCTTCAAGATCGTGAGCGAGGCCTCCGTTGCTGCGGGCATCCGCCGCATCGAGGCTGTCACCGGCCGCAACCTGCTGATCCGTGCAAACCTGCAGGAGGCTATGCTGCATACCGTGGCAAACACCCTGAAGGCAAACAACGTGACCGCTCTGCCCGTCCGTGCCGAGGCCGTGATGGCTGAGAACAAGGCTCTGGCCAAGGAGCTGGAAGAGATCAAGGCACAGGTCGCCGCTTCCAAGGTGACCAGCCTGTTTGACAATGCCGAAGAGATCGGCGGCGTGAAGATCGCTTCTGCATACTTCACCGGCACCTCCGGCGACACCCTGCGCGGTATGTGCGACTCCATCCGCGATAAGGCGGTGAACCCCTGCGTGGCGGTTCTGGTCGGCAAGACAGACGATAAGGTCACCATGGCTGTCACCGTCAACAAGCTCGCTCAGGAGAAGGGCCTGAAGGCTGGCAATCTGGTCAAGGAGATCTCTGCCATCGCTGGCGGCAAGGGCGGCGGCAAGCCGGACTTTGCAATGGCCGGCCTGAAGGACGAGACCAAGATCGACGAAGCACTGGCTGCTGTCAAGTCCATCGTCGAGAAGCAGCTGGTTTAAAAATAGTAAGCGTGCTTGCTCTTTCCGTCCGCACCCGCGTAAAATCGGGACGTCTAAAAGCTCACCCCTTTGGGAAAGACTCCCCCGACCGGGGGAGGTGGCACATTTGTGCCAGAAGGGGGATAGCTGTCGAACGAAGTGAGACTGAGAGGGCAAGTAATTGATAGGAAAGGAGCAATTCCCATGGAAGATTGTCTGTTTTGCATGATTGCTGAGGGCAAGATCCCCTCGAAAAAGCTGTACGAGGACGATCAGGTCGTTGCTTTTTACGACATCAACCCGCAGGCAAAGGTGCATTTTCTGGTCGTGCCCAAAGAGCACATTCCCTCGGCTGCGGCGCTGACCGAGGAAAACGGCGCGCTGCTGGGACATATCTTCGCGGTCATCGCGAAGCTGGCCAAGGAGCAGGGCCTCGACAACGGCTACCGCGTCATCTCCAATGTCGGCGAGGATGCCGGCCAGACCGTGAAGCACCTGCATTTCCATGTGCTTGGCGGCGAGAAGCTGCCGGTCTGAGACACCGAAAATCAACGGAATACAAAGAGAAAGGGAATTGTTATGGCTGAAACCTATACTCTGAACGTTGCGGGCCTTACCCGCGAGCTGACCATCTGCAAGGTCAACGACCATATGGATATCGCGGCCTTCATCATGCTGGGCGACACCGAGCTGACCGTGGCCGCTGCCGCCGAGCTGCTGAAGAAGTGCCCGGATTTCGACATCCTGCTCACCGCCGAGGCCAAGGGAATCCCTCTGGCCCACGAGATGAGCCGCCAGAGCGGCAAGCCCTACGTCTGCGCACGCAAGGGCGAAAAGCTGTATATGACCGACCCCGTGGTGGTGGAGGATCAGTCCATTACCACCGCAGGCAAGCAGAAGCTGGTCATCGACCGCAAGGAGCTGGACAAGATGAGCGGCAAGCGCGTGCTGGTGGTGGATGATGTGATCTCCACCGGTGGTTCGCTGAAAGCTCTGGATGCACTGGCCGAGCAGACCCAGTGCACCATCGTGGGCCAGGCTGCTGTTCTGGCCGAGGGTGACGCAGCAGAGCGCAAGGATATCATCTTCCTGGAGCCGCTGCCCCTGTTCTTCCACTAAGCCGCCATGCGACGCCCGCTCTGCGTATTCTGCGCCGGAATGCTGGGTGTTGCGTTAGTATGCGATTTTTTGCCGCAAACGGAGCTTTTTGTGCCGTTTGCGGCATTTTTTGTAGCCGTCTGCCTGCTGTTGTGCATCCCGGACCGCACCCGCAAAGCATTGCTCTGCCTGCTGCTGGGTGCGGCGGCCGGGCTGGCTGCCGCGAGACATACCAATGCCCGTCTGGAACAAACGCTGGAAAAATACGCCGGGCAGACGGTAGCATTGACGGCAGAAGTGGAATCGGTGTCGGCATCCTATTATCCGGGTATCGTGGATGCGGTGCTGCGGGTGGAACGGGTCAACGGCCGGGCGGCAGAGTTCCGGGTGGAATGCGATACCCTGCCGGTCTGTGAAGCCGGGGAGCGGGTAGAGGGGCGCTTTGCACTGGAAGCGCCGGAGCCTGCCGACCGTACAACCCTCTTTGCCGACGGCGTTGTACTGTGGGCAAGGGAGCCGCAGGCTTTTGCCCGGCTAGGTAAAAGCAGCAGCTTCCGGGCGCGCACCGGCCGCCTGCAAAAACGGCTCAGTACCAGCCTGCGCGGTGAGATGAACGAGGATGGCGGCGGGGTTCTGGCCGCCATGACGGTGGGCGACCGGAACCATCTTTCTTCCGCCCTGCGCAGCGCCTACCGGGGTGCGGGACTCTCCCATGTGCTGGTGGTCAGCGGGATGCACGTCTCCATTCTGTGCGGGGACGTGTTCGGCCGACGCAGGCGGGAGCGCAGTTATCGCAGCCGCCGGGTCAAGGCGCTGTTTACGGCCTTCCTGGCGCTGCTGCTGGCAGGGGTCACCGGTTTTACGCCTTCTGTCTGCCGGGCAGCGGTGGCGGTATGGGTCAGTGCGCTGGGTGTGTGGGTCTATGGCGCATCGGACGCCCTCACCTCACTGGCGGCGGCGGGCATCCTGATGACCGCCCGCAACAGCTATGCCGTGTGTGATATCGGCTTTGAACTGTCGTTTGCCGCTGTGTTGGGTACACTGGCCGGTGCGGAGCTTTCCCGTCACCTGCATGCACTCTTTGCAGCGCACGCGACCCGGAAGAAAAAGCCCGCTGTATTGCAGCGCATCCTGCGACATGTCCGCAGCAGCCTAACCGAGACGGTGTGCATCGGGGTCTGTGCTTCGGCGGCTGCCTTTCCGGTTCTGGTGCTGCGGGGCCTCAGCGTCAGCATTTATGCAGTGCTGTCCGGCGTAGCAGTGCTTTGGATGGTCAAACCCATGATGATTCTGGGCCTTGGTACTGCCTTTGCGGGGCTGGTCCCGGCAGCTGGGCCGTTATATACGATGATTGGCAAAGCGGCGGAATTTCTGACCGGCCTGCTGAATCGCTGGGCCGTGTGGGTCAGCGCCAAGCCTGGGGCGGGGCTGTATTTTGACACAAACTATGCAGCCCTTGTCTGTCTGCTGCTGATGGCTCTGTGCGGGTTGGCACATGTCTGGAAGGTGCGTCTGCGGGTGGCTGTGCCGGGCCTTCTGCTGACGGCAGCCCTTGCCATTGGCGCAGGCAATGCCCTGTGCCGGGATGTGGTGCACATCGACCTTGTGGGCAGTGCCAACAGCCCGGCGGTGGTGGTCAGCCAGAATCACACAGCCGTGGTGCTGTTCCGGGGTGGGGCATCCACTCAGCGGGCGGTGGAAAACCAGCTGGCCCGCCGGGGCGTGACCACGGTGGAACTGCTGGCAGATCTGCGTCTGGACCCGGAAAATGCCTGCACGCTGCCTGCCCGGACGATGTGCCGAGTGGCAGTGCAGCCGGTGGGAAGCGCCGTCACCCGGCAGACGCAGACCGCAGCGGTGGAGACCCTGCGTACCCGGTCCGGCTGCCTTGTGCGGCTGACCATCGGGGAACAGCAGTTTGTGACCGTGAGCGGAACGGTAACGCTGGCCGAACCGGTCCGGGCGCAGTGGCTGCTGGCATCTCCGGCAAAGCCGGAGGCCGTGCAGTGGGAACAGCTGCTGAGCCGGAGTGACCATTACCAATGGATGCAGGGCGGGGAAGCGGTATATGCTTCCCTCAGCCTGCGCCCTTCCGGCGGCTGGCGGGCAGAGTGATGCTTTGCAATCCGGCCGGAATGTGGTACACTATATGGGTATTATAACAATTCATCCGAAAGGGGGCCGCGGGTTTGGCGACCGAGGCAAAACTCCGGCAGCTGGCCGACAAAGGCTGCCCGGTGTACTATTTTTATTCCACAGAGCGGTATCTGGTGCGGCAGGCGGTGAACGCGGCTGTCCGTGTTCTCTCGGCAGACAGTGACGAGGACGCAACTGTGCTGGACGGTGCGGCTCCGGAAATCGAAGGACTGATCATGGCGGCGGGCACCATCTCTTTTTTTGGCACCCGCCGCGTGGTGGTGCTGCCGGAGGTGGACCCGGGCGCATACGGCGCAAAGGATCTGGACGAGCTGTGCAGTACGCTGGCCAGCCTGGAAAATGCGGTGGTGGTGCTGGGCAGTGTGTTCCCATTGGAGCGCAGCAAGCTCAAGGCTGGGAAATCGGCCCAGAAACTCATTGCCCAGTGCAAGGCCATCGGCTACGTTGAAGAGCTGGCCAAACCTCGTCCCTTTGAGCTCAAGGCCATGATGATCGACCGGGCAAAGGCACAGGGAACCTCACTGCCGGACGGCGCGGCTGCTGCGTTGCTGGAACGCTGCGGCGAGGATCCATTTTTGCTGGAAAACGAGGTGGACAAGCTCTGTGCGCTGTCCGGCTACCAGACCGTGACCGCTGCCATGGTGGCCGATATGGGCACCGTGAGCCTGGAAGCCGATGTGTTTGAGATGATCCGCATGATCACCGCCAAAAACGCCACTGGTGCCTGCAAGAAATTGCAGACCCTTCTGCGCCTGCAGCAGGAGCCCATTGCCATCACGGCGGCCATGATCGGCAGCTATGTGGATCTGTACCGGGTCAAGCTGGGCGCGGCCTGCAAAAAGAACTACAGTACGGTGTTCAAGGACTTTGGCTACAAGGGCAGCGATTACCGGCTCAAGCGCTCGGCCGAAACGGCGTCGCACTATACGCTGGGGCAGATCGAAGCCTGCCTGCAGGTGCTGCTGGAGCTGGACCAGAGCCTGAAGAGCCAGCCGGTGGAAGAGCAGATCTTGCTGGAAACGGCGCTGTGCCGGCTGGCCATGGCAGGGAGTGGACGATGATGCAGAATGAAATAATCCATACCGGCCGGGTGCTGATCGTGGAGGGCAAATACGATGCCGCCCGCCTTGCGCACCTGACCGATGCCATGATCCTGCTGACGGATGGATTTGGCATTTACAAAGACAAAAAGCGCCAGCAGCTGTTCAAAGCACTGGCGCAGAAAAACGGGCTGATCCTGCTGACGGATTCGGATGCGGCGGGCTTCCGCATCCGGAACTACATCACGAATCTGGTGGGCGAAAAGAATGTGGTGCAGGCCTATGTGCCCGCCATTCATGGCAAGGAAAAGCGCAAGGAGCAGCCCGGCAAGGAAGGTTTGCTGGGGGTGGAAGGTGTGGAGGATGCCATCGTTCTGCAGGCTCTGCGGGATGCCCTCGGGGCTGAGGCAGGCGCAGCGCCTGCCCGCCCGGAAGGTCGGCAGATCACCTACACGGACCTGTACGAATGGGGGCTCTCCGGCAAGCCGGGCAGCGCAGAGCGTAAGGCAAAGCTGTTGAATGCACTGGGCCTGCCGCCGCGCCTTTCCAAAAAGGAGCTGGTCGAGGCGCTGAACCGGCTGTACACCTTTGAGCAGCTGGACGAGATCCAGGCAAGCGCGCTGACTGAATAAGGATTCCGAGACCGGAACAGGAGAAATGTTTCACTCCTGCGCCGGTTTTTTGCCCCAATGCTGGCGCAGCTGGCACAGCGCGTGGCTTTCCAGACGGGACACATAGCTGCGGCTGATGCCCAGCAGCTGTGCCGTTTCCAGCTGGGTCAGGGGCGGCTGCCCGGCCAGCCCGTACCGCAGCAGCAGAATCTGCCGCTCCCGCGCAGGCAGCGTTTCCAGCAGCTGCCGCACCCGGAGCAGGTCTGCCTTCTTCTCACAGCATTCCTCCATGCAAAAGCTGTCCTGTATCACGTCCGCTAAGGTCAGCGCCGAGTCCCCGTCTGCCTCCAAGGTTTCCTGTAAGGAGACGGTTTGCCCGCTCTTGCGCTCCCGCCGGAACTGCATCCGGATCTCGTTTGCTATCCTCACCCGAGCGAACGCCGGACGGAGAATCGGAACCATCTCCACCGCCCTCGGGATCGTTGTCGTCCTCTTCCGGGTCTACCGGGAAGGTGGTCCAGTCGATTTCATCCTCCGGTGAACCGAAGAGCACCACATGAGCCACTTTGCCGTCCCATACCACCTTGCGCACGACCGTGCGGATGGCAGCGCGCTTCTGGGTCACGGTCATATCGTCGATGTTGTCGTGGAACACGGTCAGCAGCTGCCGCATCACGTCAAACTCGATGCCGCCCAGAACACCGTTGTCGGTGAGGCTCTCCAGTTCCCGGATGCGGGAACTCAGGGTGGCATCCTGTGCATTCAGTTCCTCGATGCGCTTTTTCAGGTGGACAGCAGCGGTGCTGTCGCCGAAATCGGCAAGGGAGTCGATCAAAGCGGTGATCTTCCGCTGCGTCTCGGCCTGCTCTTTGCGCAGGGCAGAAAGCTTGGTCTCACACTCGGAACGGTTGCCTGCGTGGGCGGACTTTGCCTTTTCCAACTGCTTCATAAAGTCGCTGGAATGGTCGGCAAGGTGCTTGACCTGTTCGCAGATGGCAGCATCCAGCAAATTGCCGTTGGCATTCCGGACATTACATAACTCTCTCCGGCTGCGTTCCTTCAGCTTGCACATATAAGGAAAGACAACCTGTCCGTCTGCAGTTTTGCGCCCGGTGACCTTTGGGTACATCCGGCTGCCGCAGGAGCACCACAGCAGACCGGTGAGCAGAGCTTCGTTGCCGCGGGACTTGTGGTAGGATTTGGATTTGTTCCGCTCCAGCGATTCCTGCACCCGAATCCACCGGTTCGAGGAGATGATGCCGGGGTGTTCGCCCACCGAAACGATCCATTCGCTGATGGGATTGTAGACCGTAGCACGGCCTTTTTCCTGATCGCTGCGGTTGTAGGCCAGCACGCCGCGCACACCGTCAAAATCGGACTCCGGGGCGAACAGTTCTGCCTCATTATCCACAAAATACTGATAGGCGTCCTTGTCTGCAATCAGGTAGACGGGATTCTGCAAAATCGACTTGATGGAAAACCGGGTGAACGAACGCCCGGTTTTTGTTTTGATGCCCTGCCGCAGCAGTTCGGTCTCGGTCATGGTCAGGGAATCGTACTGCTCGTAGAGGTCGAAAATTTTGTAGATGATCTCTGCTTCGTCCGGCAGCAGCTTGAGCTTGCAGGCCTTTTTGGTCTTGCCGTCCACCGTGATGCTCTTGACGCTCTCGGAAGCATAGCCCGTGGGGGTCGTGCCGCCCAGCCAGCGCCCGGTCTTTGCCAGCTCGTGCATGTTGTCCCGGATACGCTCTGCGATGGTCTCACGTTCCAGCTGACTGAACACCGATGCGATGTACATCATCGCGCGGCCCATGGGGCTGGACGTGTCAAAACTTTCCCGGATGGACACAAAGTCGATGCCCAGCCGTCCCAGTTCTTCAATCAGGCTGGAAAAGTCGCTGATGTTGCGGCTGATGCGGTCCAGACGGTAGACCACAATGGCCTTGAATTTCCGGTCCTTGGCCGCAGTCATCATCCTTTTGAAGTCCGGGCGGTTCAGGTTGCCGCCGGAAAAGCCCTCGTCCTCAAAGACAACGGCATGTTCCGCGGCAGCATCGCCGTAGTGAGTGCGGATATATTCGCGGCAGAGGTCGATCTGATTTCCGATACTTTCGCCCTTGCCGGTGTAGCGGGATTTGCGGGAATAGATGGCAATGGTGTCGGCAGTTTTGGCCATGAGATACTCCTTTCCTGTTGTCTGGTGGCCGTAGATGTGGCTATTGTAGCATGGTAGGCCATCTTTGTAAAGAAAAATAACGATAGTCATACATATTTCATCATACTACGAACGGAGGTGTCAAGGATGTGACAAGGCAGAACAAGCGAGGAAGTCAGGATGTTTGACTATTTCTATGGGCAGTCGGGCGAGATGTTCTCGTATTTCCGGGTGCCCAAAATTTTATTCCGGGACATAAAATTCAAGGACCTGTCCACTGATGCCAAAACGCTGTACGGCATCCTGTTGGACCGCATGGGGCTGTCGGTGAAAAACGGATGGCTGGATGAGCAGGGAAGGGTGTATATCATTTTTCCTGTGCAGGAAGTGATGGATGCACTGGGCTGCGCAGACAACAAGGCAACCAAACTGTTCCGGGAATTGGAAAAGTTTGGTCTGATTGAGCGCAAACGGCGCGGGCTGGGAAAACCCAATCTGATTTACGTCAAAAACTTTGCAGACCCGCGTTTCCGGAATCGTGAAAAGAACGGTTCCGGTGCCGCGGATTCAGCGCAGCAGGAAACGGCAAAATCACGAGGAAATAAGACTGAGTGGAATAAAACCGAGGGGAGTGAACCTGATCCTTTCTCTTCCGACGCGGAGGACGAATCGGATGAGCGCACACGGCTGGAAGCGTATTTTATGCAGTCGTTGGAGGTGGACTTGCTGCTCCGGGCCTGCCCGGATGAGGAGGACACCATCCATCAAATCGTGAATCTTCTGGTGGATACCTGCTCTTCGAAACGCAGAATGCTGCGGGTGGCAGGGGATGACAAGCCCGCGGAGGTCGTGCGCAGCCGATTCATGAAGCTGAATGTTCTGGAACGGCACTGCAACCGGGCCAAGATCCCGGTTATCTCGGTACATGGTCTGCGGCATACCCACGCTTCGGTGCTTCTGTTTGCAGGTGTATCTATTGCAAGCGTGGCAAGGCGGCTGGGGCATTCCAGCATGACAACCACGCAGAAAACCTACCTGCACATCATTCAGGAACTGGAAAATCAGGACATCGACCTTGTAATGCGGTCACTCTCTGGATTAAGCTGATAAAATAATCAACCATCGCTCGCGCTGGTGAAGGATGATAAGAGAAAAGCCAAACCTCAAGCTGTACAGGATGTACGGTGAGGTTTGGCTTTTTGGTATCAGCTGCTCTTTTGATTTTCGTTCATAATTCTTCTGGCTCGTCCGCGCGTGGTGTCCTCAAAGGTTTCATCCTCGCTGAATCGTAGCCAATAGGGGTCTTCCATCAGGCAGGCGTTGGTGCGTTTGACGATTTCCCATGCATTGTAGTTCGGCAGACCCATCATTTTCAGAATTTCCTTGCAGTCCATCCGATTTTTCGGAAAGATTCGTTTCTTTGCCCAAACCACCACATCAACCAATGGAACTTCACGTTTGTCACCGATGAAAAGGTTCAGTGGGAGGCTGTACTGCGGCACGCCCTCATTTGCGCAAAGAGACTGCCCATCTTCGCTTAGGTGTGCAATTTCTTTTTCATCCATCATCAATTTCAGATAGGCCATTTTATCACCCCATGGCGGCTTTCAGGTAGTGCAGACGGTATTTCAGGTATTGACGGATCGCAGATGCTCTTTTTTCGCTCAACAATGCAAGAATAGGCGAGATGGACTGAATGATTTCACTATACAACTCGTCCAAGTCACGCGTTGGCAGCACAGGCTCATCGATCATCTTGATTTGCTGGGCATGGTGACTGCGGAACGGTTTGGCTTTGTCGAACTGATAACGGAGCTTCGTGTCAGTCAATTCTTCATCCGTTGCCCACGCAAGCAGACTACCGCCATTGTCGTAAATAGGCGGAGCATAATTTTTTCCATCCCGGACGATCACATCAAAATTGTTTTCGTGGCGGTCTTCGTTGCCGATAAAGGCGTCAAATGCCAGCATTTGATAAAGCCACTTCTTACCATATAGTTCTATCGCATACTGGAACAATGCTTCCGGTGAAGCGGCTCGACCGCTGGCAAGGAAATGGGCATCAGCCAAGTCTGCAAAATGATACAGCTGTTCATCGTCCGTTGTGAACTTGGGGCAGACGCTGACCACATCGCAGGAATAGG
>ENA-OPTA01002087-OPTA01002087.1-human-gut-metagenome-genome-assembly--contig:-NODE-2087-length-11162-cov-6.539840_pt1 | contig 11162 bp, 10 predicted proteins | sample MGYA00241813_ERZ501917 | MGnify/ENA primary metagenome ERZ501917 (study PRJEB25962, sample SAMEA2042408) | human gut metagenome | biome: human gut; feature: human-associated habitat; material: faeces...
GAGTGCTACACAGTCAGTAGAACCTCCTGAGCAACCGAAGGACGACTCGGAAGCGTGGGACAGTGACTGGACCCGTCAGTTCCAGAATATGGCGGATGCTTCTGAGCGACAAGGCGCGGATGACCGTGAGGTCCGGAAAATCATGGAGCAGTGCATCAGTCTGTATTTGAATGAAAAGGAACGGAATAAGCTGTATCACTGGAAGGATATTCTGGAGGAACCGGCGTATAGAGAATATTTCCGAACAAAAACCTTTGTGGAATCCTGGTATCATTTTCTGGACACCCACCGGATGTTTGATGCGGCGATCTGGCAGTATTTTCAGTGGATTGATGGAAAATTATTTTCAGCTCTTGAAGCAGATGTGATGCCGTTTGCCTATCCGACACAAGAAGAAATCGAAAGAATGCCGCGGCAGGAGACACCGGAACAGACGCAGGAGAGGCGAACACCGGAGCCTGGTCCGGTACTTCCAAAGGTGAAAAAGGAGAAATCCAAAGCGGTGAAGGTACTCTTATATCTTGTGGCGCTTGCGGGAACCGGGATCGGCGGAATGATCCTTGGAATTATAGCAGGTACGATATTAGGGTAAGGAGGACGGAAGATGAAAAAGAAAAAATCCGGAAAAAGAATTTTTGCAATCGTTCTTCTTGTTGTGATTGGAATTGGCGGTTTTTACTTTGGATATGATATCGGAAGAATGGATCACGATGAGGAGAGAATTCGGGCAGAGCTGAAAAAGACGACTGCTGATTCAGAAATATCCATCCGCCCGGTTGCAAAGGGTGGTACTGGAAAAACGGAGATCGAAATCCTGACAGAATGTCTGGAGGATGCGAAGGACAGCCTGGAGAATCTGGAAAAATATAATGAACAGCTGCAGGCACTCGATGGAAAGACACCGGATACAGAAACTGTTGTTTTGATACAGGATCTGGATGATAAGAACGAAAAAGCATATGAAGTACTGAAAGATCTTACGGAAGACCCGGCGGGATACATCGCAGAAAAAGCGGCGGCGCGTGGCGAAGGTGATGAAGTCTGGGCAGATGACTGGGCAGCAGATATCCAGGTTGTAAAATGGCTGAAGGAGAACGACGGAAAGCGTCTTTACAAAGAGAATCAGGCATATATTTTAAAAATCCTTGCATTTCAGGAAAAGTAGTGCTATACTGTATGCAGTTACATAAGAAATCTGGCAGAAGAGTGGACGAAAGTTCACTCTTCTTTTTGCCAGTCATACAACCAAAATCGGACAGATTTTTGGAGCCTGATTAAGAAAGGAAGTTGCAGATTGTCAAAAAAAGAAGTATATGAACAGAAAACAGAAGAGATCCTGCTTCCAATCGTGGAAGAGTATGGATTTGAACTGGTGGATGTCGAATATGTAAAAGAAGGAAGTAACTGGTACCTTCGTGCATATATTGATAAACCGGGTGGAATCGGAGTGAATGACTGTGAGGTTGTAAGCCGCAGACTTTCCGATATTCTGGACGAGAAAGATTATATCGAAGATTCGTATATTCTGGAAGTCAGCTCACCGGGACTTGGCAGACCACTGAAGAAGGAAAAGGACTTCAAGAGAAGCCTTGGAGAAGAAGTTGAGATCAGAACCTACCGTATGATCGACAGAAAGAAGGAATTCACCGGGATCTTAAAGGATTACGATGAGACAACGGTTACGATCGAGATGGAAGATGAGACTGAGAAAACATTTGAAAAAAGCGAGATCGCACTGATCCGATTAGCATTTGATTTTTAAACGGCATGGATAAGTAAGGAGGAACAGACCATGAATACAGAATTATTAGAAGCGTTAAATATACTGGAGAAAGAGAAAGATATCAGTAAAGAGACACTGTTAGACGCCATTGAAAATTCACTGATGAATGCCTGTAAGAACCATTTCGGTAAGACAGACAACATCAAACTGATCATGAATAAGGAGACATGTGAGTATCAGTTATACGCTGAGAAAACGGTTGTAGAAGAAGTGGAAGACAAACTGGAGCAGATCAGTCTGGAAGATGCAAAAGAGATCGACAGCAAGTTCGAGCTTGGTGATATCGTGCATATTCCGATCGAGTCCAAATCATTCGGACGTATTGCAACACAGAATGCAAAGAACCTGATCTTACAGAAGATCCGTGAAGAAGAGCGTAAGGTTGTATACGATCAGTATTTTGAAAAAGAAAAAGATATCGTGACAGGTATCGTACAGCGTTATGTTGGAAAGAATGTCAGCATCAACCTTGGTAAAGCAGATGCTATGCTGACAGAGAATGAGCAGGTTAAGGGAGAGCATTTTGAGCCGACAGAGCGTATCAAGCTTTATATTGTAGAAGTAAAGAATACGACAAAAGGACCAAAGATTCTTGTATCCCGTACACATCCGGAGCTTGTAAAGCGTCTGTTTGAGGCAGAAGTAGCCGAGGTCAAGGACGGAACGGTAGAAATCAAGAGTATTGCCCGTGAGGCAGGTTCCCGTACAAAGATGGCAGTATGGTCCAATGATCCAAATGTAGATCCGGTCGGAGCATGCGTGGGAATGAACGGTGCGAGAGTCAATGCAGTAGTACAGGAACTGCGTGGTGAAAAGATTGATATTATTAACTGGGATGAAAATCCGGCACTTCTGATCGAGAATGCATTGAGTCCGGCAAAAGTAATTTCTGTTATGGCCGACCCGGATGCGAAGGTAGCGAGTGTGATCGTACCGGATTATCAGTTGTCACTGGCAATCGGAAAAGAAGGTCAGAATGCAAGACTGGCAGCACGCCTGACAGGTTACAAGATTGATATCAAGAGTGAGACGCAGGCAATCGAAAGTGGCGAACTTCCGGAAAATTATATGGAGCAGATGGGTATGGTCGGTGAAGAAGGCTATACAGTCGGTGAATATGATGAGGAAGAAGAGAATACAGAGGCTGCTGCGGACGAGACAGACAGCGATGAAATTGAGTTTGTGGAGACAGACGGAGAATAAGACTCAGAGGAGTGAAGCATTTGGCAGTGAATAAAAAGATTCCCATGCGTAAATGCGTGGGCTGCGGAGAAATGAAACCGAAAAAAGAATTGATCAGGATTCTCAGAACGGAAGAAGAATTCCTGGTTGATGTGACCGGGAAGAAGAACGGAAGAGGTGCTTACCTTTGTCCGTGTAAAGCATGCTTTGACCTGTCAGTGAAGAGTCATGGACTGGAGCGTTCCTTTAAGCAGGAAATTCCACAGGAAGTTTATGAAAAACTTGCAAAGGAGATGGAGCGGATTGGCCAGAGATAAAGTACTTTCGCTGATCAGCCTTGCGACAAAAGCAGGACGCTGTGCAAGTGGTGAGTTCCTGACAGAGAGTGAAACGAAGTCAGGAAGAGCCGGGCTTGTAGTTGTGGCAGAGGATGCATCGGAGAATACGAAAAAGAAGTTTCGGGATATGTGTGAATTTTATGATGTTCCCATTATTTTCTACAGCGATAAAGATACCCTGGGGCATGCAATGGGAAAGCAGTTCCGTGCATCCCTGGCAATATTGGATGAAGGATTTGCAAAAGGAATTTTGAAAGCATTAAAAGAGTGTTCTTGATTGCCTGAAGGAGGTTGTTTGATATGGCGAAAGCGAGGGTATATGAACTTGCAAAAGAGTTGGGAGTAGGGAATAAGGAAATCCTGGAACAGTTGAAAAAGAAAAATGTTGAAGTTAAGAATCATATGAGTACAGTGGAGGATAACGTGGCAGAAGAGATTAGAAGAGAAAATGCCGGCAGAAATGAAGAACCTGCAAAGGCAGAACCGGCAGCAGAAAAAGCGGCAGAAAAGGACAGCGGAGTGCCAAAGAAGAAAAATCTTGCATTTGTAGTGCGTCCGCAGAATTCCAGAAATAGCAGCAGACTGCAGGGAAATAAGCGTCCGGGAGCAAATCAGGGACGCAGTACAGCACAGGGAAATGCACGCGGAGGAGAGAACCGTCCGGTACGTGCAGCAGGTGCAGAGGGAAAACCAGTGCGTACAGAGAGAGCAGCTCAGACAGGTACGCGTCAGGAGAGAACTGACCGGACAGAGAGACCGGTACGCACAGAAAGACCGGCTCAGACAGCAGGACGTACCAGCGGAGAGGGAAGACCGGTACGTCAGGAGAGAAATGACAGACCACAGCGTCCAGGCAGTGACAGAGAGAACCGTCCGGTTCGTGACAGCCGTGATGCAAGAGGCGGACGTCCGAATGGAGACGGAAGAGGTCAGCGTCAGGAAAGAGGACCGCGTGACAACCGTGATGCAAGAGGCAGACGCGAACAGGGGTTCGGAGGCCGCGATAACCGTGATGGAAGAAACGGTCAGGGATCTCGTCCTGACAGAAAAAATGATAACCGCAGAAATGACCGTGCGGACAGAGACGCAGCTCCAATCGTCGAGCAGCAGAAGAGCCAGAGAAATAAGGCGAAAGATAAAGAGAGAGATAATAAGAAGAAAGAATACAGAGACGAGGCATTTGAGGGCAAGGGCAAAAAAGGCAAAAAGCAGAAAAATGTGGTCGAAGTAAAGAAAACGCAGAATAAGCCGGAAGAAAAGAAGGAAGAGCAGATCAAGCAGATCGTGATTCCAGAAGTTCTTACGATCAAAGAACTTGCCGACAAGATGAAGATTGTTCCGTCTGTGATCGTAAAGAAGCTGTTCCTGCAGGGAAAAGTTGTTACGGTAAATCAGGAGATTGATTACGATACTGCTGAAGAGATCGCAATGGAATTTGATGTTCTGTGTGAGAAGGAAGAGGTCGTGGATGTAATCGAAGAACTCCTGAAAGAGGATGAGGAAGATGAAAGCCTGATGGTGAAACGTCCTCCGGTTGTCTGCGTTATGGGACACGTTGACCATGGTAAGACTTCTCTTCTGGATGCGATCCGTGACAGTAATGTAACAGGACGTGAGGCCGGCGGTATTACACAGCACATCGGTGCATCCGTTGTCGAGATCAACGGAGAGAAGATCACATTCCTTGATACTCCGGGACATGAAGCATTTACAGCAATGCGTATGCGTGGAGCAAATTCTACGGATATCGCGATCCTTGTTGTAGCAGCGGATGATGGTGTTATGCCGCAGACGATCGAGGCGATCAACCACGCAAAAGCAGCCGGAATCGAGATTATTGTTGCCATTAACAAGATTGATAAGCCAAGTGCCAATATCGAACGGGTAAAGCAGGAGCTGACAGAGTATGAACTGATCCCGGAAGACTGGGGCGGAAGTACGATCTTCGTACCGGTATCTGCACACACAAAAGAAGGAATCCAGGAGCTTCTGGAAATGATCCTTCTGACAGCAGAAGTAATGGAACTGAAGGCAAATCCGAACCGTGCTGCCCGTGGTCTTGTGATCGAGGCAGAGCTGGATAAAGGAAAAGGAGCAGTTGCAACTGTACTGGTACAGAAAGGAACGCTTCATGTTGGTGATGCTATCGCAGCCGGAAGTGCACATGGCCGTGTAAGAGCGATGATGGATGATAAGGGAAGACGTGTCAAAGAAGCAGGTCCGTCCCAGCCGGTTGAGATCCTTGGTCTGAATGATGTGCCGAATGCAGGAGAAGTCTTTGTTGGATGTGCTTCTGATAAAGAGGCAAGAGCATTTGCTGAGACATTTATTTCACAGAACAAAGTAAAACTTCTGGAAGAGACAAAATCCAAAATGTCACTGGATGACCTGTTCAACCAGATCCAGGAGGGTAACCTGAAAGAACTGGATATCGTTGTAAAGGCAGATGTTCAGGGATCAGTAGAGGCAATCAAGCAGAGTCTGCTGAAGCTGAGCAATGATGAGGTTGTAGTAAAGATCATCCACGGTGGTGTCGGAGCAATCAACGAATCTGATGTCATCCTTGCATCGGCATCCAATGCGATCATTATCGGTTTCAATGTACGTCCGGATGCGACTGCAAAAGAAATTGCAGAACGCGAAGGTGTAGACTTAAGACTTTACAGAGTTATCTACAATGCAATCGAAGATGTAGAGGCAGCTATGAAGGGAATGCTGGATCCGGTATTTGAAGAGAAAGTGCTTGGTCATGCAGAAGTGCGTCAGACATTCAAGGCATCCGGTGTCGGAACGATCGCAGGTGCGTATGTGCTGGATGGTATTTTCGAGAGAAACTGTTCTGTACGTCTGGTGCGTGATGGCATTGTAGTATTCGACGGACCACTTGCATCCCTGAAGCGTTTCAAAGACGATGTGAAGGAAGTAAGAGCAGGTTACGAATGCGGATTTGTATTTGAAAATTATAATGATATTAAAGAGGGCGATCAGGTCGAGGCATATAAGATGGTCGAGACTGAGCGTAAGTAAAAGGAGCAGCAATGAGAAAGAACAGTATTAAAAATACTCGTGTCAATGCTGAAGTCCAGCGTGAGCTGAGCAATATCCTGCGTGCAGGGATCAAGGATCCCCGCGTTGCACCGATGACTTCTGTAGTTGCCGTGGAGGTAGCTCCGGATCTGAAGACCTGCAAGGCTTATATCAGTGTACTGGGTGATGAGAAAGCCCAGCAGGATACCATCCGGGGACTTCAGAGTGCGGAAGGCTATATCCGCCGCGAACTGGCACGTACGATCAATATGCGAAATACACCGGAAATCCGGTTTATCGTAGATCAGTCAATCGAATATGGTGTGAATATCAGTAAAAAAATCGATGAAGTGACAAGAGATTTAAAGGATGGAGCTGATGAGCAGGATGTTTAATCTGAAGGAATTGCTGGAGGGAAAACAGAGTGTTGCACTGGGCGGACATGTCCGCCCGGATGGCGACTGTGTAGGTTCTACGATGGGACTGTATCTTTATCTGAAAGAAAATTTTCCGCAGATTGAGACAGATCTGTATTTGGAATCAGTTCCGGAGGCTTACAGTATGATCCGTCATACCGATGAAGTCAAAAGTGAGCTCCCTGAAGGGAAAATCTATGATCTATTCATTTGTATGGACTGTGGGGATCTGCAGCGTCTTGGATTTTCCCAGAAATTATTCATAGAATCAAAGCAGACTGCGTGCATTGACCATCATGTGAGCAATGAGGCGTTTGCAGATGTCAATTATATTGTGCCGGATGCAAGTTCTACTTCTGAACTGGTATATAATCTGCTGGATTATGATAAAATGAGTCTTGAGACGGCAGAGGCTCTTTATATGGGAATTGCTCATGATACCGGAATTTTCCGCTATTCCTGCACCAGCCCGGAGACGATGGAGGCAGCGGCACAGCTCATGCGGAAAGGGGTCGATACTGCAAAGATCACGGATCGGACATATTATGAAAAGACGTATGTGCAGAATCAGATTCTTGGAAGGGCACTTTTGGAAAGCATTATGGTGCTGGATCAACGGTGCATTGTTTCAGTGGTGCGTCTGAAAGAAATGGAATTTTTCCAGGCAAAACCGTCTGATCTTGAGGGTATCGTCAGCCAGATGCGTCAGACAAAAGGAGTAGAGGTGGCGATGTTTCTTCATGAAACTGCTCCACAGACTTTCAAAGTGAGTCTGAGATCCAAAGAACGGGTTGATGTAAGCAGGATCGCAAAATATTTCGGTGGCGGAGGTCATGTCCGTGCAGCCGGAGTGACGATGAAAGGTTCCGTCCATGATGTCATCAATAATCTGACAGCATTGATCGAAAAGCAATTAGATGAAAAAATAGAACAGGAAGACTAAGAATGAACGGAATTATAAATGTATATAAAGAAAAAGGATATACATCCCATGATGTAGTTGCCGTTCTGCGTAAGATTGCCGGTCAGAAAAAGATCGGTCATACAGGCACCCTTGATCCTGATGCGACAGGGGTGCTTCCTGTTTGTCTGGGGCGTGCAACAAAGTTATGCGATCTTCTGACAGACCGCGATAAGACTTATGAGGCGGTACTGTTACTGGGAAAGACAACGGATACGCAGGATATTTCAGGGGCGATACTGAAAGAACAGCCGACAGACCATCTGAATGAAGCAGAAGTGACAAAAGTGATTGAAAGCTTCAAAGGCACATACGATCAGATCCCTCCCATGTATTCTGCACTGAAAGTCAATGGGAAAAAGCTGTATGAGCTTGCGAGAGAGGGAAAGACAGTAGAACGTAAAAGCAGAAAAGTAACCATTTATCAGATCCATATCAAAGAAATACAGTTGCCGAGAGTAAGGATGGAAGTGACATGTTCAAAGGGAACGTATATCCGCACTCTTTGTCATGATATAGGAAATCTGCTCGGAACAGGTGGCTGTATGGAAGAACTGACCAGGACAAAAGTCGGAAGATTCGAGTTGAAAGACAGTCTGAAATTAGAGGAACTTCGTGACCTTGCACAAAATGGCAGGCTGGAAGATGCACTGATCCCACTGGATCAGATGTTCAGTGAATTACAGTCCGTTGTCCCTGCTGAAAAATATATTCCCAAAGCCTATAATGGAAATGATTTTTTCAGAAACCAGTTATCGGAAACTGGAAAATTCTGCTCCGGTGAAAAGGTCAGAGTATATGATGCAAAGGGACATTTTATCGGAATTTACCGGTATATGGAAGACAAAAAAATGTTCCACCTTGTAAAAATGTTCCTTGACCCGGAAGAATTGAGGTAATTATGCAGTATATAAAAGGAATTGATGCTTTCAGAGAGGAAAAAAGAACAGCCGTAACTCTTGGAAAATTTGACGGGCTTCACAGAGGACATCAGAAACTGATTGAAAAGATCCGCTCTTATGCGGGAAACGACTGCGTCAGTGTTGTATGTGCATTTGATATGCAGAGAAGCTGTCTGATGACAAAAGAAGAAAGAAAAAAGCTGCTGGCTGGAAAGGTGGATTACCTGATCGATTATCCCTTTACCGGAGATCTGATGACGATGGAAGCTGAACGATTTATTCAGAAAATCCTTTACGAAAAACTTCATGCTGCACATATTGTTGTTGGTTCGGACTTCTCCTTCGGGTATCGAAAACGCGGGGATCATCAGATGCTGGAGCGATATGCACAGAAATATGATTATACTGTTGATGTGGTAGAAAAAGCACGTTTGGGAGACCGCGAGATCAGCAGCACCTATGTACGGGAGGCTTTGTCCCATGGAAATATCCGGCTGGCACAGGAACTTCTTGGATATCCTTATGAGATGACGGGAATTGTAGAACATGGACGGGAACTGGGGCGTACTCTGGGATTCCCAACGATGAATGTTGCACCACAGGATGGGAAGATTCTTCCGCGGTACGGAGTTTATGCCTGCCAGGTTCTGATTGACGGAACATGGTATGGTGGTGTGGGAAATGCAGGAGTCAAGCCGACGGTAATGCAGGAACAGAGAGAATTGTTTGAAGTTTACGTTTATGATTATGCAGGAAATGCATATGGGAAGTACATTACGATCCGGTTCCTGGAATTTGAGCGACCGGAGACAAGATTTGATTCTTTGAAAGAACTGAAAGCGTGCGTGATGCAGGATATGCGATATGGTGAGGAATATCTTCGAGAACATCCACTGACAAAAAGCTGATGGATCAGGATATAGCTGCAGAGACAGGATTCAGAGAGTATTCATCAGGGCATGTTACATGCAGAAATGATTCTGTGCAAATGATTCTGGAAAATAGTTCTTTACAAGAATGTTCCCCTGTGCTATACTCCCATCTTTGACAGTTGGAAAGATAAAAATGGCTACAAACCCAGTAAACATGGGCTCTGTAGCCGTTTTTTATTTCGTAACGATATGTGCTATATTATGATTTTTTTGATTTAATCTGTTTCGTTTCTTTAATGATTGTTCGCATGGAGGCTTTTGTAATGAATTCATAATCCGTTCTAAAGCCGAATGTTTTGTGCAGAGAATCCGTTAATTCTGTTCTTGTGTAGGAAGGAATATAACCACTTGCTGTATTTAGTAGTGTCATTTGCATAGAACGTAATGTCCCAAGTATCTGACTGACCGTATAAGCATCTCCAAGTTTCTTTTCTAATAACCGATAAAGAAGAAGACTGATATAGCAAGTCATGAAATGAGCTTTTATTCGCTCCTCTCTTCGTACATAGACTGGTCTAGCTTCAAATTCGGTTTTCATAATTCTAAAGTTTTCTTCTATTTCCCAACGCTGTTTGTTAATCCGTATGATTTCAGAGACATCACCTTCCAGATTTGTAATAACAGCATAAAAACCATCATACATTTCTTCTTTTTGAATCTGTTCTTCATCGATATTGTATACTTGTTTATTAGCGATTTCCCCATCTGGCGTCACAGAAGTCTTCTTTACAAAACGCATTGGATCATTCTGATTTTTTCCTTTTCGTTTACGCCCAGGTGTGTTGATGATCTTTTCAGCATGTTCGATTTGGCGGTCACGAATTCTTCTTTGGTATGCTTTATATTTTGGAGAATAAGTAACAATCAGAGTTTCATCCATGTTTCCTGTAACCACGGGAACTTCTTTGTAATAAACAGTGTTATAAACTTCTTCATCAGTTTCATCAAGTGTACGCAGATCTATGAATTTTGTGCTACCGACTTTACGAAACTGCGTAGGGTTCAGAGCAATCTCACGATCTTCTTTCTTCATCTTTTTAAGAGAATGAGTGATGATGTATGCCCGGTTTCCAAGACTGTTAAATCTTCTGTTCGCAGCACTTCCAAGTCCGGAATCAGAACAATAGATGAATTCACTGCAGTTAAAGTCCTGGAGAATTTTTGATTCTAAAGGCTTTAAAGTTGTCTGTTCATTTTGATTTCCTGGATAAACATCAAAAGCAAGAGGAATACCATCAGCATCCATAAATAATCCCATAGTTACAATTGGATTCGGACGGTTTTCCTTACTTTTACCATAACGCTTAGAATCGCTTTCCTCTTCAATTTCGAAATAGTAGTTTGTGCAATCGTAATAGAGGATACGATTATTTCTTGGATAAAGGAAATTAGAATTCTTGTAAAGTTCACTTTGAATAAAATCCGATTCTTCTGCAATCACAGAAAGAGAGCGGTAAACATCCTGCAGACTGTATTTAGGTGGCTCTAACAGTGTTTGACAATAGTCATAGCTAGCCAGCTTGCTAGAAGGCGATAGGATTCGTGCATAAACTAAATCAGTCAGGATTGCTTGTAGATTATATTTATATTTGTGGCGTTCTTTGATTGTTCTACAAATCTT
>ENA-OPTA01002096-OPTA01002096.1-human-gut-metagenome-genome-assembly--contig:-NODE-2096-length-11122-cov-3.330623_pt1 | contig 11122 bp, 6 predicted proteins | sample MGYA00241813_ERZ501917 | MGnify/ENA primary metagenome ERZ501917 (study PRJEB25962, sample SAMEA2042408) | human gut metagenome | biome: human gut; feature: human-associated habitat; material: faeces...
ACGGAGCCTGTGGACAGCTGCGTCGCAGACACGCAGCCAAAAGCGAGGGAGAGACAGATGAAAATTTATGCAATGACTGATGTAGGAAGAAGACGTGAGGTCAATCAGGACTATGTATATGTGACAGACAGACCGATTGGACCATTTCCAAATCTCCTTACGGTCGCCGACGGAATGGGCGGACATAAGGCGGGAGATTTCGCGTCCAGTTATACGGTAAATGTATTAAAAGATGAACTGAAGAAGACACCGATGGATAAACCCGAGGAGATTCTAAGGAGCGTAGTCAGTATTGCAAATCATAAATTAATCGAGGCGGCTTCAAGAGATATAAAACTGGAAGGTATGGGAACGACACTGGTAGCGGCAACTGTTGTTGGCAATACATTGTACTTTGCCAATGTGGGAGACAGTAGACTTTACCTGATCAACGATAAGATCCGTCAGCTTTCCAAAGATCACTCGCTGGTAGAAGAGATGGTAAGACTTGGTGGAATCAAAGCAGAAGAAGCAAGAAACCATCCGGATAAGAACATCATTACACGGGCAATTGGTGTAAAAGAAGATGTGGAACCGGACATTTATGAATATCGTCTGAAAAAGGGTGATATGATATTGATGTGTACAGATGGCCTCAGTAATATGGTAGAGGATGAAGACATGTTCAATATTGTCAAAGGTTCCAGAGACGTAGTGGAAGCTGTTCAGATGTTGATAGAAAAAGCAAATAGCAATGGCGGGAGAGATAATATAGGGGTTATCGTAGCAGAGCCACTTGCTGATGAGGTGAGTGTATGGTAAAAGATGGAATCGTACTAGGCAAGAGATATGCTGTACTTAGTAAGATCGGTGCCGGCGGAATGGCAGATGTCTATAAAGGCCGGGATCAGATGCTGAACCGATATGTAGCGATTAAGGTATTAAAGAAACAGTATAAAGAGGATGAAAATTTCGTGAGAAAATTTCGTTCGGAGGCACAGGCAGCAGCCGGACTGATACATCCGAATATTGTAAATGTATATGATGTAGGGGAGGACCGTGGCCTTAACTATATGGTTATGGAACTCGTAGAAGGAATTACATTAAAAGAATATATAGAGAGAAAGGGAAGACTTTCTCATAAAGAGACGATCAGTATTGCGATTCAGATGTGCAGCGGTATCGGCGCAGCACATGCATCGGGAATTATCCATCGCGATATCAAACCACAGAATATTATTATTTCCAAGGACGGAAAGGTAAAAGTTACGGATTTTGGAATTGCGAAGGCCATAACGTCCAATACGGTAAGTACGAATGCGATGGGATCGGTTCATTATACGTCGCCGGAGCAGGCAAGAGGCGGATTCAGTGATCAGAGAAGTGATATTTATTCAATTGGTATAACTTTATTCGAAATGGTAACCGGTCAGGTTCCATTTGACGGGGAGACAACGGTAGAAGTTGCAATGAAGCATCTGCAGCAGGAGATTACACCGCCGTCAGAACTCGTACCGGATATTCCGTACAGTCTGGAGCAGATCATTCTGAAATGTACGCAGAAAAGTTCAGAGAGAAGATATGAAAGTACAGGGGCTCTGATTCAGGATCTGAAGCATTCACTGGTAGATCCGGATGGAGATTTTGTAGTTCTTGATGGTGTGACAAAACGTATGCCGGCAGCATCTCAGGATACAGGACGGACCACGGTTGTTATGTCACAGGATGAACTGAATCGTATGAAGAATCGTCAGAATTATAATGATGATTATGACGACGATTACGAGGATGACTATGACGACGATTATGATGATGGCAATGATTACGATGACCGTCGCAGAAGCAGTTATGATGATGATGACTACGACGATCGCCGCAGAAGCCGTTATGATGATGACGATGACTATGATGACCGCCGCAAAGACCGTTATGATGAACGGAACCGCCGTAAGAAGAATGAAGTGAATAAAGACACGAAGAAGATCATGAAGATTCTTATGGTTGTTGCCGGTGTTGTGATCGCACTTTTGATCATGTTCCTTGTAGGAAATGCAGTGGGCGTATTTAAAGGTGGAAAAGGAACGACTACACAGCAAACGGATTCAGAGATGGTAAAAGTACCGGATGTGACAGGCAAGACATATGAGGAAGCCCAGAAAGAACTGAACAAATATGATCTTGGAATCCATAAGTCAACTGCGCCTTCCGATACTGTTGCAAAAGGAAAGATTATCAGCCAGGATCCTGCTGATGGAAAGAAAGTAAAGAAGCATACAACAGTCAATGTTGTGATTAGTTCCGGTGAGGAAGCAAAGACAACAACCATTCCAAATGTTGTTGGAATGTCGGAAGCTGATGCGGAAAAAGCACTTCAGGATAAGAATCTTGTTGTGAAGAAAGGTGATCCTGTTTACAGTGATGATGTGGAGCAGGGAGAAGTTGTTTCTGTCAGTCCGAGTGAAGGTGCAGAAGTAAAAGAAGGAACAACGGTTACTCTTGTGATAAGCAAGGGAAATCAGCCGGCAACAGTTCCTAAACTTACCGGAAAGTCCCAGTCGGATGCTGAAGCAGCACTTTCACAGGCAGGTTTGTCAGGAAATGCAACTGAAGATTACAGTGATACTGTAGAAGAAGGAGTTATTATTTCACAGGATACAGATGCCGGAAAAGAAGTATCCAAGGGTACAACGATTGGATATGTGGTGAGCAAAGGACCAAAGATGACGGTGGTTACTGTACCAAGCATATTATCCTTTGATAAGAATGCAGCAGAGAAAAAGCTGAAAGAAGCTGGTTTAGTACCAGAATATCTAGGTGAAGATGATAGTGTTAATGAATATGGCCAAGGACAAGTGAGTTACCAATCAATTAGCGCTGGTACGCAGGTGGAAAAAGGAACAACTGTCCAGTATAAGGTCAGCAAAGGATCTCAACCATCAGCCCCGGATAGTGGAAATTCCGGAAATGATTCCGGGACAGAAGAGAACACGAATCAATGATAACAGAGAGCAAGTATATGCAGGGAAAGATAATAAAAGGGATTGCCGGATTCTACTACGTGAATGTAGTAGAATCCGGAATTTTTGAATGTAAAGCAAAGGGTGCTTTTCGAAAAGACGGGATCAAGCCGTTAGTCGGTGATGATGCTGTGATCGAGGTACTTGATGAAAAAGAAATGACAGGAAATATTATAGAGATCCTGCCGCGTAAGAATGAGTTGATTCGTCCGGCAGTAGCCAATATTGATCAGGCACTGGTTGTGTTTGCGGTGACAAAACCGAAACCACATTATAATCTGTTGGATCGTTTTCTTGTCATGATGGAACGAAAAGAGATACCTGTCGTATTATGTTTTAATAAGACAGATATTGCAAGCCATCCTGAAATTGCAGAATTGAAAGAAGTTTATACCGGATGCGGATATCCGGTAATCTTCACAAGTGCGAAGGAAGAAGAAAATATCAGTGAGTTAAAATCACTTTTAAAAGGAAAGACAACTTCGATTGCAGGTCCTTCCGGTGTTGGAAAATCATCCCTGATCAATCTTCTGCAGTCTGAAGTGAAGATGGAGACAGGAAGTATCAGTAAGAAGATTGACCGTGGGAAACATACAACAAGACATTCCGAACTGATTGTGATTGGAGAAGATTCTTATATTATGGATACTCCGGGATTCAGTTCTCTTTACGTCAATGATTTCGAAAAAGAAGATTTAAAATATTATTTTCCGGAATTCACACCATTTGAAGGACAGTGCAAGTTCAATGGCTGTGACCATATACATGAACCCGGATGCGCTGTAAAAGAGGCAGTTGAAGAAGGGAAGATCCATAAGATCAGATATGAAGATTATACGGAGATGTACCGTGAACTAAAGGAAAGAAAGAGGTATTAAGTTTATGAAAAATATTTTGGCACCATCTATTCTCTCAGCAGATTTCAAAATTTTAGGAGAACAGTTGAAATTAACAGAAGAAGCAGGCGCAGAGTATATTCATTTTGATGTGATGGACGGAATGTTCGTTCCAAGCATTTCCTTTGGAATGCCTGTTCTCGCATCAATCAAGGGAGCAACAACACAGACACTGGATGTTCATCTCATGGTGACAGAACCGATCCGTTATGTGGAAGAATTCGTGAAAGCAGGAGCAGATATCGTTACAGTTCATTATGAAGCATGTGAAGATCTGCAGGCAACAATTGATAAAATCCATGCAGCAGGAGCGAAAGTGGGAATTTCTATTAAACCAAAGACACCGGTTGATGTACTGCTTCCATATCTGGATCAGGCAGAGATGTTTCTGATCATGTCTGTAGAACCGGGATTCGGCGGACAGGCATTTATTCCGGAATCACTGGAGCGTATTAGTGAATTGAGAAACCTTCTGAATGAAAAAGGACTTACAACTGATATTGAAGTAGATGGTGGAATCTATCATAAAAACGTGGCAGAAGTACTTGCAGCCGGAGCGAATGTAATGGTCTCAGGTTCAGGCGTTTTTAAAGGTGATATCAAAGATAATACAGCAAAGTTTATGGAGATTTTAAACGGCAATGTGTAAGAGAACAGTTATTGTGAGCGGGGGAATGCTGGAAGAAGATTTTGTCCTTCCGATTCTTGAGGCAGAAGAGACAGAATTTATTATCGGAGTAGATAAAGGACTCGCATTTCTTTATGAACATAAGATCAAGCCGGATTACATTGTGGGAGATTTTGACAGTGTACCGGAAGAAGTGATCGATTATTATAGAAAAGAAGCAAGTGTACCGATCCGGGAGTTCAATCCGGTAAAGGATGCGTCTGATACGGAGATTGCACTTCGTATGTGTCTCGGACTCAGAAGAAAAGAAATCTGGATTCTTGGAGGAACAGGAAATCGTCTGGATCATTTCTGGGCTAATGTTCAGTGCCTGAATATTGCACTTGAAGCAGGATCTCAGGCGATGATCTTAGACAGTCATAATAGAATTCGTCTGCTTGATCATGGAATCGCAATTCGCAGAGAAGAAGCTTTCGGAAAGTATTTTTCAGTATTTCCGATGCAACTTCCGGTTGAGGATTTCTGTATCAGCGGTGCAAAATATCCATTGCAGAATCATTTGCTCTCATCAGGAGACAGCTTGTGTGTGAGTAATGAGTTTGCAGAAGGTGAAGATGAAGTGAAGATCTCTTTCGTGTTTGGAAAAGTGATTTTGATGGAGACGAGAGATTGAAATTCAAGCCCCATTATAGTATAATATTAGATGCTATTTTGGGGCTTCTTTTTGTGAAAGAGTCACATAACAGAAAATAAGAGAAATAGACCTTGTGGATTTAGCTTTAGAAATCAAGGTTTTAAGGAGGAAATAGAGAAAATGAAACTTGGTATTGTGGGATTACCGAACGTAGGAAAAAGTACACTGTTCAATTCACTGACAAAGGCCGGTGCAGAATCTGCAAACTATCCATTCTGTACAATTGATCCAAATGTCGGTGTCGTAACAGTTCCGGATAAGAGACTGGATGTGCTTGGAGAGATGTATCATACAAAGAAGATCATTCCGGCAGCAATCGAGTTTGTTGATATTGCAGGACTTGTGAAGGGAGCATCCAAAGGAGAAGGACTTGGAAACCAGTTTCTTGCCAACATCCGTGAGGTTGATGCAATCGTTCATGTAGTAAGATGCTTTGAGAATACGAATATTGTCCATGTAGACGGAAGCATTGATCCGCTGCGTGACATTGAGACAATCAACCTTGAGCTGATCTTCTCAGATCTTGAGGTTCTTGAAAGAAGAATCTCCAAGACAGTGAAGCTTTCAAGAAACGATAAGATGGCGGCAAAAGAGCTGGATCTTCAGAACCGTCTGAAAGCGCATCTGGAAGAGAATAAGATGGCGAAGAGCTTTGTGACAGAGGATGAGGATGAGCAGGCATGGCTTGCAGAGTATAATCTTCTGACAGCAAAACCGGTAATCTTTGCAGCAAATGTATCTGAGGATGATCTTGCGGATGATGGTGCGAATAATGAAGGCGTTAAAGCTGTTCGTGAGTATGCAAAAAAAGAAAACTGCGAAGTGTTTGTTGTATGTGCTGAGATTGAAGAGGAAATTTCTCAGTTAGATGATGATGAGAAGGCTATGTTCCTTGAGGATCTTGGATTGGAAGAATCCGGACTTGAGAAGCTGATCAAGGCAAGCTATCATCTTCTTGGACTGATCAGTTATTTGACAGCAGGTGAGCCGGAAGTTCGTGCATGGACAATCAAGAAGGGAACTAAGGCACCACAGGCAGCTGGTAAGATCCATACAGACTTTGAACGTGGATTTATCCGTGCGGAAGTAGTAAGTTATGATGATCTGATGGCATGTGGAACTCATGCGGCAGCGAAGGAAAAAGGATTGGTTCGTCTGGAAGGAAAAGACTATGTCGTTCAGGACGGAGATATCATGCTGTTCAGATTTAACGTTTAACAGATATAGGGAATATGCTTAAAAACCGGTTAGATTCATTGTTTTCTAATTGGAAAAGCAGTAAAAACAGGAATCAGGGACAACTAGATTTGTTCCTGATTTCTGTGGATATGAAAGGAAATAACATAATATGCATTACAATATCAGCTTTCCGAATTTAGGGATTTATCTGGATCATGTAGGAAAAAGCATCAGCATCTTTGGTTTTTCCATTGCTTACTACGGCATGATCATCGGTGCAGCAATTTTGATTGGATTTCTGATTGCCACAGCGGAGGCAAAAAGAACAGGACAAAATCCGGAAGACTATCTGGATATGGGAATTGTCGGAGTGATCGCAGGAATTGCGGGTGCAAGAATCTATTACGTGATTTTCTCCTGGGATTTATATAAAGATAATCTTTTGTCTATCTTTAATCTCAGAGAAGGTGGTCTGGCAATTTATGGCGGCGTGATCGGAGCAGTGATCGCAGTTTTTGTGATGGCTGTTGTTAAGAAAAAATCACCATTTCAGATTTTGGATACAATTGCACTGGCACTTCTGAATGGTCAGATGCTTGGACGTTGGGGGAATTTCTTTAACAGGGAAGCATTTGGAGAATATACGGATTGTCTGTTTGCGATGAGGCTTCCGGTTGATGCAGTAAGGCCGGGAGATATCACAGAACTTATGCGCGAGAACATGCAGAGAATTGACGGAGTCAGTTATATTCAGGTACACCCGACATTTTTGTATGAATCATTATGGTGTGCCGGACTTCTTATTATATTGTTTCTGTATAGGAAACATAAGAAATATGAAGGTGAGCTCTTTCTTATGTACCTGTTTGGTTATGGGGCAGGACGCGTGTGGATCGAGCGGCTTAGAACAGATCAGCTTGTTCTTCCGGGAATCGGATTTCCGGTGTCAGAACTTCTGGCAGGTTGCCTGGTGATTGTGACAGGAATTATGCTGATCTATTGCAGAAGACATTGCAGAAAAAGAAATGAGAAGAAAAAAGTGGATCAGTATGAGCCGGTGCCAACAAAGATCAAAGGGAAAAAACCACCGAAGTGGGATGACCGGTTGTTTAAAAACAGATAGAATGATAAGAAAAAAGTATAGTGATTCATAAGCCAGAAGAGTTAATGTTCAACAGAAAGTACTCTTCTGGCTTTTTACATTTCTGCCTGTTTTAGTTAATAATCCCCAATAACAGCACTGATAACTATTCTCAAAACACTGCGCTGTACACGAAAATATACAAAAGAGGATATTTATAACTCTAGACTTTTGTGACTTTTGGAGATATAATGAAACTACATGTGAATTAATTATACTTAACTCAGTGTAAAACCTATGTAACACCTAAGGAGGAATAAAAATGGCAAGAAAAATGAAGACCATGGACGGTAATCAGGCAGCAGCTCACGTTTCTTATGCATATACAGAAGTAGCAGCTATCTACCCGATTACGCCTTCATCCGTTATGCCGGAGCATATCGATGAGTGGGCTACTGAAGGAAGGGAGAACATTTTCGGACAGACTGTACAGGTTACAGAGATGCAGTCCGAGGCCGGAGCAGCAGGTGCTGTTCACGGATCATTAGCAGCAGGTGCTCTTACAACAACATTTACTGCTTCTCAGGGACTCCTTCTTATGATTCCTAACTTATATAAGGTTGCTGGTGAGCAGCTTCCGGGAGTATTCAACGTATCTGCCCGTGCACTTGCAAGCCACGCACTGTCAATTTTTGGAGATCATTCTGACGTTTATGCATGTCGTCAGACAGGAGCAGCTATGCTCTGTGAATCCAGCGTACAGGAAGTAATGGACCTTACTCCGGTTGCTCATTGTGCAGCACTTGAAGGAAAGATTCCATTCATCAACTTCTTTGATGGATTCAGAACATCACACGAGATTCAGAAAATCGAGACATGGGATTATGAAGATCTGAAAGACATGGTAAGCATGGAAGCAATCGACGAGTTCCGTGCACATGCACTTAACCCGAACCACCCATGCCAGAGAGGTTCAGCTCAGAACCCGGATATCTTCTTCCAGGCAAGAGAAGCATGTAACCCATACTACGATGCTCTTCCGGCAGTAGTTCAGGAATACATGGACAAAGTAAATGAAAAGATCGGAACAGACTACAAACTGTTCAACTACTATGGAGCAGCAGATGCAGAGCATGTGATCGTAGCTATGGGATCTGTTTGTGACACAATCGAGGAGACAATCGATTACCTGACAGCTGCAGGAGAGAAAGTCGGAGTTGTTAAAGTTCGTCTTTACAGACCATTCAGCGCAGAAGCTCTGATCGACGCTATCCCGGATACAGTTAAGAAGATTTCTGTTCTTGACAGAACAAAAGAGCCAGGAGCACTTGGCGAGCCACTGTACCTGGATGTTGTTGCAGCACTTAAAGGATCTAAGTTCGATGCAGTTCCGGTTTACACAGGACGTTATGGACTTGGTTCTAAAGATACAACACCTGCTCAGATCGTTGCTGTATACCACAACGATGAGAAAGCTAAATTCACAATCGGTATTGAAGATGATGTTACACACCTTTCACTTGATGCTGGTAAGCCACTTGTTACAACACCAGAAGGAACAATCAACTGTAAGTTCTGGGGACTTGGAGCAGATGGTACTGTTGGAGCAAACAAGAACTCCATCAAGATCATTGGTGATAACACAGACATGTATGCACAGGCTTACTTTGATTATGACTCTAAGAAGTCCGGTGGTGTTACAATGTCTCACCTTCGTTTCGGTAAGAAACCGATTAAATCAACATACCTGATCCATCAGGCTAACTTTGTTGCATGTCATAACCCGTCTTATGTTAACAAATACAACATGGTTCAGGAACTTGTTGATGGAGGAACATTCCTTCTGAACTGCCCATGGGATATGGAAGGACTTGAGGAGCATCTTCCGGGACAGGTAAAAGCTTATATCGCTAACCACGGAATTAAATTCTACACAATCGATGGTATCAAGATTGGTAAAGAGATCGGACTTGGCGGACGTATCAATACAGTTCTTCAGTCTGCATTCTTCAAACTTGCAGCTATCATTCCGGAAGAAGAGGCTATTGACCTTATGAAAGCAGCTGCTAAGGCTACTTACGGAAGAAAAGGTGACAAGATCGTTCAGATGAACTACGATGCAATCGATGCTGGTGCAAAACAGGTCGTAGAAGTAGAAGTTCCGGAAAGCTGGAAAGATGCAGCTGATGAAGGACTTGCTACACCACACATCGCAGACGGCGGAAGAACTGATGCAGTTGCATTTGCTAAGAATATCCAGGCAAAGGTTAACGCTCAGGAAGGAAATACACTCCCTGTATCTGCATTCAATGATTATGTTGATGGATCTACACCGTCAGGAACATCTGCATATGAGAAACGTGGTATCGCAGTAGATATTCCGGTTTGGAATCCAAATCAGTGTATCCAGTGTAACCGTTGTGCATATGTATGTCCGCACGCAGTTATCCGTCCGGTAGCTCTGACAGAGGAAGAAGTTGCTCAGGCTCCAGAAGGACTTAAGACACTTGATATGATCGGAATGCCGGGAATGAAGTTCACAATGACAGTATCCGCTTACGACTGTACAGGATGTGGATCTTGTGTGAATGTCTGCCCAGGAAAGAAGAATAAAGAGACAGGCGAAGTTGAGAAGGCTCTTACAATGGCTAACATGGAAGCTAATGCAGGAGAGCAGACATTCTTCGACTTTGGTAGAGAGATTCCGGTTAAACCAGAAGTTGTTGCTAAATTCAAAGAGACAACAGTTAAGGGAAGCCAGTTCAAACAGCCACTCCTTGAGTTCTCAGGAGCTTGTGCAGGATGTGGTGAGACACCATACGCTAAGCTGATCACACAGCTGTTTGGTGATAGAATGTATATTGCGAATGCAACAGGATGTTCTTCTATCTGGGGTAACTCTTCACCGTCTACACCTTACACAGTAACACCGGAAGGTAAAGGACCTGCATGGAGCAACTCCCTGTTTGAGGACAACGCTGAGTTTGGATACGGTATGCTGCTTGCACAGAATACAATCAGAGACAGACTGAAAGCAAAAGTTGAGAAGATCGCAGAGAAGACTACAGATGAGGCAGTTAAGGCTGCAGCAGCTGAGTATCTTGAGACATATACAGTAGGTGCTACAAACGGAACAGCTACAGACAAACTTGTTGCAGCTCTTGAAGCACTCGATTGCGATTGCGAAGAGAGAGCAGAAGTTCTGAAGAACAAAGATTTCCTTGCTAAGAAATCCCAGTGGATCTTCGGAGGAGACGGATGGGCTTACGATATCGGATACGGCGGAGTTGACCACGTTCTTGCAAGCAAGAAAGATATCAACATTATGGTATTCGATACAGAGGTTTACTCCAACACAGGTGGACAGTCCTCTAAGGCTACTAAGACTGGTGCTACAGCTCAGTTCGCAGCAGGCGGAAAAGAGACGAAGAAGAAAGACCTTGCAAGCATGGCTATGAGCTATGGATATGTATACGTTGCACAGATCGCTATGGGTGGAGACTTCAACCAGACTGTAAAAGCAATTGCAGAGGCTGAGGCTTATCCGGGACCATCTCTGATCATCGCATACGCTCCATGTATCAACCATGGTATCAAGAAGGGTATGAGCAAAGCTCAGACAGAAGAAAAATTAGCAGTAGATTGTGG
>ENA-OPTA01002104-OPTA01002104.1-human-gut-metagenome-genome-assembly--contig:-NODE-2104-length-11083-cov-2.302775_pt1 | contig 11083 bp, 8 predicted proteins | sample MGYA00241813_ERZ501917 | MGnify/ENA primary metagenome ERZ501917 (study PRJEB25962, sample SAMEA2042408) | human gut metagenome | biome: human gut; feature: human-associated habitat; material: faeces...
GTTAATTCTTTGAACACTTTCCACACTTCCAGATTAGGAACCCGAAGTCGGTAATAGTCCTCTTCGATTTCTTTTGTAATTGTTACAATTCCGGCATTTACAAGAAGTCCCCATAAATTTGCTTCGTCCATTTTTTCATAATAAGTCATTGAAAAATCTACTGTCACTTCTACTTCACCTTCTGTGACCAAGGTCTCATATTCTTTCTCAAAAGACCTTCCCTGTACTTCAAGTGCATTACGTAATACTGTTTTCGCTTGTATTAACCCAATAAGAATCCATCCTTCTTCTTGCCGCATAACACGATATTGACCATGGATTATATACATCTGTACTGCCAAAATGATATCCATCGTACATCTTTTTCAGCTCATCTGAAAATTCTGCTTTACAATAAGCAAGCAGCTCTTTTACTTCTTGCTCTGTAAAACCAAAACAGTCATCATAATCTTCATCCTGCACTGTGCAGACAACTAAATTATTGAGACCCGAAAATATATTTTCCTTCGCAATTCTCTGAATTCCTGTCAGAATTGCCTTTTGAAGATAATCGTTGCCTTTCAGGGATGTTGCCAGAAAACGATTCAACATGGCTCTTACTTCATCATAATATCCTTCGGAATTTGCAGACATAAACGGAGTATCATATTCATCTAACAGCAAAAATACTTTTTCTCCATAATACGTACTCAGTGCCTGACAAAGAACAGCAATTGAACGAATTACATGATTTTCTATTTCTTTTCCGATGCTTTCCTGACATAAACTATTATAAATCATATTGAATTCTTTCACCTGGAATTCTGACAGTCTTCCATCATTAACCATCTGATAAAAGCGCTCATACTCCGCACGTACAGTATCTTTCAATGCATAACACAAAGATTCTGCATCCCCCGCTTTCACGTTAAGGAAAGACAAAAATACAACAGGATATCGATTGAGCTCCTTGTAGTGGACAGATTTTGTAATCTTTGTTCCACAAAATAAATCGGAGGAATCTTTTGTGCAGTCAAGAAATTCTGCCAACATTGACATATTAAGTGTCTTACCGAACCTTCTCGGTCTTGTAATTAATGTAATCTGATACCAGGATTCTAAAAACTGTTCAATAAACTGTGTTTTGTCCACATAATAGGCTTGTTTTTCACGCAAATCGCGAAAGTCCTGTACTCCTATTGCAAGTTTAGGTTTTTCTTCTTGTATCCCAGATACATTGTACAGAATGCTGTCTTCCTTTACCACGTCACAACTTGCAACATAAGTTGGTTTTCTTCCAAATAATTCATCTAAGGAACAGGCTAACACCTCACTTATTCGTTCCAGTACTTCAAAGTCCGGTGTTCGGTTTCCATTCTCATAATTAGTATAAGTCGATCTGGAAATCCCCAGTTTTTCTGCCATCTGCGCCTGAGTGTAGACCCGGGATTTACGTAATTTTGTCAAATACTCGTTAAATTTTGTTTTCATAGAATCACCGCTTTTTTTCTTTTAATATACGCCTTTATGTTTCATTTTGCAACATTCTTTTTTATTTATATACAAAGAAGGACAGAAAGGTTAACAAAGCGAAGTAGCTGTGGCCGGATGCCAGACGATAAATTCCGTTCAGAGCGATTTGGGCATCGTCCAGTGTTACGATTGCCTGTCCTGTAATCGCCTTTGATTCATCGCTTGCAAAGAACAGGATTACATTTGCTACATCTTCTGCTGTACAAGATGGTGTTCTAAGATTACTGTGTGTTGACATTGCACCGATCATATCCGGGTCAAGTGCTGCCGGATTTGTTCCTGATGTCATTGGTGTAATGATATTTCCCGGGCAGATTGCATTACAACGGATTCCTGTTGCCTGGAAACGAAGTGCTGTATGCTTTGTCACTCCTACGATTGCTGCTTTAGATGCTACATAAGCAGCTCCGCCACATCCTTTCACTCCAGCGATAGAAGCAACATTTACGATAGATGCTCCTGCCTGCATCTTCTGTGATGCAGCACGCATGCAACGCATAGTTCCTTTTTCGTTCGTCTCTACGATACGATCAAGATCTTCGTCTGAGAATCGATCGATTGGTTTCAGTCCTTCCTCAAGAATTCCTGCATTATTCACAAGAATGTCTACCTTGCCATATTTCTCGATCACGAGATCCATCAGTCGCTCCGGATCTCCCTTCTTTGAGATATCTGTTGAAACAGCGAAAACTTCTCCTCCTGCTGCCTTAATCTCTTCTGCTACTTTCTCCAGTGCAGCCTCTCTTCTCGCTGTGATAACAACAGTTGCGCCCTCTTTGGCGAACATCTTTGCTGTTGCTTCTCCAACTCCTGAGTTACCACCTGTAATAATAGCTACTTTACCTTTCAAACGATCCATTTCAAAGATCCTCCTTTGTTGTTATAGATAAAATTATACAATTCTTCTTTCAGTATTTCAATCTATTTATCTATATTTTACATTTTGTTTTATGCTTTATATTTCATCCAAACAAATTCATAGCCTTTCAAAACTGGATCTTTCACTTCTACAATTTCACCATTCACCAGATTTCTGAAAATGCCTTCTTCCTGCATCCACGCAGTCTGTTCACTTTCGCTGAAATTAAACAGTGCAATAAATCGTTCTCCCTTATACTCTCTGAGGATTCCTAAAATACTGTCATTGTGAACATCATATGTATATACTTCTGCTTCCTGGGAAAAGACATTTTCCTGTCTTCGGATCTGTTCCAATCGGTTCAACATCTGGAACAATTGTCCCTGTACAGTAGAAAGATCTTTTCTCTTATCCGCGAGTTCCCACAGGAATGCTCCTCTGTGGAGATAACGTGAATCAGATGCTTTTTCAGCATCATCTTTATAACTATAATCATTTACCTGTCCTAACTCATCACCACTGTAAAGCATCGGAATTCCCGACTGTGTCAACATGTAAGCGTGGAGCATGAGATCTTCTTGAATTGCCGTCTGCATTTTTTCTGCATTTCCTTCAAATCCCGCTGCTTCAATTCCGCACATGGATGCTGTTGTTCCACAAAATCGTGCATCTTGAGTTACAGGATCATCGTTATATAACTCTCCACGGCTGATGCTGCCTGCTATCTTTCCGGTGAAATAATCATTCAGATAACGCTTATGAGAAGGCTCTTCCATTCCCCATTGTTTCATTGTAGCAAAATCAAGCCCCCACCCGATATCATCGTGACAACGAAGGTAATTCAAAAATGTATATTGCTTTGGCAGACGGCTAACTATATCCATCTGTTTCTTCAAAAGCCGGATGTCTCTTGTCGCAATACTATTCCAGGTCGTCGCCATTGTTGTCACATTATAGAGCATATGACATTCCGGTTTTTCAACTGTACCAAAGTACGGCACCACCTTTTCCGGCTCCATAACCACTTCGCCAAGAAGTATCACGCTCGGACAGACAATTTCTGCAATCATACGCATCATTCTGACAATCGTATGTACTTCTTTCAGATTCCTGCAGCTTGTTCCTAACTCTTTCCAGATGTAAGGAACTGCATCGATACGGATAATATCCATTCCCTGATTCGCAAGAAAAAGAAAGTTATACATCATTTCATTAAATACTCTTGGATTACGGTAATTTAAATCCCACTGATATGGATAAAACGTCGTAAGCACATAATGCCCGATTTCCGGAAGCCATGTGAAATTTCCCGGTGCAGTTGTAGGAAATACCTGTGGAACAGTTTCTTCGTATCTCGCCGGAATATCACCGTTATCATAGAAGAAATAACGGCTCATGTATTCTCCTTCGCCTGCTCGTGCACGTTTTGCCCACTCATGTTCCTCAGAAGTATGATTCATCACGAAATCCATGCATACATTCATACCATTTTCATGACATTTTTCTGTCAATCTGGCAAGATCTTTCATTGTACCGAGATCTGGTCTTACTTTCCGAAAATCTGCCACTGCATATCCACCGTCTGATTTTCCTTTCGGAGTATCCAGAAAAGGCATAAGATGAAGACAATTTACATTGCACTCTTTCAGATAAGCTAACTTTTTTTCTACACCTTTCAGATTACCGGCAAAGTTGTCAATGTACAACATCATGCCAAGCATTTCTTTTTCCTTAAACCAGTCAGGATTCTTTTCTTTCTTAATATCTCTTTTTTTCAACTCTGTGCTACGCTTCAAGTAGTAATCATGCATCTGCTCACAAAGTTCTGCATACATTGCATCATTTCCATACAACTCCATGTAAAGCCAGCGTAATTCATCCTGATGTTTTTCCATACGCTGTGCAAAGATTTTTTCTGTATTATTCACATTCGTCACCATTTTCTGTTCCATCGTCAACCAATTTATTTTACTCTTTCACAAAACAATACTGATATGCCTGATATTCGCCCGGCTCTATCGGAAGCGGCATGCCGCCATACATAAGTGCAGCTCCGGTGTATCTTTTCCCACTCTTTTCTTCTCGATATACAGCTGTTTCTTCAAGCCCTTGAAGTTTTACATAATTTACTGTCATATTTCCATGAATCACCTGCATAACTATATTTAAAAGAACTTTACTTTGTTCTTTCTCATCTGTATGCACAAACTCCCATGCACAGATTTCTTCTGTTGTCGGATTTGAGAGACGATAGTACAATCCGTTCTGAATAATCGACGCATAGCTCTTATATTCTGCGATTTGCTCTCTGATCTCCTGCTTTTCTTCTTCAGAAAGTTTCATAAGATTCAGCTCGTATCCAAAAGTTCCGGACATTGCAACAACACCTCTTGTATGAAGTGGGGTCTTTCTTCCTGTCTGATGATTCGGCACTGCTGACACGTGAGAACCTACTACCGATACCGGATAACCAAAGGATGTTCCATACTGGATCCGTAATCTGTCAATTGCATCCGTATTATCACTACACCAGATCTGCGGAGTGTAATACATCATACCGGCATCAAATCTTCCACCTCCACCGCTGCAGCCTTCAATCAGCAGATTCGGATATCTCTGCACAAGACGTTCCAGGAAATCATATAGTCCCAATACATAATCATGTAACACTCTTCCCTGATCTCTTGTTACAGAAGAATAAACATCCATCAGGCTTCGGTTCATATCCCATTTTACATATTCGATATTACCCTGATCCAACACCTTACAAATCTGATCATAAATTTCATCTACAACTTCTTTTCTTGAAAAATCCAATACAAGCTGATTTCTGCTTCTGACCGGATTTCTACCCGGAACCGTCAATGCCCAATCTGGGTGTTTCCGATAAAGATCACTATCTTCTGAAACCATTTCCGGCTCGATCCAGATACCAAACTTCACACCCAGATCATTAATCCTCTTAATCAGATTTCCAAGTGTACCACCAAGTTTCTTCTCATTCACAAACCAGTCACCCAGTCCGCTATTATCATCATCACGTTTTCCAAACCAACCATCATCCATAACAAGCATGTCAATATTGACTTCCTTCGCCGCTTTGGCAAGCTCATAGATTGTATCTCCGGTAAAATCGAAATAAGCTGCTTCCCAGCTATTGATCAAGATTGGACGAATTTCTTCTTTATATTTGCCTCTGCAGATATGTTGTCTGATACAATGATGCAGATTCTGAGACAAGCGATTCATTCCTTCTGAGGAATAGGATAAAATCACTTCCGGAGCCTGGAACATTTCTCCTGTTTCCAACGGATAGCGAAAAGCTTCTTCCTGAAGTCCTAGCATCATTCTTGTCTGGTTTAACTGATCTTTCAACACTTCTCCCTGGAAACATCCACTGTATACAAAGGACATTGCATAACAATTTCCTTTGTCTTCTGTCGTTTCTTTTTCTGCAAGGATCATCATCGGATTGTACTGATGACTGGAGGTTCCTCTGACACTTCCGATTTTCTGTGTTCCATGCACAACCGGAACTCTCTGAACATTTCGCTCCATCGCATGTCTACCATAAAATGTTAGAAGTTCATAATCTCCATAAAGGAAATCAAGACTTGCTGACTCAATTTTGTTTAAATAGATTTTGCCACTGCTTTCATTTTTCACACTTACACTTCTTGTAATAATATCCTGTGCGGGAAGCACTCCATAAAGAAGCACCACCTTAACTCCCGTCACCGGATCTTCCATTAAGATTTCCAGTGTCTGTGCTTCCTCCTCATTTGCATAAACTGCCGGAAGTCCTTCCAGATTATATTTTCCATCAATGATTACATGACTCTTGTAACGAAGGTCGCAGCTCATACTTCCATCTGCATTTTCTACTGCAAATGCTGTACTTCTGAAATCCCCGTTCCCGTAACAAGGAAATTCCTGTGGAAGTGTATCCATTGAATACGTACGATCTTCTCCTGCATCATATGGATTTCCCGAAAATCCCCTGTCATAATATGTCAGAAGATAGTCCATACATCCATCGGTTTTCTTCCCGTAATATAGATGTAACAAAAATCCATAGCGATCCACCTGCATCTGATATGTTGTATTTTTTGTCTGTAAAGTAAATGTTCTGTCTTTCTCGCAATATATAATTCCCATATCTAAATACTCCTGTTTTCCATTTTAGCGAAGCAAGATCTGCATTACTGTCTGTTCTCGCTTCGCTATCTTTTACTTTTTATTATTTCACTGCTCCATTAACAACTCCGTTGAGGATATGCTTCTGACAGATCAGATAGAAGATCAGAATCGGAAGCAGTGCCAACAGATAGGAGGCAAATGCCAGATTATAATTTGTTCCAAACTGTGTCTGGAAGTTTAGCTGTGCCAGTGGAAGTGTATTTCCGCTTCCTGAACCGGACATGATGACGAGTGGTGTCATTACATCGTTCCATGTACCAAGTGCTGTCAGAACTGCAACTGTCGCATGCATTGGTTTCATGATTGGGAAAACAATCTTCCAATACGTTTTCCATGTGCTCGCACCATCCACGCAGGCTGCTTCTTCCAATGCCAACGGGATATTTGTCAAATATCCTGAATAAAGCAATACATTCATAGGCATATAAAATACAACGTACAGAATAATAACTCCTGCTCTGTTTGCCAGTCCCATCTGCGCCGTCTGTTTTACAACAGGCATCATCAGAATTGCAAATGGCACAAACATTCCGCTGACAACATAGAAATAAATGAATTTGTAAAATTTACTCTTCTTATTTCTTCCGATTGCATACCCCAACAGTGAATGAATCAGAATTGAAAGGACAACTGTTACAAGTGTAATAAATACACTGTTTCCGAGAGAATGCCAGAAATCTGTCACTCTCATTGCCTCAGCAAAATTATCAAGGCTCAAATGACTTGGCAAGGAAAGGATTCCGCTGATACTATTCGTCATCTCAGAAGGCTTCTTCAGTGCAATTACGATTGTCATATACAGTGGAAAAGCAACCGTAATCAAACCAAGTAAAAGTAAAATCGTTACAGGCCAGTTTACTCGTTCTTTTATTTTCATTTTTTCCATTACAGCTGTTCCTCCTTTTTCCCTGTGATTGTCATCTGTAATACAGAAATTACAACAATAACGATAAAGAATATCACTGCGTTTGCACTCTGGAATCCAAACTGACCGCCACTCATACCATTGTTATAAATCAGATAAGAAATGGATTCTGTACTCTGTGCCGGACCTCCTTTGGTCAACGCCATGATCTGATCAAATACCATCAGGAAGTTTTTCACACAGAGTACCATATTTATGCTAAAGAATGGAATAATGAGAGGGAATGTCAGATGTCTGAACTTATTCCATCCTGTTGCACCGTCAATCGCTCCTGCTTCGTAAACATCCTCCGGAACTGTCTGCAGTCCTGAAATATAAATAATTGTATTCATCGCAATCGACTGCCATGCACACACGATTACAACTGCGATCCATGCCAGTTTTGTACTAGACAGCATACTGGAAGAAAGGGTCTTGCTTCCAAGCATTTCTCCGAAAGCCGGAAAAATGTATGTAAAAAAGTAATTGAAAATGTATCCTACAACCAACGCTCCGAGAACATTTGGAATAAAGTAGGCACCACGAAACGCACTCTTGAATTTAATCTTACTATTCAGTCCAAGTGCAAGGATCAAACTGATTACATTTGTCACAATCGTAGCTACAATTGCAAGTTTAAATGTAAACAGATAAGAACCTCCGACTCTGCTGTCTGTAAAAAGATCCTGATAATTTCTAAGTCCTACCCAGTCAAAGCTTCCATAACCTTTGAAATTCGTAAAACTGTAAATCACACCTTTGATCAGTGGCAATGTATTAAAACAGAAAAACAGTGCCACGATCGGAATTGTTATCAGAAGAAAGGTCATTTTTCTTCCACTCATTGATTTCTTTCCCATGCTTGAATTCCCCTTCCTTAATCTTCGTCCGCATGCTCTTTCTCGTAATCTTCCACTTTGCGGATGATATCACGGTTATATCTCTTCCAATCTGTATCAAACTTTGTTAAGAATGCATCCACATCCCCTTTCATAAGAAATGTCTGAATCTGCGCATCTACTGACATCTCTGAAGGATAGTAATGATCCTGGTAATCTGCCATTCTTCCTTCTTCTATGAAAGATTTCACTCCATCAAGTGTTGAAGCAAGTTCAAAATCTCCTTCCTTACAAGGAACCGCTTTCTGTTCATCCAGATAACTCTGTACATTTTCATCTTTCAAAAGGAAATCAAGCACTTCATACGCTGCCTCTTTGTTCTCGCAATCTTTCATAACACTGAACTGAAGATCCACACCAGAGTTCAGCTTGTTCTCTGATGCATCATTATTAGCCGGCATTACAAAAGAATCGATATCCATATCTGGATTTACTGTCTGAATCTGTGGGATTGCATAACTTCCGATCGTGTACATTGCAGATTCTCCGTTTGCAAATGCTGTACAAGCTCCATTGTAATCATAGGCAAATGGATCTTTTGGCCCATAGGCAAGCAATGCCTGTGTCTTTTCTGCTACTTCTCTATATTCATTTGAAAATGTTGTCTCTCCTTTGTTCACCTGGCTGCAGACATCTGCCGGTGCAAGATCAACGGCGATCGCATTCCACGGTGCAAGACAAGTCCATGTATCTTTAAATCCAAAATACAATGGCTGGATTCCTTCACTCTGGATCTGTTCACAGAGGGCTATAAATTCATCCCAGGTTTCCGGAATTTCCCAGCCATATTCCTCAAACATTGCTCTGTTGTACAGAACTCCTGCTGCATTTGCCACATATGGAACGGCATACACACCGTCCTCAGGTACAAATTCCAACGCTTTATCTATATCCAGATAAGCCTGTTTTATAGAATCCAGACCTTCATAATCTGAAATATCCATAAGCATATCAGAATCTATAAAGTTAGAGAAATTGACATCTCCACCGATTCCGATAATATCCGGAGCATCTTCTCTGATAAAACGTGTTTTAAGTACTGTCATTGCATCATTCGGAGATTCAATCGTCAAATGAATATCGTCATGAGTTGCATTGAATTCTTCTTCAATCTTCTCAAAGGTTTTTACTGCCTCCGGTTTATACTGCACAAGCTCGATTTCTATCTTTCCGCTATTTTCACTCTTCTGTCCGCAGCCTCCAAGTATCATTGCCGAAGTCATACAAAGCATCAATCCCATGCAAATGATTCGATTGCTCTTCTTATACATTTCCTTACTCCTTCCTTCTACCATACACCTTTCATTTTGACACATTCCGGAATATTTCTGTCCTTTTATTCAGGTTATCTATTTGATAATCAAATTCTAACATATCTTTATGCCACTATAAATATCAGAGTTTTTTTAGTTTTATAGCAAAATGCAATTTTTTCATTCATATATTGAAGTCATCTAGCATTTTGATATATAATGCTATCAGAGGTGATTTATATGAGCGACTTACTTTTTTCTGTATTTCCAAATGAAAATTTTGTTGATCTGGGATTATATCAATATGGATGGGAACAATGTGCACCGGCTCACTCGTTCGGTCCTGCAGCAAGAAATCATTACATTTTCCATTATGTGATTTCCGGAACAGGAACATTACTTGCAGATGATGAAAACGGAAACACCATCACTTGGCAGGTAAAAAGTGGACAAGGCTTCATGCTTTTTCCGGGACAGGTCAATACTTATATTGCTGATTCTAAGCTTCCGTGGGAATATACGTGGGTAGAATTCGACGGTCTTCGGGCCCGCGAGATTGTCACAACCGCAGGTCTGAGCCTAAATCACCCCGTTTATCATGCAAGTTCAAAGGAACTTCGCAACCAGATGATGGAAGAAATGCTTTATCTGAGCCGTCATCCCGAAGAATCTCCGTTTCATCTAATTGGACATCTCTATTTATTTTTAGATTATTTCATGCGTTCTGCTGCGACAGTTCATGTGAAGCAAAACGGAAGTATCCGGAATTTTTATATTAAAGAAGCTCTTTCGTACATTGAACAGAATTTTCAGAATGATATTTCTGTAGAAGATATTTCCGCATTCTGCGGATTGAATCGAAGTTATTTCGGAAAGATTTTTCACGATACGATTGGACGTTCCCCTCAGGAATTCCTGATCAGTTATCGTATGACTAAGGCTACAGAGCTTTTAAAGATCACTTCACTATCAATTGCAGATATTGGGAATGCTGTAGGGTATCCGAATCAGCTCCATTTTTCACGTGCATTCAAAAATGTATATGGGATGTCACCAAGAAATTGGAGAACTGAAAATAAAATAGAACAATAGGGGCAGTGGTTTTGCTCCACTGTCCCTTAATAAATCACATTATCCTATTAACATCTCCTGTTCAATCTCCATTTCACTTTCCAGGATACATTGCTTCAACGCTTCCAATTGTCCAGCATTTAATGCCTCTAATTTTTTCTTCTTCTCACTGTTTAGTTTAATGCCTTTTCCATTTTTCAAAGCATCCTCATAAGAAAGAACATCCATCTTCCATGGAGTCAGATTTGGGAAAATATTTTTCTCATTGTATAAAAAGATCTGTATTCCACCGTAATCCATATCTCCCCAATGATAGCATTGGATTTCATTCGGTGCTGTCTTCATTAACATTTGTAAAAAGCGAACTTCTTTTGGCGAAAAGTAA
>ENA-OPTA01002105-OPTA01002105.1-human-gut-metagenome-genome-assembly--contig:-NODE-2105-length-11081-cov-2.501179_pt1 | contig 11081 bp, 12 predicted proteins | sample MGYA00241813_ERZ501917 | MGnify/ENA primary metagenome ERZ501917 (study PRJEB25962, sample SAMEA2042408) | human gut metagenome | biome: human gut; feature: human-associated habitat; material: faeces...
CCCAAAACGTGAAGATGTATATGAGATTGGTACAGTATGTCAAGTATTCTTTGTTACCCATGATATTGAAGAAGCCATCGTTCTGGCATCAAGAGTTGTCATCATGAGTGCACGTCCTGGACGTATCAAAGAGATCATCGATATTGATATTCCTCATCCGAGAGATCAGGCAACGAAGATGAGTCCGAGATTCGTTGAATTGAAGAATTACATCTGGAGCCAGGTATATCAGGAATATCTGGAAGTTAGAAAATAAAGGGGTGTAACCATTTTTAAGGAGGAAAAACAACATGAAAAAGAGAATATTGAGTTTATTAATGGTAGGTGCTATGACAGCAGGAATGCTTGCAGGATGTGGAAGCAAGGCACCTGCTGACAACACAGCAAAAGAAGAAATACCAGCTACAGAAGAAGCAAAAGAAGAAACACAAAGGTATAATTATCTCCACAGTTGTAATTGCTCTAATTGTCATTAGCGTGCTTGGATTTAGCATTTCACAAAGAGCAAAAGAAGCCGAATATTATTCAAATATGGAATCTGTATCTTATACAATGCTTGATGGGGCTGCGAAAGCGGAAGACGCCGGAAACCTTATCAAGAGTGTATGGTACAATGCAATTTATGAGGAAAGAGATACTGAAACAGATAAATATGCAATGAAAAATGGTAAATTTGTATATGATTTTAATGATGCTCTTTCTAATTTGTTTGCTGATGAAAGTTTTGACAATAGTATTTCTGAAATCGAATTGAATCAATCAGAAGTTACTGATTTAATGAAAAAGCTGAAAAATCCACCAAAGAAATATGAAGAAGCTTATGCCGTGTTAAAAACTTATTATGATAATTACATGAAAATGACAAAATCGGTTATCAGTCCTACGGGAAGTCTCCAAACATTTTCAGAGGATTTTAATACCTATGATTCGGATACAGTCAATTCATTTGAAAAAATGAAATTGTATTTAGACTGATTACTATATTTTGTATTAAATGAATTACACTAAATGAAGACAAAAACTATAAAATTATAGAAAGAGAGTAGGAGGGCAAATTTATGGGAAAGCATTGTTTTTAAACATATATGATTTCTTTGTTTACTATTTCCATGTCGGCGTTGCGGATGGTATTCATTTTACCCACCCACAACATTTGGTCGGTTGCCTTTAAATACTCGGTAATTTTCTGCTTTTTTGTCATTTCCTTTACCAGCCGAAAAAACAATTCCTCTGCCTGTTCGTTTGTATTAGCAATATAGCTGTTTAACTTGCCGCTTGTCAGCAAATTGACATAGAACAGCCGCTTATGCTCCTTAATATACCGTAAGTGTCGCTGTTCCCATATCCCGATGGTTTTTTCTTCGGTGGGTAAAGTGAGGTCAGGAATAAGATACCCGTTTTCTTCGTGATACGTTCCACCCATTTCTTCAAAAAATGATTTTACCATTGCTGTAATCCTCCGTTATGATTTGAATTTCCCTACAATTCAATCACTCTGGCTGATTACAAAGCCGAAGAGAGAAGCTACTTCCCTATGTAGCCCCTCCTTTCGGCAATGCCTTTATTTTTTAGTATAAATATGTTATACTTATGAAAACTTATTAGGCAGGTGATTTAATGACTGAAAAGCAATTGCGCAAAAAAGCTATGGCATTGCCGCTTCATCCCGGCGTGTATATAATGAAAAATAAAGATAAAAAAATCATATATATCGGCAAGGCAAAAAAACTTAAAAACCGCGTTTCTCAATATTTTGGCAGTCATTCCAATCATTCGCTTAAAGTCATCAGAATGGTTGAAAATGTTGATGATTTTGATTACATTCTTTGTGACAGTGAGTTTGAAGCGCTTGTACTTGAATGTTCTCTTATTAAACAGCACCAGCCTAAATATAATATTTTGCTTAAAGATGATAAGGGCTATAATTATATCAAAATTACTAAAGAACAGTATCCTAAAATCAGGGAATGTAAGCAAATGGCAGATGACAACTCGCAGTATATTGGCCCATATACTTCTAATTTTTCTGTTAAGCAGGCGGTTGATGAAACTTTGCGTATTTTTAAACTTCCGCGCTGTAATAAAAAATTTCCGAAAGATTATAAAAAAAGCCGCCCGTGTTTAAATGGGTTTATGGGGATTTGCAGTGCACCTTGTGCAGGTAAAATATCGCTTGAAGAATACAGAAAAAATATTGACGAAGCAATCGCATTTCTTAAAGGCGGAAGTGTAAAAGCCGTGAAAGAAATGGAAGCAAAAATGCTTGAATGTTCCGAAAATCTTCAATTTGAAGAAGCCGCAAAGCTTAGGGATAGAATAAAAGCCATTAAAAATCTTGAAGAAAAGCAAAAAGTGGTTTCAATCAATGTACCTGAAGAGGATGTTTTTGCACTTGTAAACGGTAAGAAAAAAGCTTGCTTTGAAGTTATAAGATTTGAACACGGAAAACTTACGGATACGGAATTTTGGCTTATTGATTCTGTTGATGATTTGCCGCAGGCAAGATTTGAACTTATCGAACGATATTATTCAATGCGTGACAGGGTTGCATCTCGCATTGCGATTGACGGTGAAGTTGAAGATGAAGAACTTTTAAAAGAATTTCTTGAAAACAAAAAGCAGAAAAAAGTTGAATTTATTCATCCGCAAAAGGGCGAGCATTTGTCAATTGTGAATATGTGTATATCAAATGCAAATGAGCATTTGGCGCAGCAGCAGGGTAGACTCGGCAGGGAAATTGCAACTCTTGAAGAACTTAAAAATCTTCTCGGACTTGATAAAATGCCTGAATATATTGAATCTTATGATATTTCGCATACTTTTGGTGCGGATAATGTGGCAGGTATGGTTGTTTTTCATAACGGCAGACCGATGAAAAGTGCTTATAAAAGATTTGCTATTAAAGGTTTTGACGGGCAGAATGATGTCGGCTCAATGCAGGAGGTTTTAACGCGCAGGTTTAATCATTATTATAATGATGAAGACGGAAGTACATTTAAAATTTTGCCTGATTTGATTTTGCTTGACGGCGGTGAACCGCAGGTTAGGGCAGTATTGCCCGTTGTTGCATCAATGGGACTTAATGTACCGGTTTTCGGTATGGTTAAGGACAGCAAGCATAGAACGCGCGCTATTGAAGTGGGTAATGGCGAGATAGAAATAAATTCTCACCGCCGGGTATTTACCCTTGTATCTAATATTCAGGAGGAAGTACACCGTTTCGCTATTTCTTATCATCATAATAAACATAAAAAAAGCACGCTTTCAACCTCTCTTACAAAAATTAACGGTATAGGCGATGCGAAAGCAAAAGCTTTGATGAAATATTTTAAAACAATTTCTGCAATTAAAGAAGCACGGGTTGAACAGCTTAGGCAGGTTGACGGTATTTCTGAAAAAAACGCTCAAGAAATTTACAATTTTTATCATAAATTGTAAAAATAATTTTAATTGACTTGACTATTATTTTTGTAATTTGTATAATGGTAAATGATTTATCAAAAAGATTGTAACTTTTTTATTTGAAATTAAGAGGAATCTGATTTATGATGCGAGTAATTACGGGCATTGCGCGCGGCAGAAAGCTTGAAACTTTGCCGGGCGAAGATGTCACAAGGCCTACAACAGAATCGGTCAAAGAAGCTGTTTTTTCTATGATTCAGTTTGAAATTGAAGATAAAAATGTTCTTGATTTGTTTGCAGGTTCGGGCCAGCTCGGTATCGAAGCACTTTCAAGGGGAGCTAAAAAATGCACCTTTGTTGAAAATAATAAGCAGGCTTATAATGTTATTGAAAATAATATTAAGCACTGTAAGCTTGAGCAGAACGCGAGAATAGTTATGAGTGACGCTTGTGCATTTCTTTCAAGAAGGGATAGTTTTGATATAGCGTTTCTTGATCCGCCGTATAAGCAGGGAATCATTGAAAAGTGCTTGCCTCTTCTTTTTCCTATGATGAGTGATGACGGTATAGTAATATGCGAAACTTCGCGTGATGAAAACTTGCCTGATGAACTTAACGGATTTTATGCTGATAGAGTCAGAACTTATGGTAAAACTAAAATTACCCTTTATAGAAGGGGGAATTAAAATAAGATGAAAATTGCTATTTGCCCCGGCAGTTTTGACCCGGTAACTTTGGGCCATAAAGATGTTATTGAGCGGGCTTCGCAGCTTTTTGATAAAGTTATCGTTTTGGTACTTAATAACAGCTCTAAAAAGCCTATGTTCACACTTGATGAGCGTATGGAATTTATAAAACGATGTGTTGATAAGGAAAATGTTGAAATTGATACATACTCCGGCCTTTTGGTTGATTATGCAAGGCAACATAATGTTAATGCCATAATTAAAGGGCTTCGTGCTGTGTCTGATTTTGATTATGAATTTCAGCTTGCACTTATCAATAAAAGCCTTTATCCAAAAATTGAAACACTGTTTATTCCTGCAAAGGGCGAAAATATGTTTTTGTCCTCAAGTATGGTTAAAGAGGTATGCTCACTCGGTGGTGATATATCATCGTTTGTGCCGCAAGAAATATTAAAAGATATTTACGAAAGATGTAAAGGAGACATTAAAAATGACTAATACAGATATTTTACTTGAAGATTTGGAAGATGTACTCGATGACGCAACATCAATTCCATTGAGCAAAAAGTATGCAGTTGATGTAGACAAAATTAAGACTATTATTGAAGATATTCGTCTTAACACTCCGCAGGAAACAAAGCAGGCTAAAGCTATTGTTGATTCAAGAAACAATATTCTTGAAGAAGCAAAGAAAGAAGCTGCCGATATTATTGCTAAAGCACAGGAGGAAGCAAGGGAACTTGTTGCCCGTGACCAAATCACTCAAACTGCTCAGGCAGAAGCTGCCGATATTATTGCCAAGGCTAAAGAACAGGGCGATTCTTATATTGCAGACGCTCAAAACCAGGCTTCAGATATTCTCGGTAACGCTACAAACCAGGCAAATGAAATGGTTACAACAGCACAGAATAAATCAAGAGAAATGCTTACAGCAGTTAATAATTATGCTGATGATACACTTCTTGCTATTGATGATTCACTTTATAAGGCACTCAGTGATGTTCGCAGAATTCGCCAAGGTATTGAAAATACACAAAACAAAAATAAGTAATTTTGAATCATATTGGGCGGCCTACGGCCGCCTTAAACTGTAAAAAAACCTGCTTCAGCGAAAGCCGAAGCAGGTTTTTTTTACAATCTAAACCACCGGCTTAGCCGGTAGCTATTATTATGCTTTTTCGTTATTTCTCTTTTCAACTATGTGTTCGTGTACTTTATCTGCAAGTTCACCGTGAAGTTTGAATTTCTTGGTGAAAACAATAAGCGAAATAAAAATCAAAATCGGAGGAATTGCAAAGCAAATAATTCCTATTCCGGCTTTTGTGCTTTCGTTAATAGCTTTTGTGGCACTTGTAATTTGCTTGTTATATCCCATTATTGCCAATCCGCCGAAAAGAACTATTGTTTGAATGGTGTAAGCCATTTTCTGCAAAAATCCTTTCATAGAAAAGGTGATTGATTCGTTTCTTTCTCCGTTTTTATATTCACCGTAGTCAACAATATCTGCAAGAAAAATTGTTTGACCTACAAACATTGCCGCTATACCCGTTGATGAAACGATATATGCAATATCAAGTGCTATGGTTATTTTAAGAATAGGCCCGAAAACATACATCATAATGTATCCTATTATAGTGGCGATAAGTGAAATTTGATAAATTTTCTTTTTATTCATCCATTTTGAAAGTATAGGAATTACAGCAAGACCTAAAACTGAGCCGACAGCACCGATAGTTTGGAAAAGGCTCTGTGCTTTTGGCTCACCAAGTACATCTGAAAAATAGTACACCGCTGTGCCTGATGTTAAGTACCAACCGGCATTTGAAAGCATTGCAACTATCATAAATACAACAAGTTGGTCATTGTGTGCAATAACGGAAAAAATCTTTTTAAATGAAAACTTGGTTTTTTCACCGTATACTACATTTTTTTCCTTGGTTGAAAGTACGCATATGGTTGAAAAAAGTACAAGCATTATTCCGCATATTCCTGCCCAGCGTGAAAAGCCTGTTGCACTGTAACCTTTATCCGTTGTCATTCCGGTTGAAAGCATAGGCAAAATAATAGGTGTTGCCACCGTAATTATGCCTTGGCCCAAACCACTAAAAGTTCTTGCAACGGTTGAAACAAGGTTTCTGTCTTTAGGGTCTGATGTGAAAGAAGGTACCATACTCCAATACGGAATATCAGCCATTGTATTCGTCATACCCCAAAGTATGTACATAACACCTATGTAAATATATAGCTTCGTTCCGCTCATTCCAAAGTTTGTGAAAAGTAAAAAGAGTACAACTGCGTTGCACATAGCACCGATAAGTATCCAAGGTCTGTATTTACCGTGTTTTGTTCTTGTGTTGTCAACTATTGTACCCATCATAGGGTCGTTAATTCCGTCCCATATTCTTGCAATAGGAGTGAGAAGAAGCAAAAACGCTTCTTTAAGCCCAAGCACGCTTGATAAATAATAGCTTAAAAATGAATAAAACATTCCGTAGCTTAAATCAAGTCCTACCGCACCTACACCAAAGCAGATTTTTTCTCTCCACGAGGTTTTGTATTCCTGCATATTCTGTCCTCCGATATTCAATATAAAGGTATTATATCATATAATTATATATTTGTACAACAACATTTCTTTTTATTTTATTGCAAATTTATTTTGCCGATGATATTATATAAAATGTAATATTTAGTCTTATTCGGAGGTTTTGTATGAAAAAGATTTTTAGTTTGCTTTTGTCATTTGTAATGCTTATAAGTATTGTTTCACTTGTTGATTTTTCTGCTTTTGCCGCAAGTAAGCTTCCGGCTACGTCAATAACTTCTTTAAGTGCAAAAGATAACGGATTTACAGTTAAATGGAAGAAAAAGACAAAAATCACGGGTTATCAAATTCAGTATTCAACAAGCAGTAAATTTAGCATGAAAAACACTAAAACAGTTAAAATCAAAAAAGCGAAAACAGCCTCTAAGAAAATAACCGATTTAAAATCATCAAAAAAATATTATGTACGGATAAGAACATACAAAATAGTTAAGAAAAAGAAATCGTATTCAAGTTGGTCTAAAAAGAAAAATGTAACTACTAAGAATTGTGAGCATTGTACAAACAATAACAATCATAGTACAAGTTGTGGAGATGCTGGGATATGGGTTGCAAGCAAAAATGAATTTAAAACTTATTATGAAAATTATTGTGAAAAATGGAATAGCAAATGGGTTAATGATGAAATAAGTAGTGGGGAATATTATCAAAATTGTCCTTATGGATATGAATGTTGGTCTTGTAGTTATTGTGGAAAGTGGACAGGAAATTTTAAATATAGATAATAAGAATAGGAGAAAACCAATGAAAAAAATCTTTTCGATAGTAATAGTAGTATTACTGTTAGTTATATCGCTGGCATTTACAACTACAGTTTTTGCTACAAATATTCCATCAACAACAATTACATCAGTAAAAGCAAAAAGTGAGGCATTTACGATTAAATGGAAGAAAAAAACAAATATTGCAGGATACCAAATTCAATATTCTGCTAATAGTAAGTTTAAAAAGGGGAATAAGACAATCAAGATAAAAAAAGTCAAAACTCTATCGAAAAAAATAACAGGATTAAAACCTTCAAAAAAATATTATGTTCGGATAAGAACATATAAAATAGTTAATAAGAAAACATACTATTCAAATTGGTCTAAAAAGAAATGTGTTACCACAAAATCGTCAACACCTATTAGCACAGCTACTACAACAACTCAAGCACATTGCAAAAACAATAACAATCATAGTATGAGCTGTGGCAATATAGGAAGATGGTTTAATAGTAGAAGTGACATAGAAACATATTGGAAAAATCAATGTAATGCACTTGCAGAAAAATGGGATAAAGGAGAAATATCAGATAGCGAGTATTATTCAAAATCGCCATATGGATATGAGTGCTGGTCTTGTAGTTATTGTGGCAAATGGACAGGTAATTTTAAATATAATTAAAATTATGACATTAAATGAAGAAATATACAAAACTGTTATGAAAATACCGTATGGCAAGGTTGCAACTTACGGGCAAATTGCAACGATTTGCGGTAATCCTTATTATGCAAGGGCAGTCGGTAATGCGCTGCATAAAAATCCAAACCCTCAAAAAATACCTTGCTATCGTGTTGTAAACAGTAAAGGCAAGCTGACAGAAAATTTCGCCTTTGGAGGTTTGAAGGTGCAGTCGGATTTGCTTATAAGCGAGGGTATCGAAGTAATTGACGGCAGAGTTAATTTAGAAAAATATCAATGGCGTGGCTAAAATATTAGATTATAATTTTAAATCGTTGATTATAATATTATTTTTATCGCTACATTGTGATACATTATAAATAAACAGAAATGACGATTACTATTACACAAAAATTAAAATGGCTAATGAAATTTTAAACGCAGAAAGCGTTGTAAGGAAATTAAGGAGCAATTCTTAAAACAATATGGATATTTTAACTTTTTTAAATGAAAACATTACAACTAAAACTCCGCTTAGTGAAATTTTAGATGTATTTTGCAAAATGTGTGAAGTTGAATTGCCCAAATCACAATTGCTTTTTGAAACAGGTGTGTTTTCGTTCACTTTCGATGAGCAATATTATTTTTCGCTTGTAAGGCAGTATGAGGCGGAGAATGATGGATACAACCAAATTCATATTGATGTTATTTACCCGCCTACAAATCGAATCAGTGACCTTTCACGCACCGATTGGATAGAAAATGTTGATGAATTTAAGCAAGCAGTGCTTTTATCTAATGAATATTCAATTTTAAAGGATGAGCCTATTTATAAAATTGATATTTATGACGACAGTACAGAGTAAGGAATATTATGGTTGAATTTTGCAACTATATAAAGCTCAAAAGAAGAAATTTGGTTTGATTAGATTTTAGAAGATTAGAAATCGTTACATAAAAAAGGCGTCATCATTGGAAAAATCCTTTGATGACGCCTTTTATTATTCTTTTTTATCAAGTAAGCTGATTGCTTCTTTTGACATAGGAATAAGAATTATTAAGTTTATAATTGTCATTAAGCCTATTCCTACATCGCCTAAATCCCATACAATTGTATATGCCTGAAGCCCACCGATAAACAGCATAATAAGAGCGATAATTTTATAAAGTGTTTGACTCCACCAATTGTTACCGCACAGGTATGCCACATTTGATCTTGCATAAAACAGAATTCCGATAAAAGTAGAAAAACTGAAAAGAAACAGAATTACAGCAACAAATATTGTACCGAAACTGCCAAGGTGATAATTCATAGCACTTTGAAGCAAATCCATACCTTGCTTACCTTTTGTGACGCTTTCCGGAGCCAGCAGCATTACAAAAGCGGTACAGCTGCAGATCACGATGGTGTCGATGAGGACGCCCAGCGCCTGTACCAGCCCCATCTTGACCGGGTCATCGCAGGAGGCGGCTGCCGCCGCGCAGGGGGCCGAACCGCTGCCCGCTTCGTTGGAGAAGAGGCCGCGCTTGATGCCGTTCATCAGCACGGCACCGAAGCCGCCCGCAGCCGCTTGCCGCAGACCAAAGGCTTCGGAGAAGATCCGGCCCAGCACCGCCGGGACATGGGTGATGTTGGCCGCGATGACGAAGAGGGTCATAACAAAATAGCAGACCGCCATGATCGGCACGATGACGTCCAGACTTTTGACGGTAGCATTCTTGCGCAGGACGATGACCGCCGCCAGCGCCACCAGCGCGATGGTGGTAACGATGGGCGGGATCTGGAACGCATTTTGGAAGGCGGAGCTGACCGAATTCGAGATGACCTGACTGATGCCGCACCAGCAGATGAGGCCCGCCAGCGCGAACAGCACGGCCACCACCGAGCGGCGCAGCTTTTTCCCCCGCTTGCGCTCGGCGAGGACGTGGATATAATAGGCCGGACCACCGCGCTGGCCTCCATACAGCGGGTCAGGCTGCCGATACTTCTGGGCCAAGGTGGACTCTACAAAGGAGGTGGAGGCCCCCAGCAGGGCCGTGACCCACATCCAGAAGACCGCTCCGGCACCGCCCGCCGAAACCGCCGCCACGACGCCCACCAGATTGCCCATGCCCACGCGGGTGGCGGTGGAAATGACCAGCGTCTGGAAGGAGGAAAGGCCGTCCCTGCCCTGCTTTTTCTCGCCGCCGTGAACAGCAGCACCACCATGAAGGAAATGCCGATGCCGCCGCCCAGCGGGATGGTGAACAGGTCGCCCCACAGCAGGCGATAGACGGATTCGATAAGATTTACCAGCAAGGCAGATTCCTCCTGTAGATCAATGGAATGAAGACGATAACTTCATTATAGTACAGTACAGAAGAATTGTAAAATCTAAAATATTGATAGAAATAATCGATGGAACAGGATAACTTGACAAATCACATAGCTTCGATTATACTACAAACAGAAGGGGCGCTGACTGCAAAGGTCAGCTTTCCATCCCGTTAGTCAAAAAGATTGACCGCTCGAGTTGGGGAACTGTGAGGCGGTCAATCTTTTTTGTTATCATCGCTTTTCATCTGGGAAAACTTTGCCATGACCTCAACGGTCAGACGGATCACATCCACGACCAAGCTCAACAACGCGAGAATGAACGTGAGCAATGCGAGAGTCTCCAGCAGATTCATTCGATATGTCCGGGTTGCGGCTCCCTGCATCTGCTTCGTGCCTTGGGCGGCACTCGCATCTTGCAGGCCGCGGCCCCAACAGCAACTCCCTGTTTCCGCCACTGGCGGCGGTCGTTGCCGTTGCTCTTCGCCTTCAAGGCTCCGGGCAGGGTACTTTCAAAAAAAGTTTCCTCCCGGACCTCTGCTTGTTCTATGTAGAAATAGAAAAACCAGCGATACGGGATAGAAAGCATGACCACCAATTTTGCAATCAGCGCCTTATTGTTATTTTAACACAATCTTAGGTCAGTTTACAAGGAACTACACGCAGACCGTGAAACGGGCTGCTGACAACA
>ENA-OPTA01002109-OPTA01002109.1-human-gut-metagenome-genome-assembly--contig:-NODE-2109-length-11076-cov-3.337174_pt1 | contig 11076 bp, 8 predicted proteins | sample MGYA00241813_ERZ501917 | MGnify/ENA primary metagenome ERZ501917 (study PRJEB25962, sample SAMEA2042408) | human gut metagenome | biome: human gut; feature: human-associated habitat; material: faeces...
TAAAAGTCGGAAATAAACTTCCGAAACCGTTCTTTGCCTTTTGTCATCAGAATGCCGTCCCTTCTCCGTTTTTATCGTATTTTGCGATCATGGCCATACTGATAAGTATAAATACCATTAAGACCAGAGACAGACCGCTTCCCAAGTGCCAGTTATTTCCCTTTGTAAACTCCTGTTCAATTACATTACCGATCAGAAGGATCTTGCTTCCGCCTAACAGGTCGGAGATAACGAATGTGGTAAGGGAAGGCACGAATACCATGGTAATACCGCTTACGATACCCGGCGTGGTGAGCGGCAGCGTTACTTTCAGAAACGTCTGCACACTGTTTGCTCCGAGGTCCCTTGCTGCGTTGATGACATCACGGTCGATCTTAATCAGAACATTGTAGATCGGCAGAACCATAAACGGCAGGAAGTTGTATACCATACCGAGAATGATCGCTCCCGGCGTATTGATGATGGAAATGCCGGGCAGATGGAAAAACGCGAGGATGCTGTTGATGACGCCGTTTTTCTCAAGCAGTGTCTGCCATGCAAGCGTACGGAGCAGAAAATTCATCCACATCGGGAGAATGAAGATCAGCACAATAAAGCTGGTCTGATTGACATTCCGGTTTGCCAGAATCATGGCAAGCGGATAGGCAAGCAGCAGACAGATCGCTGTACTCACGAAAGAGAGGAGCAGTGACATGCCAAGTGCCTTTAAATTTTCCTGTGTGGTGATCTGGGCAAGGTTTGCAAAAGTGATACTGCCTTCATCATTTGTCATGGCATAGTAGAAGACCACCAGCAGAGGGATCACGACAAAAGAAATCGACCAGAACAGGTACGGCCCTGCAAGATAACGTTTATTCTTCAATGTTGACGGCCTCCTCATCTTCAGATTCCGGTTTTTTCATGATCTGGATATCAAAAGGATCGACCTGGATGCCGACTTCTGTACCGACAGGGAAGAGATCTGTGCTGTGGACAAGCAGCTCGTAGTTATTGGCAAGCACTTCCATCTCATAATGAACCCCTTTAAAGATCAGGTTCGTAACAACACCGTCGATCACCCCTTCTCCGGGTTTCACAAGGTCGATATCTTCCGGGCGGATGACCGCGTCAACCGGTTTGTTGCGGCCAAATCCCACATCTACACATTTCCAGACTGCCCCAAGCATTTTTACAACTTTATCCTCTACCATGGTAGCGGGCAGAATATTACTGTCACCGATGAAATCAGCTACAAAAGCATTCTGTGGTTCGTTGTAAATGTCTTCCGGTGTGCCGATCTGCTGGATATATCCCTGGTTCATGACAACAATGGTATCGGACATGGTGAGGGCTTCTTCCTGGTCATGGGTAACATAGACAAACGTGATCCCAAGTTCATTTTTTAAGCGGATCAGCTCATACTGCATATCCTGACGCAGCTTCAGATCGAGAGCACCGAGCGGTTCATCCAGAAGAAGAACTTTTGGCTCATTTACGATAGCACGTGCAATGGCAATCCGCTGCTGCTGTCCGCCACTGAGGGAGTCCGGGGTACGGTCACCGTAACCCTCCAGGTTTACCAGTTTTAAGGCATAGTGGATCTTATCCCGGATATAGCCTTTGGATTTCCCCTTGATCTTAAGTCCGAATGCGATATTCTCAGCGATGGACATATGGGAAAAAAGTGCATATTTCTGAAATACAGTATTTAACTGTCTGCGGTTTGGCGGCAGATTGTTGATATTTTTTCCGTCAAAAATGATATCACCGGAATCGGGAGTCTCAAATCCTCCGAGAATCCGGAGCAGGGTAGTCTTTCCGCATCCGCTGGGACCAAGAAGTGTCAAAAATTCATTTTCCCGGATGTAAAGATTTAACTGATCGAGAATCACGTTCTCGTCATAAGATTTTGTGATATTAATGATATCGATTAGTTTGTTAGGCATCTCAGTCTTCCTCGTATACTTTTTTAATTTTATCAATGGTTGAAACAGTGTTGCAAAGCAGCAGGTCTGCCAGTGTCAGGGCAGTCATGGCTTCAACAACCACAACCGCACGAGGGACGATGACAGGATCATGTCTTCCGTGGATGGAAATGTCAATCTCTTCTCCGGCCTCATTCACGGTATGCTGCGTGGCGGCAATGGAAGGAGTCGGTTTAACGGCTGCACGCAATATAAGATCAGAACCATCACTCATGCCGCCTAAAGTACCACCAGAATGGTTGGTCTTTTTCACCGTCTTTCCATCTCTGATGCAGAAAGGATCGTTGTTGGTGCTTCCGACAGAGTGGGAAACAGCAAAACCATCACCGATTTCTACACCTTTTACAGCACCAATGGACATTATTGCGTGAGAAAGAAGGGCATCCAGTTTATTGAAGACCGGTTCGCCCAGCCCGACCGGAAGTCCTGAGGCGATACATTCAATCATACCACCGGAAGAATCACAGTCTGCCATAAGATCAGAGAGATACTGACCGGCCTTTTCGGCAATGGTCTGGTCTGGCATATAAAGAGGATTCTGGTTGATGGCATTAAAATCATAATCTTTTTCATCGATAGTATAAGGACCGATGGATTTGGTATAGGCACAGACGGAAATTCCAAGTTCTTTCAGGAGAAGGGAAGCAACTGCACCCGCAGCAACCCGTCCGATGGTTTCACGGCCGGAAGAACGTCCACCTCCACGGTAATCCCTGAAACCGTATTTCTCACGAAAACAGAAATCTGCGTGACCCGGACGGTAGGAAACGGCAATATCACCGTAGTCCCTTGAACGCTGATCCTGGTTACGGACCATCAGAGAAATCGGTGTACCGGTAGTACGTCCCTCAAATACACCTGAAAGGATCTCGACGGTATCGGATTCGTTTCTCTTTGTTGTATATTTGCTCTGTCCCGGTTTTCTCCGGTCAAGAAATGTCTGAATATCTTTCTCCGTAAGAGAGATGCCTGCAGGACAGCCGTCGATGACGACTCCGACACCCGGTCCGTGGGATTCTCCCCATGTAGTGACCTGAAATAATGTTCCAAATGATGAACCGCTCATATTAAGTAACTCCTTCCTGCGTCCTCCCCGGAACTCCTGCAAAGCATTGTGCAGACAGGGGGAAAAGAACGTGCAATAAAACTCAATTCTGAATCATACCCCCAGTACAGTCCATAACACGCAGAACTGCACTGAGGGCATAGTGATATTATATAGGAAGAAAGGTCCGGGTGCAAGAATATTTAAGATGCCAGGGTCAAAAGGTCTAAGCCCACATGAGCTTGCACATAGGTGGGTGAAAGACCTTAGGCCCCCGACATCTATTTAAGATTCAATGAAGAAAAAAAGAAGGTCTGTACTTTTGAATCTTTTCGTAATATAATAGCTTAGTGGAAAAAGAGAAAAGGGAGGAAATAATGGCAGATGAGTAAAAAGAAAAAAGATATTTCCGAGGCGGTTACTCTTGAAAGTATGGATGAAAATATAGTAGTAGCAGATACAGAGGCAGAGGGAGAGCCATCTGTGTCAGAAGAGAAAGAAGAAAAGAAAAAGAAGCATAAGGAAAAGAATGGCGACAGAAAGCGGAAAAGACGTAAAAGAAGGAAGAAAAAAGAAAGAAAGAAGCTTGGAAAGAAGGGATGGATGATCATCGGTGGCGTGATTGCCGGTATCGTGCTGATTTATCTTGGCATTTCAGCTTATTTCATAGGGCATTTTTATGTGAATACGCAAATCAACGGAAAAGATTTTTCGGGAAAGAATGCTGAAGCTGTGAAAAAATACATCAAAGAGCAGGTGGACGGTTATGAACTTAAGATCATAGAGCAGAACCAGCAGACGGATGTGATTCGCGGAACGGATATTTCTTTGGAATATAAAGAGAATGGATCCATCCAGAAAGCACTGGACGGACAGAATCCGCTGCTCTGGCCGAAAGCATTTTTCTCCAAGAGTTCAACGGATGTTACTGTGGAGGTAGGTTTTGACGAGAACGCTTTGGAAAGTGAAATCCAGTCCATCCAGGCGGTGACGCAGGATCAGACCGAGCCACAGTCTGCCCATCCGCAGTTTGATGGTACTTCTTTTGTTGTAGAACCGGAAGTGTATGGTACGCAGGTAGATACAGAAGTGCTGGAAAAGAAAGTTGAGGAATACATAACAGAGTTCAAAGACGAACTGAATATGCTGGATGAAGGTTGTTATACACTGCCAAAGTATACTTCAGATTCACCGGAAGTCCAGGCGGCCTGTGATACGATGAATGAGTATCTGAAAGCCAGTATCACTTATAAGATGAAAGAAAATGTCGTAGTCGACAAGACTCTGATCTCAGAGTGGCTGTCTTATGATGAAAATATGAATGTTACCTTTGATGAGGATAAGGTAAAAGAGTGGATGCGGGAATTTGGCAAGACTTATGATACAGTCGGTTCGACAAGAACGATCACGACACCTACCGGCAAGACGGTGAATGTTTCCGGTGGAACTTACGGATGGTCGGTGGATGAGGCAACAGAAGCCACAGCATTGATCGAGAGCATAAAAAAGGGAGAAGTGATCGAGAAAGAACCAACTTATGTCCAGACGGCAGCTACCCATGATGCACAGGACTGGGGAAGTACTTATGCAGAAGTAGATGTTACAACCCAGCATATGTGGTATATTGTAAATGGAGCAGTTGTTCTTGAGACAGATGTGGTAACAGGAAAACCAACACCGGACCGTGTGACACCGACAGGTGTATATTCAATTCTGGAACTTAAGAGAAATAAAACTCTGACGGGTACGATCAACCCGGCTACAGGTAAACCGATCTATCAGACCCCGGTTGATTACTGGATGCGTGTGACATGGACCGGAGTAGGCTTTCATGATGCAACCTGGCAGTCGGCTTTCGGCGGTACGATCTATCAGACGAATAAGGGATCACATGGATGCATCAATATGCCTCTGAATATGGCAGCAAGTCTGTATGATCAACTGAGTGTCGGAACACCGGTCATCATCCATGAGTAATAGAATAAATGAGGTTTAATTATGTACGAACTAATAAAAAGAGACGGGATGGCAAAACGTGGACGTCTGACGACCGTGCATGGCACGATCGAGACTCCGGTATTTATGAATGTTGGTACTGCCGCTGCAATCAAAGGCGGAGTATCAACGGATGATCTGCGACAGATCAAGACGCAGGTAGAGCTTTCCAACACTTATCATCTTCATGTGAGACCGGGGGATGAGGTAGTAAAAAAATTGGGAGGACTTCATAAGTTTATGAACTGGGATAAGCCGATCCTTACGGACTCGGGCGGATTTCAGGTCTTTTCACTTGCATCATTAAGAAAAATCAAAGAGGAAGGCGTTCATTTTAATTCCCATATTGATGGAAGAAAGATCTTTATGGGACCGGAGCAGAGTATGCAGATCCAGTCCAATCTGGCTTCTACGATTGCCATGGCATTTGATGAGTGTCCATCCAGTGTGGCTGATAAGAAGTATATGGCAAATTCTGTGGCACGTACCACTCGCTGGCTGAAACGCTGTAAAGATGAGATGGCAAGACTGAATGCACTGCCGGATACGATCAACCCACAGCAGATGTTGTTTGGCATCAACCAGGGAGGTGTTTACGAAGATATCCGTATTGAACATGCACAGCAGATTTCAGAACTGGATCTGGATGGTTATGCGGTCGGTGGTCTGGCAGTAGGAGAAAGCCATGAAGAAATGTACCGCATTCTGGATGAAGTTGTACCGCATCTTCCGACAAATAAGCCGACTTATCTGATGGGAGTTGGAACACCGGCGAATATTCTTGAAGCGGTTGACCGTGGAGTAGATTTCTTTGATTGTGTTTATCCATCAAGAAATGGAAGACATGGACATGTCTATACGAACCATGGAAAGATGAATCTTTTCAATGCAAAATATGAACTGGATGACCGTCCGATCGAAGAGGGGTGTGGCTGCCCTGCATGCAGAAGCTACAGCCGTGCTTATATCCGTCACTTGCTGAAAGCAAAAGAGATGCTGGGTATGAGATTATGTGTTCTCCATAATCTGTATTTCTATAATACAATGATGGAAGAAATCCGGGATGCGATTGATGCCGGGGAATATAAGGCATATAAGAAACGGAAACTGGAAGGAATGGAGCAAAAATAGGAAAAAATTATAGAATCTTGTAAAAATGCTTGAAGAAATAATTTTTTTTGTGTATAGTAGATTTATTGTCTATCAAAAGTAGTTAGGAGGAGCAAAAATGTCATCAATCGGATTGATTCTATTTTATGTTGTATTGATCGCAGGTATGTGGTTCTTACTGATGCGTCCACAGAAGAAAGAACAGAAGAGAGTGCAGGCGATGCTCGCAGATATGGCGATTGGCGATACAGCACTGACAACCAGCGGATTTTACGGAGTTATCATTGATATTACAGATGATGATGTGATCGTAGAATTTGGTAATAATAAGAACTGCAGAATCCCGATGCAGAAATCAGCGATCGCTCAGATCGAAAAGCCGGGAGCAGAATAAGCAGACCGGATTAAGTCAGGTCAGAAAAGAACAGAGGCATGTGAAAATGTAAATTCATTTTCACATGCCTTTTTGCGATGCAATAAGCGAAAGACAGAATATGAAAAATATTAGAGCGTCCTCGGTTTTTTGAGCGAAAGACTTGAAAGACATACAAAAATGCGGTATGATTAGAATTAGTATTTTTACATTTGGAAGGATGAGTGAGACATGGATATGAATATCGGAGTAATCAAGGGTGATGGAATCGGACCGGAAATCGTAGATGAAGCGATGAAGGTTCTTGATCAGGTCGCAAAAGTGTACGGACATACTATTTCCTACACGCAGCTTCTGATGGGAGGAGCATCCATTGATGTAGCAGGAGTACCGTTGACTGAAGCGACACTTGCGGCAGCAAAGGCAAGTGATGCAGTACTGATGGGATCCATCGGTGGAGATGCAAAGACATCCCCATGGTATCAGTTAGAGCCGTCCAGGCGTCCGGAGGCAGGTCTTTTGCAGTTGAGAAAGGGTCTGAACTTATTCGCAAACCTAAGACCGGCAGTTCTTTATGAAGAACTGAAAGGGGCATGCCCTCTGAAAGAGGAGATTGCAGACCGTGGATTTGATTTGATGATCATGAGAGAACTGACGGGAGGTCTGTATTTCGGAAAGAGAAGTACGGAAGAGATCGACGGAGTTGTGACAGCAAAGGATGAGCTGACTTATAATGAGAACGAGATCCGCAGAATCGCAAGACGCGGATTTGATATTGCAATGAAGAGAAGAAAAAAGGTGACCAGCGTAGATAAAGCGAATGTCCTTGACTCATCCAGATTATGGCGTAAGATCGTAGAGGAAGTTGCAGCAGATTATCCGGAGGTAGAGTTAGAGCATATGCTGGTTGATAACTGTGCAATGCAGCTTGTAAAAGATCCGGCACAGTTTGACGTTATCCTCACAGAAAATATGTTCGGAGATATTCTGTCGGATGAAGCGAGCATGGTAACGGGTTCGATCGGAATGCTGGCGAGTGCAAGTCTGAATGATACGAAGTTCGGTCTGTATGAGCCAAGTGGCGGTTCTGCACCGGATATTGCAGGCCAGGGTATTGCCAATCCGATCGCAACGATCCTGTCCGCAGCAATGATGCTGAGATTTTCTTTTGATCTTGACAAAGAGGCTGATGCGATTGAGGCAGCGGTGGCAGCAGTATTGAAAGATGGTTACCGTACGATCGATATCATGTCAGATGGCAGGAAGCAGATCGGTACAGCAGAGATGGGTGACAGGATCTGCTCCTATATTAAATGATAAATGATGATTTCTATATATAAAGAGAGGATAAGAAAATGAGAAGTGATACAGTAAAAAAAGGCATTCAGCAGGCACCGCACCGTTCCCTTTTCAATGCACTGGGACTGACGGAGGAGGAGCTTCAGAAGCCATTGATCGGAGTCGTAAGTTCTTATAATGAGATCGTTCCGGGGCATATGAACCTGGATAAGATCACAGAGGCAGTCAAGATGGGAGTGGCAATGGCAGGAGGAGTACCGATCATGGTTCCGGCAATCGCAGTTTGTGACGGAATCGCCATGGGACATATTGGTATGAAGTATTCTCTTGTAACAAGAGATCTGATCGCAGATTCTACAGAAGCCCTGGCAATGGCACATCAGTTTGACGGACTGGTTATGATTCCGAACTGTGACAAGAACGTGCCGGGTCTTCTGATGGCAGCAGCCCGTGTGAACATCCCGACAATCTTTGTCAGTGGCGGACCAATGCTTGCAGGACATGTAAAGGGAAGTAAGACGAGTCTTTCCAGTATGTTCGAGGCAGTAGGTTCTTATGCTGCAGGAAAGATGGATGATGCAGATATCTGTGAATTTGAAAATAAAGCATGTCCTACCTGTGGTTCCTGTTCAGGTATGTATACAGCCAACAGCATGAACTGCCTGACTGAGGCACTTGGTATGGGACTGAAAGGAAATGGTACGATTCCGGCAGTATATTCCGCAAGGATTCAGCTTGCAAAGCATGCAGGTATGCAGGTGATGGAACTGGTGAGAAAGAATATCCGTCCGAGAGATATCATGACAGAAGATGCAATTCTGAATGCACTGACAGTAGATATGGCACTGGGATGTTCTACGAACAGTATGCTTCATCTTCCGGCAATCGCTCATGAGATCGGAATGGATTTTGAGATTGATTTTGCAAATGGAATCAGTGAGAAGACACCAAATCTGTGCCACCTTGCTCCGGCAGGACACACTTATATGGAAGACCTGAACGAGGCAGGTGGAGTTTACGCAGTTATGAATGAGCTGAACAAGAAAGGTCTGCTCCATACAGACTGCCTGACTGTAACAGGAAAGACAGTGGGTGAGAATATTGAAGGATGCGTGAACAAGAATCCTGAAGTTATCAGACCGATCGACAATCCGTATTCTCAGACAGGCGGACTTGCAGTACTCAAGGGAAATCTTGCACCGGACGGAAGCGTTGTAAAGCGTTCTGCAGTCTGCGATGAAATGCTGGTTCATGAGGGACCTGCAAGAATCTTTGAGAGTGATGAAGAAGCCACAGAGGCGATCAAGACCGGAAGGATCAATCCGGGAGATGTCATCGTGATCCGTTATGAGGGACCAAAGGGTGGACCGGGAATGAGAGAAATGCTCAATCCAACTTCAGCCATTGCAGGATATGGACTGGGCTCAACAGTTGCCCTGATCACAGACGGACGTTTCAGTGGAGCTTCCAGAGGAGCATCTATTGGCCATGTATCACCGGAGGCAGCCGTGGGCGGCCCGATCGCACTGGTCGAAGAAGGGGATATCATCAAGATCAATATTCCGGAACTGAAGTTGGAACTGGATGTATCCGATGAAGAACTGGCAGCAAGAAAAGCAAAATGGCAGCCGAGAGAGCCAAAAGTAAAGACGGGATATCTTGCAAGATATGCTTCTATGGTTACTTCAGGAAACCGTGGTGCAATTTTGGAAGTACCGAAAGCAAAATAAAGAAAGTACCAGGAGGAAAGCACCATGCAGTTAAATGGAGCAGAGATAGTAATAGAATGCCTGAAAGAACAGGGCGTGGATACTGTATTTGGATACCCGGGCGGAGCAATCCTGAATGTATATGATGAATTATACAAGCATCGTGATGAGATCAGACATATCCTGACCTCCCATGAACAGGGAGCAGCCCATGCAGCAGACGGATATGCGAGAGCAACAGGAAAAGTAGGCGTATGTCTGGCAACCAGCGGTCCGGGAGCAACTAACCTTGTGACGGGAATTGCCACAGCTTATATGGATTCGATTCCGGTTGTCGCAATCACCTGTAATGTAGGAGTACCGCTTCTTGGAAAGGACAGCTTTCAGGAGATTGATATCGCCGGAGTGACAATGCCGATCACGAAGTACAGCTTTATCGTTAAAGATGTAAACCAGCTTGCAGATACGATCCGTAAGGCATTCCGTATTGCGAAGATGGGAAGACCGGGTCCGGTTCTGATCGATATTCCGAAGGATGTAACTGCGAAGAAGGCAGAATATGAAAAAGAAAATCCGGGAGTTTATAATCGTGAATTTACGCATATAGATGAAAAAGAGGTTGCTGCGGCAGCAGAAATGATCCAGGCATCTGAAAAGCCATTTATTTTTGTGGGTGGCGGAGCGATTCTCTCCGGAGCAAGTAAAGAACTGAAAGAGTTTGTTGAGAAGACGGATGCACCGGTTACGGATTCACTGATGGGAAAAGGAGCATTTCCGGGAACCGATCCAAGATATACAGGAATGCTGGGAATGCACGGAACGAAGGCATCCAATTATGGAGTCAGCGAGTGCGACCTGTTAGTGGTAGTAGGTGCAAGATTCAGTGATCGTGTCACCGGAAATACGGCGACATTTGCAAAGAATGCAAAAATTCTTCAGATTGATATCGATCCTGCGGAGATGAATAAGAATATTATCATTGACCAGGGTGTTGTCGGTGATATCAAGGCAGTTCTCAGGAAATTAAATGAAGTTCTGCCTCAGCAGGATCATGCAGAATGGATGAAAAAGATACAGGATTATAAGGAAAAGTATCCACTGAAATATCATGAAGGTGTCCTGACGGGACCATTTGTTGTAGAAGAAATCTACCGTCAGACCAAAGGAGATGCCATTATCACAACAGAGGTCGGACAGCATCAGATGTGGGCGGCACAGTATTTCAAATATACAAAGCCGAGAACACTTCTGACATCCGGCGGACTTGGAACGATGGGATATGGACTGGGAGCAGCCATCGGTGCAAAGACAGGATGCCCGGATAAGACGGTGATCAATGTGGCGGGAGACGGCTGTTTCCGCATGAATATGAATGAGCTTGCGACAGCGGTACGTCATGAAGTTCCGGTCATTGAAGTAGTGATCAATAACCATGTACTTGGTATGGTACGCCAGTGGCAGGATCTGTTCTACGGACAGCGTTATTCTCAGACAGTATTAAATGACCGCGTTGACTTTGCAAAGGTAGCAGAGGGTCTTGGAGCAAAGGGCTACACAGTAAGCACATGCGAAGAGTTTGAT
>ENA-OPTA01002115-OPTA01002115.1-human-gut-metagenome-genome-assembly--contig:-NODE-2115-length-11055-cov-3.281545_pt1 | contig 11055 bp, 10 predicted proteins | sample MGYA00241813_ERZ501917 | MGnify/ENA primary metagenome ERZ501917 (study PRJEB25962, sample SAMEA2042408) | human gut metagenome | biome: human gut; feature: human-associated habitat; material: faeces...
TTCCCTGCCACAAGCTTGTAAACTGCAAGCGCATAATTTACACCCTTTGTGACTGATTTAGAAGTAATTGTAGAACCACCGATTGCATCAACATTAGCATTGCTTTCTGATGCTGAACCATCTGTTACTACTGAAAATGATGCAACTGCATCAGACTTAGCTGTAAACTGTGATGTAAATGATGGATCCTGTTTAGCTCTCATACCAAGACCAGCAGTTTCGCTGATTGAAAGGAATGATACTCCAAGTACCTTTCCATCTGTTGAAATACCAACTGTAAACTTGATATCTCCGCCGTAACCGTCACTATCTGTAACTGTTACAACATAACCTGCTGTCTCGCTGCCTTTCTTTCCTATAGCAACTTCATTGACCTTATCCTTAGAGAAGTCAATGTCTGATGAAGCATTAATATCATCATCAGAAGGAAGGGCATCTATTGTCTCAAAGCTGTCTGCTTCTGCAAGAACTGCTTTGTAAGCCTTTTCCTTAGCATTCTCATTAGCCTTTGCAATAGGATCAAGTGTTATCTGATATACAACACCAAGAAGAATTCCGGCTACAAGTGTTATAGCAAATAAAACTAATGCATCTTTAACTATTTTCTTCATCTTATGCAGCCTCCTTTGCTTTCTTCTCTGGCTTCTTCTTACCAAATGACTTAGGAACTGTTACTCTCTCAATAAGAGGAACTAAGAGGTTACAGAAGATAATTGCATATGAAACGCCTTCTGCTGAACCACCATACATTCTGAAAATGAATGTAAGAAGACCTAAGCAGCAGCCAAATACAATTTTACCATTAGGTGTAATTGGTGAAGTTACATAATCTGTCGCCATGAAGATGGCACCAAGTAAAAGTCCACCACCACATACTTCCTCAAGCATATAGATTACATCGAAATGATGTCCTGGTGCAAAAAGGAATATAAGCACTGCAAATACACCTACATATGTTACAGGTATTCTCCAGTTAATAACCTTTCTTGCAAGGAGGTAGATACCACCTAAAAGAAGGCAGATTGCTGAAGTCTCACCGATAACACCACCTGTTGTACCAATAAACATCTTAGCTAATGAAACAACGCCTGTTGATTCTGCACCAGGCTTAAGGAGTGCAAGAGGTGTTGCTCCTGAATATGCGTCTAAAAATCCGTTAGATGTAACAAAATTAGTCATCGGACCTGTATATGCAATAAGAAGGAAACATCTTGCTGCAAGAGCAGGGTTCATGAAGTTCTGTCCAAGTCCTCCAAAAAGCTGCTTAACTACGATAATTGCAAATACACATCCTACGATTTCAAAACCAACATTTAATGTTGATGGAATATTTAATGCAATAAGAAGACCTGTTACTGCTGCACTTAAATCTGTAACAGTAACTTTCTTATGCATGAAATACTGATATAATGCCTCACATGCTACACAAGTAACAATACCGATTACTATACGAAGCAGTGCATCGAGGCCAAAATTAACTATACCAAATATGCTGGCAGGAGTTAAAGCAATAAGAACATCTCTCATTATTGTCTGAGTAGTATTCCCGCTTCGCACATGAGGATTAGTCGATACGTTAAAAATCTCACTCACTTTGATTGCCCACCTTTCTACTTCTTTCTTCTGTTAGCAAGTACTGTACTTCTCATAGCCTTAATCTGCTGTGTTAATGGTCTCTTGGCTGGACAGACATATGAACAGCTTCCGCACATTACACATTCCATACCATCGAACTTAGTAAAGCCTTCTTCATCATTACGTGATGCAAAACCGGCAAGCTTTGCTGGAAGAAGGTGTTCCGGACATGCCTCACCACATTTACCACATCTTATACATGCAGAAGATGTGGTCTTAGATACGATATCCTTCTGGAATACAAGAAGTGATGAACTTCCCTTAACAACAGGTACGTCAAGACTGTACATGGCAAATCCCATCATAGGACCACCGGAAATATATTTCTCAGGTTCTCCTACAGGACCACCGGCAGCGTCAAGAAGCTGTCTGTAATTAGTTCCTAACCATACATAGAAGTTGCCAGGCTCTTTAACTCCGTCGCCTGTTACAGTACATATTCTCTTAGTAAGAGGCTTACCTTCTATAACTGAAAGATAGATAGAGAATATTGTATCAACATTATGTACGATACAGCCTGCATCAGCTGGAAGCATGCTTGAATTAATAGCTCTTCCTGTTGTTGCATATATAAGACTACGCTCTCCTCCCTGTGGATACTTAGTCTTTAATGGCTTAACTTCAATATCAGGCTCAGAAGCTGTAGCTTCCTGCATGATTCTTATTGCCTCAGGCTTATTATCTTCAATACCGATAATTCCCTTAGCATGGTCAAATATCTTAAGAGCAATCTTAAGACCCATAACAACCTTGTCTGATTCTTCTAATAATCTTCTGTAATCAGATGTAAGGTAAGGCTCACACTCTGCTCCATTAACGATAATGTAATCTATGGCTTCAGGATTCTTTGGAGAGAGCTTAACATTAGTTGGGAAACCAGCTCCTCCCATACCTACAACACCAGCAGCCTTGATTCTTTCTAAGATAACGTCCTTAGTAAGATCCTCGAACTTCATAGGTGTATATTCAACTTCTTTGAATTCGCCATCATTCTCGATAATGATAGAATTGCACTTACCGCCTGTAGCCAATGTTCTTGGCTCAATAGCTTTAACAGTACCTGATACAGATGAATGAATGTTCGCAGAAACAAATCCACCTGCCTCGGCTATCAGCTGGCCTGCAAGGACATAGTCGCCCTTGGCAACAACTGGCTTAGCAGGTGCGCCGATGTGCTGTGAAAGCGGGAACACCATCTCTCCTACGGCTGGAAAGAGTTCTTTGATTGGTTTATCCTTAGAAAACTCTTTACCGTCATAAGGATGACATCCACCTTTAAATGTACACTTTCCCATGACATATTTCTCCTTATAAAGTTTTTATTAAATAGTATTTTATCTCAATAAATAGCAAAAATCTACTTTTTTTTGTGTATATATTCCTATATAATAAGAGAAAATGAGTACTTTTTTAACAATCGGTTTGTCTAATCAAACCTAAAACGAGGATTTTTTATGATAACTATTAATGATACCCTGCACACAAACGCAGACACCGCAATGCTTAAAGCAATATGCCCGGATACTGACAGCATCTGCTTTTTTGATATAGAAACCACAGGATTTTCAAGAAATTATAACATAGTATATCTCATAGGCGCTGTATATTTCCGTAACGGAATAACACATTATTTACAGTGGCTTGCAGAATCCGATTCCGATGAAGCTTATATTTTATCTGCATTTAATGATTTTTTAAAAGATTTTCATACATTAATACATTTTAATGGGGATGCCTTCGATATTCCCTTTATTACTGAGCGTGCAGCACATCTTAATGTTTCACTTGACCTTTCACATCTTGAAAGCCTTGACTTATATAAAACTGCCAGAAAATGTAAATCTATTCTGTCACTTTCTGACTATAAGCAGAAAACCATTGAACATTTTCTTGGAATAGAACGTGAAGATATGTATTCAGGCGGTGAACTTATTGATATATACAGGAAATTTGCAGCAAAACCTTCTGATACAGCACATAACGAATACAGGAAACTTCTCCTTCTTCACAACCATGACGATATAGAAGGAATGCTAAGTCTGCTTCCACTTGTTTCCTATTATGCAATAATTATGAATTCTTACACTGTTGACAATGCTGTCATTGATAAAGATACTGATTCCGATGGAAATGTGAGCCTTCGGCTGATTGCTGAATGTTCTCTGCCCGTAGGCGTACCCGTGGACAGACATATATGTATTGACAATATACATATTCTGATTAAGAACCGTACATTAACTCTTGTAATCCCGGTTATATCAGATACTTTGAAATATTTTTTTAAAGACTATAAGAATTATTTTTATCTGACATCAGAAGACGAAGCCATTCACAAAAGCATTGCACAATATGTAGACAGTAATAACCGTGTTAAATGCTCTGCTTCTAACTGTTACACCAAAAAGACGGGCATCTTTCTTCCGCTCTATGATAATTGTAATTTAAACATATTTAAAAAAGATTATTCTGCCCCGGAAAAATACTGCAACGCAGATGATATACTGTTAAAAAGCACTGATAACACAGAAAAATATATACATTCCGTTATAAATCATATATTTTCATAATTAAAAATGCGTAACCAGACTGATATTATTCCGGTTACGCATTTTATTAATTAGTCTTTCTGTAGAAGAAAAGATGGTCATAGCTGTATCCCATATCCCTATAACCGATTATCTGTTCAGTATTACCTACAAACAGACACCCATCAGTAACTAAAGATTTATTAAACTTCTCATATACATCTTTCTTGGCTTCTTCTGTAAAATATATAAGAACATTCCTGCACACAATAAGATGACAACCTGTTGGATATGGATCTTTTAGAAGATTACTCTTCTTAAACTCAACACATCTTTTTATGTCATCAGATATTTTATAAAACCTGTCGCCCATCTTTTCAAAGTACTTATCCTGAAATTCCTTAGGAAGTCCCTTTATGCTGTTTTCACCATATACACCATCTTTAGCCTTCTCAAGAACCTGTTCATCAAGATCTGTCGCAATAATCTTAATATCCCTCATAGGTACTTTCTTTGCAAGCACCATAGCAAGTGAATATGGTTCATCACCAGTAGAACATGCCGCACTCCATACCTTAAGTCTTGGTCCGAACTTACTTATCAGATCCGGCAGTATAACATCCTCCAGTGTCTTCCATAGATTCGGATTTCTATAAAATTCAGATACATTAATCGTAATATAATTAACAAATTCTTCTCTTAACCCTGTATCTTCCTTTATTGCCTTACAATAACTATCATAACCATCATACTTATGTCTTGCAATAAGTGTATCTATACGCCTCTTCATCTGTTTTTCCTTATATGCATTAAGGTCAATAGTTGTAAGACTCAGGATAAATTTCTTAAAATCCTCATAATCTTTAATCATAATCCCTCTTTTCTACATCGTTCCACGAAACAAATGTAATGTAAATTATTCTTAATTCTGTTATAATTCTATCATATTTTCAAAAAACCTGAAAGGATTATTTATAAACTAATGGATAATGAATCACTTTTAAAAAATAAAATAATGGACGCAGCAAATCGTTCCTTCAGGCAAAACATATACACATATACCAATTTTCTTGATATTAATGAGCAGTCAGTATTCGCACAGATGAAAAACGCACTTAATTTCGTAGCTTTTAAAACATACGGTGGCAATGATGCATGTGAAAGACAGATGATACAGTTTGGTTCTTACGAAACTCTTGGCTATGAAGAGGAATTTCCTATAACTCTTATAAAGATATCTCCTCTTATAGAAAAATATGCTGAATCACTGTCACACAGAGATTACCTTGGTGCTCTTATGAATCTTGGAATTAAAAGAGAAATGCTTGGAGACATAAATATAAAAGGCAAGGACGCCTATCTTTACTGTGTTTCACATATTGCTGATTTCATAATTGACAACCTGTCTACAGTAAAGCATACACATATCCAGTGTACAAAGACTGATATTAACGATATCGAATGTTCACCTGAGCTTGAAGATATTGAAGTTTTATCTGCAAGTGAACGGATTGACGCTGCCGTTGCCAGCCTCACAAAGCTAAGCCGAAGTCAGGCAGTAGAATTATTCAGGGCAAGAAAAATATTCATTAACAGCCGTCAGATGGAAAACAACAGCTATCAGTTAAAAGCTAATGATATACTTGTCATCCGCGGAACAGGCAAATTCATCTATCAGGGGTGCGGTAAAGAAACAAAAAAAGGCCGTATCTATCTTTTATTCAAAAAATATATTTAAAAAAGGGGCTGTTTTTCTACAGCCCCGAATTTCTATGTTTTTTTATCTTAAAATATATCAAATGAAACACAATACATAACATTCCAAAAACAACAATGGCAGGAACTCCATAAAACATATATTCCATTCCATTTAAATAAATGCCATCACCCCTGTATTTTTGTTTAATAAGCAGTCCATTATTAACAAGTATAAAAACAATTACTCCAGATACCAGAAATGCTGCACTATAACCGCCAAACCATGCAAGAAGCTTTTTCCGGTCCGGCTTGTATGCAATGTAATTATAAATATAACAGCAGACTAATATTACAGGCACAATCATGTATATAATCAAACCAATAAAAAAGCCTTTATCTAATGCCGTTTCATCAATATAATCTGAAATCAGTAAAATAATCCAGACTAATACACCAGCACATAAACCATTCACAATTGACAGCTTGTTTTTCGAATACATAACAATACCTCCGATTACCAGCATATTAAATGAGGCATCTGCCCACTGATGTGAACAAATGCCTCAACATAGAGCTTTTCACAGCCCTTATAATATCTTTATTACTCTTCTGTTGCTGGAACTTCTTCCTGAGCTTCGTTGTCGTTAAGTAATGCCTTAATGCTTAAGCTGATCTTCTTATCAGCTTCGTTAAGGTCAACAACCTTAGCTTCAATTTCCTGACCGATTGAAAGTGCGTCAGATGGCTTTTCAATACGATCTCTTGAAATCTGTGAAACATGAAGTAATGCATCGATACCATCTTCTAACTGGACGAATGCACCGAAATCTGTCATTCTTGCAACTGTTCCCTTAACAACATTACCTACAGCATACTTCTCTGCTGCGTTATTCCATGGATTAAGGTCTGGATACTTAACTGAAAGTGCAATCTTATCTCCGTTAATCTCTTTGATAAAGCACTTAACTGAATCACCAATCTTGTAAACCTTCTTAGGATTCTCTGTTCTTCCCCAAGACATCTCTGAGATGTGAAGAAGACCATCTACACCGCCTAAGTCAATGAATGCACCGAAATCTGTAACATTCTTAACTGTTCCTTCAATTGTATCGCCTTCCTTAATCTTAGAAAGAACTGCCTCTGCTGCTGCCTTCTTAGCTGCAACAATAAGCTGCTTGCAATCACCGATAATCTTTCTGTTCTTAGGATCATATTCAGTGATAACAAATGTAACTTCCTTACCGTTATATACAGATAAATCCTTAACAAATGTATCTGAAATAAGGCTTGCAGGAATAAATACTCTTGCTTCATCAACTACTACACTGAGACCTCCGCCAAGAATCTGTGTAACAGGAGCTTTCAGAACTTCATGGTTCTCATAAGCCTCTTTTAATCTTTCATTACCTTTCTCGGCAGCTAATCTCTTATATGTCAGCAACACCTGTCCTTCTCCGTCGTTTACTTTCAGAACCTTCACTGTCATAGGGTCACCTACGGATACCATAGTAGTAAGATCTGCATTGCTGTCGTTCGTGTACTCACTTCTTGTAATGATACCATCTGCTTTGTAACCAATATTTAAAATGATCTCGTCTTCTTTGACGTCGATTACTGTACCTTCGACAACCTCTCCATTGTGAATTGTTTTAAATGACTCTTCTAACATCTGTTCAAAAGATAATTCTGACATTATTTTGAACCTCCTCAATTATATTGTTGGGCGTGGATGCCCCTGCTGTAATACCTACTGTTTCCACTGACCCTAATTGATTCAAATCCAAATCGCCAAGTGTCTGTATATAGTACGTATTGTTACATGCTTTTCTGCATATTTCAAATAACTTCTGGGTATTGGAACTATGTTTGTCACCAATAACGATCATAGCATCCACCGTCTCTGCTATGCTCCGGGCTTCAGTCTGACGCTCCTTTGTAGCATTACAGATTGTATTTAAAACACTTACATCATAACTCTTTTTTTCAATAATTTCAACTAATTCTTTAAATTTATTGTAATTAAATGTCGTTTGTGCCACAATGCATATTTTCTGGTCTGCAGGGCAGGAAAAACTTTCTGCTTCTTCTACGTTTCGGATCACGCTGACCGGGGATTTTGCCCATCCCCGGATTCCCTGGACTTCCGGGTGATCGGGATTCCCGATGATAATGATACGATCCCCCTGTTCACTGTGCTTTTCTACGATCTTATGGATTTTCTTGACAAACGGGCAGGTTGCATCAACAATATGGATCCCTTTTTTTTCAAGTTCCTCGTAAACTCTTTTTTCTACACCGTGGGAACGGATAATAACGGTTCCTTCTTTCAGTGCAGCAAGATCCTCTTCACTTCTAATGACACGGACACCTCTTTTTTCCATATCTTTGACTACTTCTTCATTGTGGATGATCGGTCCGTAGGTATAAATTTTTTCATCGGTTCCGGTTTCAGTACATTTGTAAACTGTATCAACAGCTCTTTTTACTCCGAAACAAAATCCAGCAGATTCTGCTTTGATAATTTTCATCAGATTCTCCCGATCCTTTCTTATCTACAATGATCACAGATCGTACGCACTACTTCGTCGATCGTCATGTTGGAACTGTCAACGAGGATGGCATCTTCTGCCTGTTTCAAAGGAGCGACCTCTCTTGTCATATCCCGATGATCCCTCTCCTTAATATCCGTCATGATCTTTTCAAGAGTGATATGCTCTCCCTTTGCCGACAGTTCTTCATATCTGCGTTTTGCACGGGTTTCAACACTGGCAGTCAGGTAAATCTTTACATCAGCATCCGGCAGAATATTTGTTCCAATGTCCCTGCCATCCATAATTACGTCTTTTTCTCTGGCAAGAGAACGCTGGAGTTCAAGAAGCTTTGCACGGACTTCCGGGATTACAGAAGTTTTAGAGGCCATATTTCCAACCTTCTCAGTGCGAAGCTGTTCGGTGATATTTTCTCCGTTCAGGTAGATCTGCTGTATACCATTTTCGTATCCAATCGTAACTTTAGCATCATCACAGGCATCAATCACAGCTTTTTTATCATCACCGGAAAGTCCTTTTTTCAGAAAATGTACTGCAAGCCCGCGGTACATGGCACCAGTATCAACATAAATGTATCCTTTTTCTTTTGCAACCAGCTTTGCAATGGTACTTTTTCCTGCACCGGCAGGTCCATCAATCGCTACATTGTATCCCATAGTATAAGTATCCTCCGATTTTTAATATTTATTCAAATAATTTATCTTGTCCGGCACTGATCCCGGCAAGATAACCGGTAGACCAGGCAATCTGTAAATTATAACCACCGGTTACTGCGTCAAGATCCAGAACTTCTCCGGCAAAATAGAGATTTTTTATCAATTTTGATTCCATCGTACCCGGATCGATCTCTTTTACGGAAATTCCACCTTTTGTAATGATGGCTTCATTATATCCACGCAGTCCGGTCAGTGTCATATGAAAGTCTTTGATCAGCCGGAGCAGATTCAGGCGTTCTTCCTTTGTGATTTCATGAACCTTCTTTTCTTCTTCGATTCCCGAAAGTTCAATGATCACGGGACGTAATTTTGCTGGAAGTAAACTGTCAATAGCATTTTTAAACTGCTTATTATGGTTGGCTTCAAATTCCCGAAGCAGACGTTTATCCAACTGCTCTTCTGTCAGTGCCGGCTTAAGATCAATATGCAGTACCAGTTCTTTTTTTTCAAGCGTCTTTCCGACGATACTGCTTGCACTTAAGATAACCGGACCGGTTACTCCGTAATGCGTGAACAGCATTTCGCCAAATTCATCATAAAGCTTTTTTTTCCCATCTGTAATATGGATTTCGATATTTTTGAGGGAAAGTCCCTGCAGTTCTTTTGCATACCATTCTTTTACTTCCATTGGAACAAGAGAGGGGAAAAGTTCTGTTACTTTATGGCCGCAATTTCTGGCAAAACGATATCCGTCACCGGTAGAACCGGTAGAAGGATATGAAATTCCTCCGGTTGCAACGACGACTGCATCTGCAGTCATTTTTTTCCCGTTGGCAAGCCGTACTCCTTTTATTTCCCTTTCATTATTGATCAACAATTCTTTTACTTCGCAGTGAAGCTGCACTTTTACTTTTAAATGCTGCATCTCTCTTGCTAATGCTGCAATTACATCTGAAGAATGATCAGAAACCGGAAAGACCCGGTTGCCCCGTTCAATTTTAGTTGCTACACCTAGTTCTTCAAAAAAATGAATAACCTGATCATTTGTAAAGCTGTAAAAACCACTGTAAAGGAATTTGGGATTGCTGATGACGGCGGAAAATAAGTCTTCAATCTCAGATGCATTCGTTATATTGCAGCGTCCTTTTCCTGTGATGAAGATTTTTTTGCCAAGTTTTTCATTTTTTTCCAACAGAGTCACGTTCTGTCCGTTCCTGGCTGCAAAGATGGCTGCCATCATCCCGGCTGCACCACCTCCGACTACGATTACGTTACTCATGGCTTTTTTCTCCTTCCACGGTCACAGTATCACTGACATGATTTAATTCATCACTGCTGTAGACCTGATATTCTCCCCAGATTTCTTCTAAAGTTTCAAGCGTCGAAACTACTTCTTTCTGTTTCTTCATACATAAGGCAACAATCAGTGCATTTACAACGCTGAGTGGTGCAACAAGAGAATCTACAATAGAAGCCATATCACTTCTTGCGATCAGATTGCAGGAAGAATACAGTGTCATCGGAGAATGTACACTGTCCGTCAACGTGATCACTGTTGCTTTTCTATTACTTGCAAATTCCAGTGCTTTCAAAGTACGCATCGAATATCTGGGAAAGCTGATCCCGATCACCACATCATCCTCGCTGACACGGATCAGTTGTTCAAAAATCTCACTAGAACTGTTCGTATTAACCGCTGTCACATTCTCACAGATCAGATTCAGATAAAAACTTAAGAAACTTGCAAGTGGCGAACAGCTTCGTATCCCGATCACATAGATTCTCTTTGCTTTCAGGATCGTATCTACCGCCATCTCAAATGCTTCATGATCAATTGCTTCCATCGTAAGCTTGATCTTCTCAATATCCGAATGCAGAACCGATGTCAGAATCTCCCCCTGGCTGATCCGTCCATACGTCACTTCCATACGCTGGATGGAATTCAGCTTCATCCTCACCAGTTCTCCCAGAGCTTTCTGAAATTCCGGGTAT
>ENA-OPTA01002119-OPTA01002119.1-human-gut-metagenome-genome-assembly--contig:-NODE-2119-length-11049-cov-3.854466_pt1 | contig 11049 bp, 7 predicted proteins | sample MGYA00241813_ERZ501917 | MGnify/ENA primary metagenome ERZ501917 (study PRJEB25962, sample SAMEA2042408) | human gut metagenome | biome: human gut; feature: human-associated habitat; material: faeces...
ACCTCCCTCTTCTCTGGCATACCCCACAGTATATTACTGGAACCAGATAACAGTTCCCTGTACTTGTTACTGTTCACTCCGTTCACAGTAACCTGTATTTACTTAAGATATTTAGCCACATACTGTCCGGTATAAGAATCCGGGCATATGGCAATCTCTTCCGGTGTACCCGTTGCGATAACAGTGCCGCCCCGGTCGCCACCTTCCGGTCCCATATCAACAATATAATCTGCTGTCTTAATAACATCAAGATTATGTTCAATAACAACTACAGTGTTGCCACCCTCTGCAAGCCTGTGAAGGATATTGACAAGCTTGTGGACATCGGCAAAATGCAGTCCGGTTGTAGGCTCATCAAGAATATATATAGTCTTTCCTGTGCTTCTTCTTGAAAGCTCTGTTGCAAGCTTGATTCTCTGTGCCTCACCACCTGAAAGCTCAGTTGATGGCTGTCCAAGCTTGACGTAAGACAAGCCAACCTCGTTGAGAGTCTCAATCTTTCTTCTTATACTTGGCACATTTTCAAAGAAATCAACTGCATCCTCAATAGTCATGTCAAGAACATCATATATGCTCTTATCCTTGTATTTTACTTCAAGAGTTTCTCTGTTGTAACGCTTACCCTCGCAGACTTCACAAGGTACATACACATCCGGCAGGAAATGCATCTCTATCTTGATAATACCGTCGCCTGAACATGCCTCACATCTTCCACCTTTAACATTAAAGCTGAATCTGCCCTTCGTATATCCTCGCTCCTTCGCGTCCTTAGTCGTTGCAAACAGGTCTCTTATCATGTCAAATACACCTGTATAGGTTGCCGGATTAGACCTTGGTGTTCGTCCAATTGGTGACTGGTCAATATTAATGACCTTATCAAGCTGCTCTATTCCGTCAATTCCATCATGGTCGCCTGCAATACATCTCGCCCTGTTAAGCGACTTTGCAAGGTGCTTGTAAAGAATCTCATTAACAAGTGAACTCTTGCCTGAGCCTGACACACCTGTTACGCATGTGACAACTCCAAGCGGAATATCTACATCAATATTCTTAAGATTATTCTCCCTTGCGCCTCTTACCTTAATCCAGCCAGCAGGCTTTCTACGCTCTGCCGGTACAGGTATCTTGATTCTTCCTGACAGATATGCGCCTGTAAGTGAGTCCTTGCACGCCATAATGTCCGCAGCAGTTCCTGTTGCGACAACTTCTCCACCATTTCTTCCTGCGCCTGGTCCGATATCCACAATATAATCGGCTGCAAACATAGTATCCTCATCATGTTCAACGACAATAACTGAGTTACCAAGATCGCGCAAATGTGTCAGAGTTCCTAGTAGCTTGTCATTATCCCTCTGGTGAAGTCCGATACTTGGCTCATCAAGAATATAAGCAACTCCTACAAGACCTGAACCAATCTGTGTAGCAAGCCTGATTCTCTGTGCTTCACCGCCTGACAGAGTTCCTGTGGCACGCGAAAGTGCCAGATAATCAAGTCCTACATCTACAAGGAACTTAATTCTTGCCTTGATTTCCTTAAGAATCTCTGCCCCAATAAACAACTGTCTCTCTGAAAGCTTCATATTCTCAAGGAATTCCTGAAGCTTTATAATAGACATGTTAGTAATCTCATATATGTTCTTATCTGCAATAGTAACAGCAAGTGAAGACGGTTTAAGTCTCTGTCCGTGACAGGCCGAACAAGGTCTGATTCTCATAAACTCCTCATACTGCTGCTTAGTATTATCAGAATATGTCTCTCTGTATCTTCTCTCCATATTCTTAATAAGACCTTCAAATGCGACATCATATACACCCTCTCCGCGCTGGCCTTTATATTTAACCTTTACAGAATGTCCCTTAGTACCATTGATAATAATATCCTTAATATCATCAGGATAATCCTTGAATGGTGTCTTTAATGAAAATCCATATTCCTCTGCAAGTGCATCAAGAATCGCCCTGCTAAAGCTGCCCTCGTCCTTAGATGACTGCCATCCCATTCCGACAATAGCACCTTCATCAATGCTGAGACTCTCATCCGGTATAAGCAGCTCTGCATCAAACTTCATTGTATAACCAAGTCCGAAACAGTCCGGGCATGCGCCAAATGGATTGTTGAACGAAAAGCTTCTTGGCTCAACCTCATCAATACTTATACCACAGTCTGGGCAGGAAAAGCTCTGGCTGAAATTAAGTGTCTCGCCATCAATAACATCTACTGTCATAAGACCTTCGGCAAGCTTAAGAGCTGTCTCAATAGAATCTGTAAGTCGTTTCTGGATTCCGTCTCTTACAGAAAGTCTGTCTACAACAATCTCAATATTATGCTTCTTATTCTTATCAAGCTTAATCTCATCTGTCAGCTCATACATGCTTCCATCAGCAATAACACGCACAAATCCGCTCTTCTTTGCCTGCTCAAACAGCTTTACATGCTCACCCTTCCGTCCACGGACAACAGGTGCAAGAATCTGAATCTTAGTTCTTTCAGGAAGCGCCATAATAACATCAACCATCTGGTCAACTGTCTGTTTGTTGATTTCTCTTCCACATTTTGGACAATGTGGAATACCAATTCTTGCATAGAGAAGTCGGAAATAATCATATATCTCTGTAACAGTTCCTACTGTAGAACGTGGATTCCTGTTAGTTGACTTCTGGTCTATAGAAATAGCCGGTGAAAGTCCTTCAATACTGTCAACATCAGGCTTTTCCATCTGCCCCAGGAACTGTCTTGCATATGAAGACAGCGATTCCATATACCTTCTCTGACCTTCTGCATATATTGTATCAAATGCAAGGCTCGACTTTCCCGAACCTGAAAGTCCTGTAAGCACAACAAGCTTGTCTCTTGGAATATCAACATCTATTCCTTTAAGATTATGCTCTCTTGCACCCTTTATCCTTATACAGTTCTTGTAACTGCCTCTTTCAATCTCTTTCTTTAACTTACTATCAGCCATGTTTTTTTCCTTCATAAATATATTTATTAATCTCAATCATCTTGTCACGAAGCTGTGCAGCCTCCTCAAAGTTAAGCTCTGCTGCTGCCTTACGCATGTTCTTCTCAACCTGCGTCTTAACCTTCTCAAGCTCTTTGATGCTCATAGATTCATAATCAACCTTAAGCTTTCCGGAAGCATCACCCGGTTCCGCTGCCTTGCTTATACTTATCAGATCTCTTACTGCCTTCTTGATTGTCTGTGGAGTAATTCCATGCTCATCATTATACTCCTGCTGAATCTTTCTTCTTCGTTCTGTCTCTGAAATAGCCTTTTCCATAGATTCAGTAATCTTGTCTGCATACATGATAACATGTCCCTCTGCATTTCTTGCAGCTCGACCAATCGTCTGTATAAGCGATGTCTCTGTTCTTAAGAAGCCTTCCTTATCAGCATCAAGTATTGCAACAAGGCTGATTTCAGGAATATCCAGACCTTCTCGCAACAGGTTGATTCCAACAAGAACATCAAATCCATCAAGACGCATATCTCTTATAATCTTCTGACGCTCAAGCGTATCAATATCTGCATGAAGATACTTAACCCTGATTCCTGCCTCTTTAAGATAATCAGTAAGGTCCTCCGCCATTCTCTTGGTAAGTGTAGTAACAAGCACTTTGTTCTTCTTGGCAGTTTCCTTGTTAATCTCAGATATAAGGTCATCAATCTGTCCTTCAATCGGCTTAACAGTTATCTCCGGGTCAAGAAGTCCGGTAGGTCTGATAACCTGCTCTGTTCTCATAAGCTCATGCTCTGCCTCGTATGTGCTTGGTGTTGCTGATACAAAAAGCATCTGTGAAATCTTGCTCTCAAACTCGCTGAAATTAAGCGGTCTGTTGTCCTTCGCAGATGGCAGTCTGAAGCCATAATCTACAAGCGTAGTCTTTCTTGACTGGTCACCGGCATACATGCCTCGAATCTGCGGAATAGTGATATGCGACTCATCCACAATAATAAGAAAATCATCTGGAAAATAATCCATCAGCGTATACGGAGGACACCCTGCCGGAAGTCCTGCCAGATGTCTTGAATAATTCTCTATTCCTGAACAAAAGCCTGTCTCCTGCATCATTTCTATATCAAAATTCGTCCTCTCTTCAATTCTCTGTGCCTCTAGAAGCTTATCCTCACTCTTGAAATACTTCACTCTCTCGGCAAGCTCTGCCTTGATATTCTCAATCGCAGCGTCCATCTTCTCCTTCTCAACAACATAATGTGAGTTAGGGAATATCGCAATATGTTCAAGAACGCCTTTAACTTCGCCTGTAAGGGAATCTATCTCACTTATTCTGTCCACTTCATCACCAAAGAATTCAACTCTTATGGCATCACCTGATGATGATGATGGATACACTTCAACAACATCGCCTCTTACTCTGAAGGTTCCTCGCTTAAAATCCTGGTCGTTCCTTACATACTGGATATCAATAAGCTTTCTTATGCAATCATCCCTGTCCTTCTCCATTCCCGGACGAAGCGAAATAACCATGTTCTTATAATCAACCGGCGCACCTAATCCATATATACATGAAACCGAAGCAACGATAATAACATCATTTCTTTCAGAAAGTGCCGCTGTTGCCGAATGTCTTAATTTATCAATTTCATCATTAATAGATGAATCCTTCGCAATATAAGTGTCACTCTGAGGTACATAGGCCTCTGGCTGGTAATAATCATAATAGGAGACAAAGTACTCAACCGCATTCTCTGGAAAGAACTCCTTCATCTCCCCATACAACTGCGCTGCCAGTGTCTTATTATGGCTTATAATAAGTGTAGGTTTCTGAACATTCTGTATAATGTTCGCCATTGTAAATGTTTTACCAGAACCAGTTACACCAACTAGAGTCTCAAACTGATTGCCTTCCTCAAAGCCCTTTGTAAGTGCTTCAATAGCCTGCGGCTGGTCGCCCATCGGCTTAAAATCCGAATGTAATACAAATCTGTCCATAAAGCCCTCCCTATTTTGCGAAGCAAAATCCGAACCCCTTGGTGAGGAGAGGGATTTTGCCCTCCTTGTTTTCCAGCATTTTTCTCATTATACAATATAACAGCCAAAAAGTACAGAACAAACATTCGATTTGCCCTGTACTTTATTCCATACCTCTATATTCGTTATTCTGCCGCGCTGACACTCATTTTTCCATTGAGATACTCTACTGCTGCCTTCAACTGCACATCTTCAGTCGCATCATCCGGAAGCTCCACAATACTGTCAGGTGTCACTCCCTTGCCGTGAATATCCTGTCCCTTAGGAGTAAAATATTTGGCAATTGTATACTTAACCGCACTTCCATCAGTAAGCGGACGGATTGTCTGCACAATGCCCTTACCAAATGTCTGTGTTCCGATTATCTGTGCCTTATCATAATCCTGCATTGCACCGGCAAATATCTCAGATGCACTTGCACTATTGCCATTTACTAAAACTGCCATCGGAATATTAAGCTCATGATTATCAGAACCTGAATATTCCTGTCTCTTACCAGACTTAGTCTCTGTATACACGATAAGTCCGTTCGGAAGAATATAATCTAGCATATCAGCCACAGTCTTAAGAACTCCACCAGGATTATTTCTTATATCAATTACAAGTCCTGTAATTCCCTGCTTCTGAAGGTCATCAACAGCCGATTTAAACTGCTCTGTTGTAACATCATCAAACTGTGAAATATAAATATAACCTATATTATTCTCAAGCACCTCTGATGAAACAGTCTTAATATCAATCTTGTCTCTTGTAACTGTGAAACTCAGCTTCTCGCCATTTCTCATAACAGTAAGGTTAACATCTGTACCCTTCTCGCCCTTAATAAGGGCAACTGCTACAGAAAGGTCCATTCCTTTAATATCCTCACCATTAACCTCTGTTACCTTATCTCCATTTCTGATACCAGCCTTATATGCCGGTGCATCCTCATATGCCTCAGATATAAGTATTGAACCATCATCAGCCTTCTGGCATACCGCACCAATTCCATAGAAAGAACCTGATGTTGACTCCATCATTGACTTATATTCTTCAGGCGTATAATAAACAGTATATTTATCACCATATGCAGCAAGATATGCCTTAAAAATGTTGTCTGCAGCCTTTTCATCATCTACATCATCAAAGTAGAATCCATCTCCAAGCAGCGAATCAAGAGCATTCAGCTTACCTTCAACCTTAGTTCCGATTCCTTCATTATCACTTGTTCCAACATCCTGGACATATATACGTCCGTCAATTCCAATATGAAGATTACCACTTCTTATAAGTCCCATGAATACGCATGACAACGCCAGTATCACAACCAGCAGTGTTGCCACAACACCAATAATAACGCCTTTGCCTAAAGCATGTTTTCTCTTTCGTTCCTGTGCGGCCCCTTCCGAAGAAAAAGGTCTGTTATTATCATATTCCATTGAGTCCTCCTGTTAAGTTGAATTATTTATTAAAATATGGCATAGGATTAACATATGAACCATTGAGCATTACATCAAAATGCAGATGCGCGCCAAATGAATTACCCGTATTACCCATAACACCAAGCTTCTGTCCTTTCGTCACCTGGGCTCCTACTGATACATTTAAACTATCAAGATGCAGGTATCTCGTATACAGTCCATTACCATGATAAATCATCACATAATTACCCGCTGTTGAGTAATACTCACTCTGCCTGTGTGCAATAACAACTTTACCGTCATAAGCTGCATATACAGGATCACCTGAAACTCCTGCCCTGACCGCTCCAATATCCACACCTTTATGCGGTGAAGTTCTGTCAGATGTATCTCCGTATGGAGAAGTTATTCTTGTACTTGTTGTTGGCCATTTGAAAGTTCCGCCATCATATCTGTTAGACGGAGTAACTCCGCTTGCTTCCTCTGCCTTAATCTTGGCTGTTATAGAAGCAATCTCTGCATCGAGCTTCTTCTCGTCAGCTTCGAGCTGTTTCTTATAAGCCACCTGATCAGCCGTATTCTTACTCAAAGCATTAAGCTGGGCAGTCTTCTCATTCTGGACAACCTCAAGTGCATCAACCTGTGCCTGAAGTGCCTCCTGACTGGCAGTCAGAGTCTCTTTATCTTCTTCAAGCTTTACTTTAGAAGATGATATAAGATTAATCGTTGACTGATATTCCTCAAGCATCTTTCTGTCATACTCTGATATCTTATTAATATACTCAAATTTATTAAGCATATCCGCCATACTCTGTGATGATAAAAGCACCTCAACATATGTATAATCATTATGCTCATACATAAACTGGATTCGAAGCTTCATAGCCTCATACTGGCTTTCCTTATCAGCCTCAGCCTGCTCAAGCTGTGCCTGTGTCTCCTCAATCTCAGCCTCTAATGTTGCAATCTGGGTATTAATATCATCTAATGACGCTGACAATTCTCCCATCTGGGCATCCAGTCCCTGAATAAGAGATGTAAGGTCTGAACTCTGTGCCTTAAGCTGAGCAATCTTGTCTTCTGTTTCTTTCTTTTTATTCTGTATATCATTCTGCTGGTTCTGGGCATTCTTCAGATCCGATTTATTATCTCCAAATGTAACCTGTGCAAAACAATACGGTATAAGCAGCATTACAATCATGAGTGCCGCTGTTATTTTCTTTATTAAATTGTTACAAAACAGTGCTTTCTCCATACAGCCACTCCTTTACCATAATTAAAATGTTTTCTAAAAACAAACAGGGACTTCTGCATCCGTTTGCAAAAGCCCCCAAAAACTATCCGAAACTATACATCGGCATGCTTTCTTACAGCGAAGAAACTTCCTATAAGACCAATACCAATTCCAAGAATAACTGCTACCGGAATAAGTACCTCAAATACTTCTGATGCTGGCATAAATGCTAATATATTCTGTAAAACAGAGAATTTTCCAAGAACAAAATTAACAACTCCACCATAAATATACCTCAATATTGCTACCGGAATAATAGCACCTATAAGTCCTATAACGATACCTTCTACGAAGAATGGCGCATTAACAAATGCATCCGTAGCTCCTATATATTTCATGATTGATATCTCATCTTTTCGTACTGTAATACCAATTACAATTGTATTAGTAATAAGGAATATAGATACCGCAAGAAGAACAACAATTACTGCAACTGCAACATAACTTACAAGTCTTGCTGCACTGGCAAGTCCGCTTGCTGTAACCTCTGAACGGTTAACCTGTCTTATTCCATCCTTATTCTCAAGGTACTTAACCAGTGTACCCTGATTACTTGCATCCTTAAGATATACTTCATAAGAAGAAGAATTAGCTAAAGGATTATCATCCTTGAAGCCTTCTGCAAGTTCAGGATATGCGGCGAAATACTCACCCTTGAAGCTTTCCCATGCATCATCAGCTGATACATACTGAACTCTTGATACTTCTTCTCTTTTGCTGATTTCATCTCCAAGCTTCTTAATATCCGTCTCACTGAGATTTTCGTCAAAGAAAACTGTTACACAGACCTCTGTCTCAGCCTTCTTAATCATATACTGAAAATTAACCACTATAGAATAGAATACTCCAAAAAGGAATATACATGCTGTAATTGTTGCTATTGATGCCAGTGAGAACATCTTATTACGATGGATATTCTTAAATCCATCTTTAATATGATATGCTAATGACCTAATCTTCATAGAAATAACCACCCTTTTCCTGATCGCTGATAATCTTTCCTTCACTCATAGTAATAGTTCTCTTCTTCATCTGCTGAACTATCTCCATATTATGGGTAACTACAAGTACTGTTGTTCCCTGCTTATTAACCTGATTAAGAATCTTCATGATTTCATTAGAATTGGCAGGATCAAGGTTACCTGTTGGCTCGTCGCACAACAATATAGCCGGCTTGTTAACCAGCGCTCTTGCAATTGCGATTCTCTGCTGCTCACCACCTGATAACTCATTAGGAAAAGCCTTATATTTGTCAAGAAGTCCTACCATGGAAAGCATCGCAAGTACTCTTGACTTAATCTTTCTGTTAGGAGCTTCTACTACCTTCTGTGCAAATGCGATATTCTCATATACATTTCTGTCTGGTAACAGACGGAAATCCTGGAATACTACACCAATATCTCTTCTAAGATACGGAAGCTTCTTTCTTGTTATCTTATTGAGATATTTCTTATTAACATATATCTTACCTGATGTAGGATCTAATTCCTTAAGTAATAGTTTGATAAGAGTCGACTTACCTGAACCACTCTTACCTACTATAAATACGAATTCACCTTTCTGGATGTGAAGATTAATTCCATTAAGCGCAGCAACGCCAGTGGAATATGTCTTCGTAACATCTTCCATGATTATCATGTATCATTTCCTCCAAAAATTACTAAAATGTATCTTTACTTTCCATATACTTCATGTACTTAACTACCATAAGAGCAATCTTAAATGTTATTGCATCATCAAACACTCTGAGGTCAAGCCCGGTTATCTTCTGTATTTTATCAAGTCTGTAAACAAGTGTATTTCTATGAATGTAAAGCTGTCTTGATGTTTCTGAAACATTAAGGCTGTTCTCAAAGAACTTGTTAATTGTTGACAAAGTCTCATCATCAAAATCATCAGGAGCCTTTCCTTCAAATATCTCCTTAATGAACATCTGACATAATGGTATAGGAAGCTGATATATAAGACGACCTATTCCTAATCTGTTGTAAGCAACAACATTCTTATTGCTGTAGAAAATCTTTCCCACATCAAGTGCCATCTTAGCTTCCTTGTAAGATCTTGAAACCTCTCTTATGTCATTAACAATTGTACCATAAGCAACATGTGCCGCACTCATCGCCTCAGTGCTTAACATATCAATTATAACATCAGCTGTCTTGTCAAGTTCATCATATGACTCATTGCCTTTAACTTCCTTAACAAGAATTATACTCTTTTCGTCAACTGCTGTAATGAAATCTCTTGTTTTATTAGCAAAAAGAGTTCTTACTGTCTCTAAAGCATTAGTATCCTTTTCGTGCTTAGTCTCAATAATATATACAACTCTCTTAACATCAGTTTCAATATGAAGTTTCTCTGCTCTTGTATACATATCAACTCGAAGAAGATTATCAAGAAGAAGATTCTTGATAAAGTTATCCTTATCAAATCTTTCCTTATATGCCACAAGTAAATTCTGTATCTGAAATGCAGTAAGCTTTCCAACCATATATACATCATCACTTGTTCCTCTTGCCATGATTATATATTCAAGATTGCCATCATCTTCAACCTTAAAAAACTGAAAACCATTAACTGCCTGACTTTCTGCTGGCGAATCAATAAAACTAATCGCATCCGCAAGGCATTCTGAAACATTATCAAAAGTCTTGGCTGCAACATTCTTATCTGCATCCACAATGCACAAATCCACTCGTGAAATAGCCTTAAGTCCATCTACAGTTGTCTGTAAAATTCTATTAGATATCATTGTTATCCCTTTCTGTCTACCACTTACCTTTTATTCGTACATATTCTATCTTATTGTAAAGCAAAACGGCAAAAAAAAAAAGGGGAAATGCAAATTTATTGCATTTCCCCTTCATAATTAAGATTCATTTAATAATTAGTGTGTGATAACGATTTCTGTTTCCTTATCGAATACATGAAGTCTTTCAACATCCATAGCAAATGTTACTTCATCACCAGGTCTTGCTGTTGTACGAGGATTTACCTTAGCTGTACATGTTACATCACCGATTTCATAGTGAAGGTTAACTTCTGCACCAAGTAATTCGTATACCTTAACTGTAGCTGTAAACTTAGAATCTGCATTCTTAGCGATGAATTCTGCATCATCCTTAACATCCTCTGGACGGATACCAACTACAACTGTCTTACCAACATAGTTGCCATCGATAAGCTTCTTGCTCTTCTCAACTGGAAGAGTAATTGTAACTGTATCAGAAAGTACAAGGTCAACCTGTGAACCGTTAGCCTTAACTTCTGCGTCGATAAGGTTCATCTGAGGTGATCCGATGAATCCAGCAACGAAGATGTTGTTAGGTGTATTGTAAAGGTTCTGAGGTGTATCTACCT
>ENA-OPTA01002124-OPTA01002124.1-human-gut-metagenome-genome-assembly--contig:-NODE-2124-length-11013-cov-7.186165_pt1 | contig 11013 bp, 6 predicted proteins | sample MGYA00241813_ERZ501917 | MGnify/ENA primary metagenome ERZ501917 (study PRJEB25962, sample SAMEA2042408) | human gut metagenome | biome: human gut; feature: human-associated habitat; material: faeces...
TGGGCAGCAGACCCACGGCGCTCAGCACAGAGTAGCGGCCGCCCACGTCATCGGGAACTACAAAGGTAGGCCAGCCCTGTGCGTCAGCCAGCTGCTTCAAAGTGCCCTTGGCACGGTCGGTGGTGGCGTAGATGCGCTTGTTGGCTTCCTCCACGCCCATCTCCTTTTCCAGCAGCTCGCGCAGCACACGGAAGGCCAGAGAGGTCTCGGTGGTGGTGCCGGACTTGGAGATGACGTTGATGGAGAAGCGCTTGCCCTTGCACAGGCTGATGATATTGTTCAGGTAGGTGGGGCTGATGCTGTTGCCGCAGAAGTAGATCTTCAGACCATCCTCCAGCTCGTTGTGGTACATACCCTTAACGGCCTCCACAACAGCGCGTGCGCCCAGATAGCTGCCGCCGATACCGGCCACGACCAGAACGTCGGAGTCCTCGCGGATCTTGGCAGCGGCTGCCTTGATGCGGGCGAACTCTTCCTTGTCATAATCCCGGGGCAGGGTCATCCAGCCCAGAAAATCGCTGCCGGGGCCGTTCTTGGCCTCCAGCTGCTTGTGGGCGGCTTCTACCTGCGGGTAGATGGCTGCATATTCCTCTTCGCTGATGAAGCTGGAGAGGTGTTTCGTGTTCAGTGCGACACTCATTTTATTAAAACCTCCAAACGATCTGCCGGGCCTTTGCCCTGCGAGGAAATATCTTGGTATAAGTGTACCGTTCCCTCCGGGTAAAGTCAAGGTCAAATTCCTTAGATTTCATACAATTTTAATAGTGTTTTTTTGTTTCTTCATCCAGATTTGTTCAGGTATCCAACAGTCCCACCGGGCGTCCGGCTCACTTTTGTGCGCTGAAGCGCCTTTTTCGGCACAGGGTCAGGCTGCTGTCCCCCGCAGGCTGTCCCACAGCAGCTGCAAGGCGGTGTCAAAATCCATGCGGGGCGCATCGGCGGCAGCGCACACCGGGTACTCCCCCTGTACTGCTTCGCCGCACAGCAGCTGCGCCTTGCCCACCGTCTGTCCCCGGGTCACCGGGGCTTCCAGCGTGTCGGGCAGTTCCAGCTGCACGGTCAGCTGTCCGGCGCTTTCGGCGGGCAGCAACGCGGTCTGCGGCAGAGCGGCGTAATCCAGCGGCACGGTCTCCTCGGTGCTGCCCTTTACCTTTAATTGCAGCGGGCGCTCCTGCGGCAGGGGCACCGGTGCGGCGCGGTAGGCCGCAAAGCCGTAGTCCAGCAGGGTGGTGGCGGCTTCGAACCGTTCCTTGCTGGAGGGTGCACCCAGCACCACCGCGATGAGGTTCAGCCCGTCCCGGGTGGCGCTGGCGGTAATGCACACGCCCGCTCCGCCGGTGGTGCCGGTCTTGAGCCCGGTAATGCCGTTGTACCGCCGCAGCAGCTTATTGGTGTTCACCAGCTGGGTCTGCCCGCCCCGCAGGGTGTCCGTCCAGATGCCGGTATAGTGCAGCACCTCCGGGCAGGTGGTCAGGATGGTGCGGCTCATGATGGCTACATCCCGTGCGGTGGAAAGATGCCCCTCCGTGTCCAGCCCGCAGGCGTTGCGGAAGGTGGTGTGCTCCATGCCCAGCTCTGCGGCGCGGGCGTTCATCTGCTGCACAAAGGCAGGCTCGCTGCCGCCCACAAGCTCTGCCACCGCCACCGCTGCATCGTTGGCAGAGGACACACAGATGGCCTTGAGCATCTCGTCCAGCGTGAACTGCTCCCCGGGCTCCAGCCAGATCTGACTGCCGCCCATGTGATAGGCGTGTTCACTGACCGGCACAGCGGTATCCATGGTCAGCCGCCCGGCGTGCACCGCCTCAAAGGTGAGCAGCAGGGTCATCACTTTGGTAATGGAGGCGATGGGCATGGTCCGGTCAGCGTTCATCTCGTAAAGCACCGCGCCGCTGGTCTGGTCGATGAGGATCGCCGCGCGGCAGGGCAGGGTAAGCTGCGGCGGGGTGACCGTCAGGGTCTGCGCTGCCGGTTCTGCCTGCGTTTGCACCGCCGGTTGAATGCGCAGCCCCTTGCCCTGCGCCGTGCCGAAGGCCAGCGCAAACAGCCAGAAGCAGACCACCCCCGCGCACAGCAACGCCAGATTTCTCCGTTCCATTCCTCATACCTCCCCGCGCAAACTCTCTTTTTGCAGTGTATGCCGCCGCCCCCGCCGGTATGCCGCCGGGCGGTGCAATTCCGGTCTTGCGTGCTGCCGTTGTTTTGTTATATAATGAAGAGTAGACCCTATTTTTATCCCATTTTGTGGAAAGGAACCCCTCTCATGCGAGTTTGTTTTTATACCTTGGGCTGCAAGGTCAACCTGAACGAGACTGGTGCGCTGGAACAGCTGTTCCGCGCCAACGGCTTTACCATTGCGCAGGAAGGCGAAGCAGCGGACGTGTTCATTGTGAACAGCTGCACCGTGACCAACTTCGGCGACCAGAAGAGCCGCAAGTGGCTGCGCCGCAAAAAGCGCGAGAACCCCGGTGCGGTGACGGTGCTGACCGGCTGCTACCCGCAGGCCTTCCCGGAGGAGGCCGCACAGTTCATGGAAGCCGACCTTGTGTGCGGCAACGGCGACCGCAAGGCCATCTTGGAGAACGTACAAAAGCTGCTGGACGGCCACGAGCGCATCGTAGCCATTGCCCCGCACCAGCGCGGCGAGCAGTTCGAGGAGCTGCCGGTGGAACGGTTCGAGACCCACACCCGCGCCTTTATCAAGGTAGAGGACGGCTGCAACCGGCAGTGCGCCTACTGCGTCATCCCCCGCGCCCGCGGGCCGGTGCGCAGCCGCGCCGAGGAGAGCATTCTGGCCGAGCTGCACCAGCTGGCCGCTGCGGGCTACCGCGAGGTGGTGCTCAGCGCCATCTCCCTGCCCAGCTACGGGCTGGACACCGGCACGAACCTTGTGGAGCTGGTGGAAAAATGCGCACAGGTGCCGGGCATCGAGCGCATTCGTCTGGGCAGCCTTGACCCCGATATGCTCACCCCGGAATTCATCTCCCGCTTGGCAGCGGTGGACAAGCTTTGCCCCCAGTTCCACCTGAGTTTGCAGAGCGGCTGCACCGCCACCCTGCGCCGGATGCGCCGGGTGTACACCGCGCAGGAGTACGCACAGGTGGTGGAGCAGATCCGCGCCGCCTACGGCAGCCGCCCGGTCAGCTTTACCACCGACTGCATCTGCGGCTTCCCTGGCGAGACGGCAGAGGACTTTGAGGAAAGCTGCGCATTTTTGAAGAAGATCGGCTTCCTTAAAGTGCATGTGTTCCCCTACTCCCGCCGCAGCGGCACCCCGGCCTATGATTTCCCGGATCAGATCCACGAGCGGGAAAAGCAGGAGCGCAGCCGCCGCATGAACGCTGCAGCCGAGCAGGTACGCTGCGAGACGCTGGCCGCCTTTGAGGGCACCGAGGATGAGGTGCTGCTGGAAACGCCCCTGTCCGGTACGCTGTTCACCGGCTACACCCGGCTGTACATTCCGGTGGTGGTCTCTGCCCCCGGCTGCGAGAGCGGGCAGATCGTGCGGGTAAAGCTTGGCCGCTACGATGGCGAGCGGGTGCGTGCAGCACTTTGCTGAAATTTTTTCATTTTACTTGTACATTCTGTGCATCCGCATGAATACAATAAATTTTTAACAAATTTTGTGTTTTGCTCTTTCCATACGCACGTCTTTATGTTAAAATGAAGATGGATTTATCGGGTCCGGCGTGCTGTAAGCAACCAGCACGGTACCATCCGTGCCCGTATAGTGCCGTTTTTATGCTCTGCACACAGGGCAGACGGCTCCGTTTTTTGGCTGTTTCTGAGCAAGGAGAGATTGGAATGAGTTTCAGAGGAATCAATACTACGGTCATCCAGATCCGCCGTCAGGTGTTTACCGAGGTCGCCCGCATGGCTTACGCCAACGTCAAGGGCGAGCAGGCCAACCACCTGATGCGCAAGATCCCCTACACCATCATCCCCGGTGAGGAGGGCAAGCTGCGCAAGGACATCTTCCTGGAGCGCGCCATCGTTGAGGAACGCGTGCGTCTGGCTATGGGTCTGCCCACCCGCCGCATGGACGAACACAACAGCGTGGTCTCCGGTCTGGAGGATGCTTCCATCGCCGATAAGTACTATGATCCCCCGCTGGTCAACGTGATCAAGTTTGCCTGCAACCGCTGCCCTGAAAAGCTGGTCAAGGTTTCTGACCTGTGTCAGGGCTGCCTTGCACACCCCTGTATGGAAGTGTGCCCCAAGAAGGCCATTACTTGGGAGAGCGGCCGCTCCACCATCGATCAGGACAAGTGCATCAAGTGCGGCCGCTGCGTCACCGTCTGCCCCTACAACGCCATCGTCAAGACCGAGCGTCCCTGCGCCGCTGCCTGCGGCATGGGCGCTATCCACTCTGACGAGCTGGGCCGTGCCGAGATCGATTACAGCAAGTGCGTGTCCTGCGGTCAGTGTCTGGTAAACTGCCCCTTCGGTGCCATTGCCGACAAGGGTCAGATCTATCAGCTCATTCAGGGCTTCAACCGCGGCGACCGCATCTATGCGCTGGTCGCTCCCGCCTTTATCAACCAGTTCCCCTCTCTGGCTTCCACCGGTAAGCTGAAGTCCGCCCTGAAGGCCATCGGCTTCTGCGACGTGGTGGAGGTTGCCATCGGTGCCGACCTGTGCACCGTGGACGAGGCACACGACTTCCTTGAGGAAGTGCCCGAGAAGCTGGACTTCATGGCTACCTCCTGCTGCCCGGCATGGAGCATGATGGCAAAGACCGCCTTCCCCGGCCTTGCCAAGAACATCTCCATGACCATGACCCCCATGGTGTTCACCGCCCGCATGATGAAGCAGGCCGACCCCGATGCCCGTATGTGCTTCATCGGACCCTGCGCCGCCAAGAAGCTGGAGGCCTCCCGCCGCACCGTCCGCTCCGACGTGGACTTCGTGCTGACCTTTGAAGAGCTGGCCGGTATCATTGAGGCAAAGGATCTGGATCTGGACAATCTGGAAGTGGATCCCGCCGAGATGGATCTGTGCTACGCTTCTGCTGCCGGCCGCGGCTTTGCACAGTCCGGCGGTGTTGCCAAGGCTGTTGCCGACAAGATCAAGGAATGGCGTCCCGACATGGAGGTGAAGATTGCCTCCGCACAGGGTCTGGCCGACTGCAAGAAGCTGCTGATGCTGGCCAAGGCCGGTAAGTACAACGGCTACTTGCTGGAGGGCATGGGCTGCCCCGGCGGCTGCATCGGCGGTGCCGGTACCATTGCCGACCCCGTGCGCACCGCTGCTGTGCTGAACAAGTATGTGAAGGACGCCGAGTTCACCGACCCCGAGCAGAGCGCCTTTATGTCCAACATCCACATGCTGAAGGACGATCCCAACTTTGAGGTCTGAGCCGCTATAACGTAACCCTCAGGGGCTGCTGCACCGCGCAGCAGCCCCTTTTTGCATGACGCGAATCGCAGATTTTTGCAGCAGATACCGTTCCACGCTACGCCCCCTCCCGTGAAAAAGTAATTCCGAAACGCCCGCAGGCGTTTCGGAACTACAAATAAAATATTCTTTCCGCTGATTATGGCCAGAGCAAAGCGGAGACCATTCCAAATCGTCCCGCCTTGCCCTTACAGCACTGCGTCCGAGATCAGCTTGCCCAGCAGCAGCACCAGCACCACCAGCATCATAGGGCGGATGAAGCGGGCACCCTTTTTCAGGGCAAAATGGGAGCCAAGCAGGTTGCCCAGAATGTTGCTGATGGCGCAGGGGATGCCGATGTGGAACACCACCAGACCGTTCATCAGGTAGGTGAACAAGCTGGCGTAGTTGCTGGCCAGATTGAGCACCTTGCCGTTGCCGTTGGCGGTGCGCAGGTCAAAGCCCATCAGGGTGGTAAAGGCAATGATGGCAAAGGTGCCGGTGCCCGGGCCCATAACGCCATCGTACAGGCCGATGCCAAAGCCGATGGCCAGCGCCAGCAAAATCTTTTTCAGATCCAGCGTACCGTCGTCCCGGTTCTCGTCCGGCAGGTTGCGCTGCCATAGAATGATGATCGCCGCCACCGGCAGGATGATGAACATCATGGTGCGCAGCATCTCATCGCTGAGCAGCAGCACGATGTGCGCACCCAGCGCACTGCCCGCAAAGCTGCCGATGGCTGCAAGAACCCCCACCTTCACGTTCATGGCACCGCTTTTGAAAAAGCTTGCCGTGGCAAAGGTAGTGCCGCAGGCGGCGCTGAACTTGTTGGTGGCATAGGTGTAGTGGGGCGGCAGCCCGGCGAACAGATAGGCAGGCAGACTGATCAGCCCGCCGCCGCCGGCTGCCGAATCCACAAAGCCTGCAAAGCCGGTCATCAGCATGAGAAACGCCATCATCCACGGCGAGATCGTGATACCCATTGTTATAATTCCTCTTATCTTTCCAAGTCGTTTGTTCTTTTTCAGGGGGACGCGCGCCTCAGACCATATAAAACCTCCCCTCGCAGGGCAATACACAGCCCGGGATACCCGCGCACAGCAGGGCATCTCCGGGCATTTTTGCAATTTTTCGACTTGATATTACAGATTGTTTTTAAAGAAGCGGTATGCGTTGCGCCAGTAGATGGCCTCTACCTCGTCCTCGGTAAAGCCCTCGCGGCGCAGTGCCTCGGCCAGCAGCGGCATATCTGCCGCCGTTTCCAGCTCGTGCTGACCGCCGATGCCGTCAAAATCGCTGCCAAGGCTGATGACCTCAATGCCGCCCACCTGCTTGAAGTGTGCCGCGTGCTTTGCCAGCCGTTCCACCGTGCTGCGGCAAAGCTTGGGGTGTGCCGAGTCTGCGTCCACAAAGGAAGCGCAGTAGTTCAGCCCTGCAATGCCACCCTTTTCTGCCAGTGCGCGGATCATCTCATCGGTCAGGTTGCGGTTGTGGGGCGACAGGGCACGGCAGTTGGAATGGCTTGCCGCAAAGGGGCGGGTGCTGTGGTTTGCGATGTCCCAGAAGCCCTTATCGGAAAGGTGGCTCACGTCTGCGGTGATGTGCAGCTTTTCCATCTCTTCCAAAAAGGCAAAGCCTTGCTCAGTCAGACCGGTCTCGGTGTTGGCCACCAGCGGCCCGCCGGGGTTTGCGTTGGGGGCTGCCAGCTCGTTGGGGTAGTTCCATGTCAGGGTCATCATGCGCACGCCCAGCTCCTGCAGCCGCCGCAGCACGCCCAGACTGCCCTTGCAGCAGCCGCCCTCTTCCACCGTCAGCATGGCGCTGAGTTTGCCCTCGGCGCGGTTGCGCTCAAGGTCGGCGGCGGTGTACACCGGGGCGATCTTTTCCGGGTAAGCTGCCATGAGCCGCTTGAAGATGTCGATCTCCTCCAGCACGCTCACCAGCGGGTCGGCCCCGGGGGCGGGGTCGGCCAGATCCACATAGGCCGCAAAGCATTGCAGCAGATAATCCCCCTGCTGCAATTTTTCAAGGTCGATATGCAGATCGTTGTGCAAAAAGCTTTTGGGTGCGCTCGCCTTTTCGGCGCGGCGCAGTTCGTACAGGGTATCGCAATGCAGATCCCAAACCTTCATGATGGATACACTCCTTTATGCTTCTTCTCCCAGCAGCTGCAACAGCTGTTCGGGGTTCATGGACAAAATTGCGCCGTCTGCCCTGCCGGTAACGGTGTCGGCCAGCGACTGCTTGGCCTGTTGCAGCTCCACGATCTTTTCCTCAATGGTGTCCTGCGCGATCAGCCGGTACACCTGTACCGGGTTGCGCTGACCGATGCGGTAGGCGCGGTCGGTGGCCTGATTCTGCGCGGCAAGGTTCCACCACGGGTCGTAGTGGATGACGATATCGGCGGCGGTCAGGTTGAGGCCCGTGCCGCCCGCCCGCAGCGAAATCAGAAAGACGTCTGCCTCGCCCTGATTGAACCGGCGCACCTGCTCGGCACGCACCGGCTTCGGGGTAGAGCCTTGCAGGGTGAAGTGGCTCACCCCGGCCTCGTCCAGCCGCTTTGCCAGCAGCTCCAGCATGGAGGTGAACTGGCTGAACAGCAGAATGCGGTGTCCGCCCGCCACTGCCTCGGTGACAAGCTCCAGACAGGCCTCCAGCTTGGCGCTGCTGCCGGTCCAGTTGTCTGCCACAAGGCGCGGGTCGCAGCAGATCTCCCGCAGCCGCATCAGCACGGCAAACACGGTCATCTTGTCCTCCGGCTTTGCCGCCCGCAGCTTTTCGCGGGCGTCCACCACCGCTGCCAGATACAGCTTGCGCTGCTCGGTCTCCAACTCAACGCGGCGCACATTCTCCGTTTTGGGCGGCAGCTCCCGCAGCACCTCGGACTTCATGCGCCGCAGGATGAAGGGGCCGGTGAACTGGTTCAGCCGCCGCACGGCGTTGGCATCCTCGTCCTGCACGATGGGCTTTTCAAACCGGGCGCAGAAGGTCTTGTAGGGGGGCAGATACCCCGGCATCAAAAAGGAGAAGATGCTCCACAGTTCGCCCAGGCGGTTCTCCACCGGGGTGCCGGTCAGCGCAAAGCGCACCCGGCTGTTCACCCGGCACACCGCCTTGTATTTCTGGGTGGTGTGGTTTTTGATGGCCTGCGCTTCGTCCAGAATGCAGGCGTAAAAGCTTTGCCCGGCATACAGTTTTTCGTCCCGGCGCAGCAGATCGTAGCTGGTGATGACGATATCCGCCTGTGCCCACCCATCGACCAGCGCGGCGCGGTGGGCGGCATCGCCGTCCATGGCAACACTTTGCAGCTGCGGGGTGAACTTCTGGCATTCCTCCTGCCAGTTCAGCACCAGAGACGCCGGGCAGACGATGAGGCTGGGCAGCTGCTGCCCGCCCTCCTTCATGGCCAGCAGGTAGCTGAGCACCTGCACGGTCTTGCCCAGACCCATATCGTCGGCCAGAATGCCGCCCATGCCGTAGCCGTCCAGTGTGCGCAGCCAGCGGTAGCCGTCACGCTGGTATTTGCGCAGGGTCTTTTGCAGCGAGAGCGGCGGGGTATACTCGCTGTCCCGCACGGCGTGGAAGCTGCGGCTGATGCGGCGGAAAGCATCGTCCCGGTCGAACCGCAGACCGTTCTGCCCCGAAAGCGCCCAGTCCAGCGTGGGGGCGCGGTAGAGCGGCAGAGCGGCGTGGCCGTCCTTCAGCTTTGCGCCGGAAAGCTCCAGCGTGTCGTTCAGCTCGTCCAGCCCTTCCAGACTGTCGTCCAGCCGCAGCAGACTGCCGTCCCGCAGACGGTGGTAGCGCTTTTTCTGGTGCAGGGACTGCAAAAGCTCCCGCAGTTCCTCCACCGGGAAGGCGCCGGTGTCCACCTCCAAATCCAGCACACTGCCGTGCACCGACACCCCCACCGAAATTTTAGGCGGGGCGGCCTGTAAGTTGCGGAAGGCATCGGTCTGGTACACCTCGCCCATGGCCAGCAGGGCGGGAATGCCCTCTTCCAGCAATTGGAAAAGCGCCTCCTCCCCGGAAATACTGTAATGCCCCGGCTTGCCGGTCTCGGGTTCCAGATAGGTTTCCAGCAGCCGCTTTGCCCGGTTCTCGGTGCGGGCGTCCCGCAAAAGGTCGGGCGGCACCGGCTCGCCGGGGGCTACCCTGTCCTCGCCGTACAGAAAGACCGGGTAGGCCGTGACGGTAAGCCCCCGGTCGGCATCCAGATAAAACTGCACCACCGGTTCCAGCGGGATCTGGTTCAGCAGCAGCCGGTCGGGGTCCACGATGTTGACCCGGTTGCCCAGTTCCGGCAGCACATAGCTGCAAAAAGCGGCGGCGTCTGCGCTGGTAAAGAACAAACTGCGCCCGCCAAAGGTGTCCAGTACCGGCAAAATCCGGCGGCATTCCTCCCGCTGCATCCGCCAGAGGGTACTTTCGCCCAGCAGATAGGCATAGTCCAGCCCCTGCACCCCGCTGAGCGCCGGGGTACAGCTCAGCTGCACGCCGCCCTTGCGGCGCTCCACCTTCAGGCTGATGACCGGCAGGCCCTCTTTAAGGGTATAGCCGCCCACAACGCCCTCGGCAGCGTAAAGCTCCACAAGGGCATCCAGCCCCTCGCCGGTCAGCGGCAGACCGCCCGCCGGGCCTTTCTCCCAGCCGGAGCGCATGGTGCCCTCGGCTTCAAACGCCTGCCGGGCGCTCACCTGACGGCGCAGCAGCCGCAGCAGCTGCTGTGCATCCGGAGCAAAGGCATCCCACCGGTGCACAAAGGCCAGCGATTTCCCGTAGCTGACGCTTTCGCCCCGCTCGATCGCATCCAGAAACTGCGGGATGCTTTTTACCAGATACTGCCGCCCGCCGATGCCATCCGAGACCCGCAGTCGTAGCCAGATACGGCCATTGTGCGGCGTAAGCTCCGGTTCCAGCAGAGCAAAGCCTGTACGCTGGGCGGCGTTCTGGGGCTGGGGCTGCGCATCCTCCCGCTGGTAGCGCTTCAGCAGCAGCTGGGCCTCATAGTCGGTCTCCGGCTCCTCGCCCCGCCACTTGCGGCCGAACAGCATATCCAGCCCGGCGCTGTAACTGTCCTTGCGGGGCTCCGGGTTCAGCCCGGCAACGCCCCGCTGCACCCCGGGGATGCTCTCCGGCTTTTTTTCCGGGGCAGGCGGGTTCTTTTCCGCGTCCTGCAGCAGCAGCGCGCCAATGTGCTTACAGTAGGTGCCGTCGCCGTTCTGGTTATAGGGGCAGTCGCAGGAGGCGCTGACAAAGCTGCCGTTTTCCCGCAGCCAGACCTGCGTATAATAGCAGTCCGGCCCGCTGCCCTGCACCAGCGCTGTCAGGTGCCGCACCCCGTCCTCGTTGGTGGTGCAGCTGCTTTGCAGGATACGCTTGCGGTACTTCTGCGCCCGCTCAAAGATGCTTTTGCCCAGCAATGTGCGGATCTCCTGTGCGTCCATGTGGTCTCCCTCCCCTGTGCTGTCGCGGTTCCGGTCTATTTTATAAGAATACCGCGTTCCACCCCGGGATGCAAGGGCAGAAGGGTAAAAAACGTTTAGAAAGCGCGGGGCGGGATGATTTTGAATGGCCTCCGCTATCGGGTTGCGGCACCCAGCATCCGCATCGTGCCTTGGGCGGCACGCGCGTCTTGCT
>ENA-OPTA01002128-OPTA01002128.1-human-gut-metagenome-genome-assembly--contig:-NODE-2128-length-11004-cov-3.097634_pt1 | contig 11004 bp, 6 predicted proteins | sample MGYA00241813_ERZ501917 | MGnify/ENA primary metagenome ERZ501917 (study PRJEB25962, sample SAMEA2042408) | human gut metagenome | biome: human gut; feature: human-associated habitat; material: faeces...
TATCAAGGCAAGTCCATGCTCAAAAAACGGAACATCCATATTGTATGTGAAAAATTTAACACAAATATCGCAGTTATCTGACATAACTATGGAAAAGTATTTTGTTTGTTAAATTTTTAATTAATGGAAAAGGCATTGTATATAATAAATAAATAAGATATAATTAACACACAAAATTTGTCAATAAATACAAGAGAGTAGGAGGTATGATTTATGCTGGATCAGTCATATTACCAGAAAGCGGACGAGATCATTGCTTTTTATGGTAAGAAACCATCATCCCTGATTCCTGTGATGCAGGATATCCAGGGGGTATATCGTTATCTGCCGGGAGAATTGCTGACGTACATTGCAAAAGAGATTGGAGTAAAAGAGGCAAAGGCTTACAGTGTTGCGACTTTTTACGAGAATTTCTCTTTTGAGGCAAAGGGAAAATATGTGATCAAAGTCTGTGACGGAACAGCCTGTCATGTGCGTAAGTCCATTCCTATTTTGGAGGGACTTTACAAGGAACTGGGGCTTGGGAAAAAGAAACATACAACAGATGACCAGTTGTTTACAGTAGAGACGGTTTCATGCTTGGGCGCATGCGGACTGGCACCGGCCGTAATGGTCAATGATGAAGTACATCCGAAAATGACACCTGAGAAAATGAGCGAGCTGATCAAGAAGCTGCGGGAGGAAGAGGAATGAGGATAGAAAACAGAATGCAGCTCCAGTTATGGAGAGAAGAGTGTAAGGAAAAGCGGCAGAAAGAAAACTGCTGTATTCTGGTTTGTGGAGGAACAGGATGTCTGGCAGGTGGTTCAGATAAAATATATGCCCGTTTGAAAGAACTAACTTCCAATATGGATCATGTAACAGTCAAAATCGGTGAAGAAATCGCTCATGTGGGACTTAAGATGAGCGGATGTCATGGATTCTGTGAGATGGGTCCGCTGGTTCGTATTGAACCTTATAACTACCTGTATCTGAAAGTAAAACTGGAAGACTGCGAAGAAATTTTTGAAAAGACGATTCTTCATGGAGAACCGGTTACAAGATTGATGTATGAAGATAATGGTCATGTATATCAGACACAGGAAGAAATTCCATTCTATGCCAAGCAGACCCGTCTGGTGTTGAGAAACTGCGGTCATATTGATGCAGAGCATATTGAGGATGCAATGGCGGTAGGAGCATATGAGTCTTTCGAAAAAGCTGTGTTTGAAATGACTCCGGAAGCAGTGATTAAGACGGTTACAGATGCAGGTCTTCGTGGAAGAGGCGGAGCAGGATTTCCGGCGGGAAGAAAATGGTCACAGGTAGCGAGTCAGCCGGAAAAGATCCGTTATGTAGTCTGCAATGGTGATGAAGGAGATCCGGGTGCATTTATGGATCGAAGCGTTATGGAAGGTGATCCTCACCGAATGATTGAAGGTATGATGCTGGCAGCTTATGCAGTACAGGCCCAGGAAGGATATATTTACGTTCGTGCAGAGTATCCGCTGGCAGTACGAAGACTGCAGATCGCTATCGCTCAGGCGGAAGAGAAAGGACTTTTGGGAGATAATATCCTTGGAACAGGATTCAGCTTCAAATTACATATCAATCGCGGAGCAGGTGCTTTTGTATGTGGGGAAGGTTCCGCGCTTACAGCTTCGATCGAAGGCAAACGAGGCATGCCGAGAGTAAAACCACCGAGAACAGTAGAACAGGGATTATGGGAGAAGCCAACCGTATTGAATAACGTAGAGACTTATGCAAATATCCCGATGATCATTAAAAACGGAGCAGACTGGTACAGCCGTATCGGTACACCGCAAAGCCCAGGAACGAAAGCGTTTGCCCTTACCGGAAATGTAAAAAATACCGGATTGATCGAAGTGCCTATGGGAATAAGTTTACGTGAAATCATCTTTGATATCGGAGGCGGCATCAAGGACGATAAAGGGTTCAAGGCAGTTCAGATCGGTGGTCCATCCGGTGGATGTCTGGTAGAATCCCAGCTTGACAGTAAGATGGATTTTGACTCACTGTCAAAGATCGGTGCCATGATCGGTTCCGGTGGACTTGTTGTTATGGATGAAGACACCTGTATGGTAGAGGTTGCAAGATTCTTTATGAACTTCACACAGAGAGAAAGCTGTGGAAAATGCGTTCCGTGCAGAGAAGGAACTAAGCGTATGCTGGAGATCCTGGAACGTATAGTTGCCGGAAACGGAGAAATGAGCGACCTTGATGAACTGGAAGAACTGGCAGACATGATTGAAAATACTGCCTTATGTGGTCTTGGAAAGAGTGCACCAAAGCCGGTTGTAAGTACGATTCATGCATTCCGAAAAGAATATGAAGAGCACATAATAGATAAGAAATGTCGTGCGGGAGTCTGTTCTAATCTTCGTGTGTTTAAGATTGATCCGGAGAAATGCAAAGGATGTTCGAAATGTGCGAAGAACTGTCCGGTAAATGCAATCACAGGAAAAATAAAATCACCATTTACAATTGATAATTCAAAGTGCATCAAGTGTGGAAGTTGTATCGATAACTGCCCATTTGGAGCTGTTTATACAGAGTAGGGAGGATAGAGATTTATGGGAATTATGACAATTGACGGACAGGCCATTGAGTTCACGGATGAACCTAATGTATTGTCTGTAATAAGAAAAGCCGGGATTGATATCCCTACCTTGTGTTATCATTCGGAATTATCTATCTATGGTGCCTGCCGATTATGCACGGTAGAAGATGACAGAGGGAAAACATTTGCCTCATGTTCAGAAAAGCCGAGAGACGGAATGATTATTTATACAAATACACCAAGGCTGATGCGCTACCGGAAACTGATACTGGAACTACTTCTGGCTGCTCACTGCAGAGATTGTACGACGTGTATCAAGAGTGGCGAGTGTCATCTGCAGGAACTGGCTCATCGTATGGGAGTTCATGAGATCCGCTTTGAAAATGTAAGAGAGATACAGCCAATTGATACAAGTTCACACGCAATTATCAGAGATCCGAATAAATGTATCCTGTGTGGTGACTGTGTCAGAATGTGTGATAATGTACAGAATATCAATGCAATCGACTTCGCGTATCGTGGAACTGATGCACAGGTAATACCGGCATTTAATAAGAAGATTGCAGAAACAGACTGCGTAGGTTGTGGACAGTGTCGTGTTGTCTGTCCGACCGGTGCAATCAGTATTCATACCAATATTGATGAAGTGTGGGAAGCTTTGGCAGACAAGAATACAAAGGTGATCGCTCAGATCGCTCCGGCTGTACGTGTTGCAATCGGTGATAATTTTGGTTATGCCAAAGGCGAAAATGTAATGGGTAAGTTAGTAGGAGTACTGCATCGTCTGGGATTTGATGAAGTATATGACACATCCTATGGCGCAGACCTGACAGTTGTGGAGGAATCCAAAGAGTTTATTGAGAGATTTACTTCCGGTGAGAAGATGCCACTCTTTACATCCTGTTGTCCGGCATGGGTAAAATATTGTGAGAATAAATATCCGGAATTCGTGCCGAATCTTTCAACATGCAGATCACCGCAGCAGATGTTTGGAGCAGTTGTAAGAGAGTATTATAAAGATCCTGAGAAAAATGAAGGAAAGAAGATTGTATCTGTATCTATCATGCCTTGTACGGCGAAGAAGGAAGAAATCTTACGTCCGGAATCTTATACAAATGGCAAGCAGGATGTTGATTACGTGCTTACAACAACAGAAATCGTAAGAATGATCCGCAAATCAGGAATTGTATTTGACAAAGTTGAGATCGAAGCAGCTGATGTACCGTTTGGTATCGGCTCCGGAAGTGGTGTGATCTTCGGTGTTACCGGTGGTGTTACAGAGGCAGTGCTCCGTAGGCTGCAGCAGGGACACAACAGAGTAGACATGGAGTCTATTAAAAAGAGTGGTGTGCGTGGGGACGACGGTATTAAAGTGCTGACTTATAATTATAATGGAAGAGAGATTAAGGCAGCAGTTGTAAATGGCCTTGCAAATGCAGATAAAGTATTGCAGCAGATTAAAAATCACGAAGCAGAGTATGATTTTGTGGAAGTGATGGCCTGCCGCAGAGGATGTATCATGGGTGGAGGCCAGCCGGTGAATGCAGGACCGAGAACCAGAAAAGCAAGAATGAAGGGCTTATATGATACAGATGTAAACACTCAGATCAAGAAATCAAATGAGAACCCAATGATTCTTTCCTTGTACGATACTTTGTTGAAGGGAAAAGAGCATGAGCTTCTTCATAGAAATTTCTCCGGTAAATAAAGTATCTGGTTGTGGAGAATTACATTTGAAATGAAGATATACATTTTCAACAAAAATAGTAATTGAAAATTGTACAAAGTGCAAAGGAGAACCCTAAAAACAAAATATAATGCAAATAAGGACGCTGTTTTTCGTAAATAGCGTCCTTTTTTTACATAAAAAGCGTGGGTATAATAAAGTCATAAGAAATGAACAGTAATAGAAAAATAACAAGGAGGCACCAAACAATGGGCAATTATTATCTGGCAGTTGATATCGGAGCATCCAGTGGACGTCATATGCTGGCATCCATGGAAGATGGAAAGATGAAACTGGAAGAGGTTTACCGTTTTCCAAATGGAATGGATAACAAAAACGGTACTTTATGCTGGGATGTAGATCGTCTTTTTACAGAAATCAAGAACGGATTGAAGAAATGTAAAGAACTTGGCAAGATTCCGGCAACAATGGGAATTGATACTTGGGGAGTTGACTATGTGCTTCTTGATGAGAAGGATCAGATCCTCGGAGATACAGTAGGCTATCGTGACAGTCGTACGAATGGAATGGATGAGAAAGTGTATGAAAAGATTTCCCTTTCCGCATTGTATGAGAGAACAGGTATCCAGAAGCAGATATTCAATACAATCTATCAGCTGATGGCTGTAAAAGAGACTCATCCGGAGTACCTTGAACAGGCAAAAGCAATCCTGATGATTCCGGATTACTTCCATTTTCTGCTGACAGGTGTGAAGAAAAATGAATATACAAATGCGACAACAGGACAGCTTGTGAATCCGACGACAAATGACTGGGATTATGAACTGATCGATATGCTCGGATACAACAAAGAGATGTTCCAGCCGGTATCTATGCCGGGAACAGTAGTAGGCGAATTTACACAGGACATTCAGAACGAGGTTGGATTCAACTGCAAGGTTGTTCTTCCAGCCACTCATGATACAGGCTCAGCGGTACTTGCGGTACCAACCAACGATGACAATGCCATTTATATCAGCTCCGGCACATGGTCTTTGATGGGAATTGAGAGAAAAGAAGCAGACTGCTCACTGAGAAGTATGCAGGCAAACTTCACAAACGAAGGTGGATACGATCACCGTTTCCGTTACCTGAAAAATATCATGGGACTCTGGATGATCCAGTCTGTAAAGAAAGAATTCACAGAGGATCTTTCTTTTGCAGAGATTTGTGAGAGAGCTTCCAAAGAGACGATCACATCTTTAGTAGACTGTAATGATGACTGCTTCCTTGCTCCGAAGAGCATGATTGAAGCTGTGAAGAAGTTCTGCCGTGATTCCAAGCAGCAGGTGCCTGAAACAGTGGGCGAGATTGCAGCAGTTATCTACAACAGTCTTGCAAAATGTTATGGCGATACGATCGAAGAGATTGAAGCATTAACAGGAAAAAAATACACTACAATCTATGTTGTCGGTGGCGGTGCCAATGCAGGATATCTTAACGAACTGACAGCAAAATATACAGGAAAAAAAGTTTCCGCAGGGCCTTCTGAAGCTACAGCAATCGGAAATATTGTTGTCCAGATGCTACATGATGGAGTATTTAAAGACCTGCCGGAAGCAAGAACATGTGTTGGAAAATCGTTTGATGTAAAAATATACGAAAAAATGTAGGAAGTAAAAATGATTACGGATATAATAAATATTTTCACGAAAATGGAGGAAGAAAAGATGACAAGATATGAATCAGCCAAAGAAATCTATGCAAAATTAGGAGTGGACACAGACGCAGCAATCGCGAAATGTAAAGAAATTCCGGTTTCTCTTCACTGCTGGCAGGGAGATGATGTAACAGGATTTGACCACGACGGCCCTCTGACAGGAGGAATCCAGACAACAGGAAACTATCCGGGAAAAGCAAGAACTCCGGAAGAACTGTTAGCTGATATGGATAAGGCAATGAGCCTGATGCCGGGTAAAAAGAAAATCAATGTACATGCATGCTACGCAATCTTTGAAGATGGTGAATTCGTAGATCGTGATAAATTAGAGCCAAAACATTTCCAGAAATGGGTTGATTTTGCAAAAGAAAGAGGAATGGGACTTGATTTTAATCCAACATTCTTCTCACATCCAATGGTAAAAGACGGACTTACACTTTCAAGCCCGGATGAGGAAGTAAGAAACTTCTGGATCGAGCATGGAAAAGCCTGCATCCGCATTTCACAGTATTTTGCGGAGCAGACAGGAGTTCCTTGTGTAATGAATATCTGGACAGGTGACGGATTCAAAGATATTCCGGCTGACCGTATGGGACCTCGTGTACGCTACAAAGAGTCTATCGATGCAATCCTTTCCGAGCCATTTGACACAAACCTTGTAAAACCTTGTGTAGAGTCTAAAGTATTCGGTATCGGTGTTGAGGCTTATACAGTAGGGTCAGCTGAATTCTCACTGAGCTACGCTGCAATGAACAAAGACAAATGTCTGCCACTGATGGACAACGGACATTATCATCCAACAGAAGTAGTATCCGATAAGATTCCGGCACTGCTTACATTCTTCCCGGAGATTGCTCTGCATGTTACACGTCCGATCCGTTGGGATTCAGATCATGTAGTTCTCTTTGATGATGAGACAAAAGAGATCGCAAAAGAAATCGTTCGCTGCGAGAACGGAATTGACCGTACATATATTGCACTGGATTACTTTGATGCTTCCATCAACCGTATCTCCGCATGGGTAACAGGATTCCGCAGCTTCCAGAAAGCACTGCTTGATGCACTTTGTCAGCCAAGCGAGATGCTCAAAGAGCTTCAGGATACAAACCAGATGAGCAAGAAGATGGTTGTTATGGAACAGTGCAAGACACTTCCAATCGGTGATGTATGGGAAGAGTACTGCCGTCAGTGTGGTGTAGAAGCTGAAGGATGGTTTGATGACATTCAGAAATATGAGGATGAAGTGCTGTCTAAGAGAGCATAATAAAGAGTGAAAAAATGGGGGATATCAGGAAATTGATATGCCCCATTTTTGTTCGAAAATGCGAAGTTGGTCAAGGAATAGAGTATCCTTTTTAAATCAAATTCAGATATTCCAGCGCCTGGCGGATTCCGCCGTCTTCCAAGGCGCCGGTCACATAATCAGCCTGTGATTTCAAGTCTTCAGATCCATTTCCCATAGCAACCTTAAATCCGGCAGCCTGGAACATTGGCAAGTCATTATTGCTATCGCCGAAAGCAATAACATCCCTCTTTTCGTATCCAAGTACATTACTCATAACACTGATCGCAAGTCCTTTGGAACAGCCTTTCATGACAAATTCAATCGTTCTTCCAACAAAAGATCCGCTGTGAATAATATAATCATACCATAGGGATAATTCCTGGCATAATTTCTCTGGATTACATCCGGGTGTGCGCTTGGCACTTATTTTGTTAAAGTGAAGATTATGTTCATTTCCACGAATAGGAAGCAGTTTGTCACCGAGTTCCTGAGTGATCAGGTCAGCAAACCAGTCTATGTCACTTGTATATTCATCCAGATTATAGTACATATAATCATTGCCTTCCAGTACAGGGATAAAACCGTTTGCCTTAATGATCTCTACGGTCTTCCATGCCAGATCGGTTGGCATCTCACGTTCTAATACCCGTTTTCCATTATATTCGATATATGCTCCAAGATTAGCGATAAGTCCGTCAAATCCAATCTCCTTCATAAGATATTCAGGAACAAAAGCGTTTGAACGACCGGTACAGATGAAAGTCTTATGTCCGTTTTTTCTCAGCTGTTGAAGTGCAAGTTTTGTATCTTCTGGTGTTCCTTTTACAATATCTAAAATTGTTCCATCTGCATCAAAGAAAAGACATTTTCCCATTGTAAGTATTCCTTCTATATTATAGTATTATCTCTCACCTAAAAATCCCATAAACTTACGTACAGAGTAATTTAGGATAAGATCTTCCGGAATGCCGGCTTTTCGAGCAAGAGTTTCCGCATACTGGAAGTCACCGATATGTTCTGTGCCGTGGCTGTCACTGGAGAACAGAACCGGATAATTAAAGTGCTTGGACAGATTCAATATTAAGAGATCAGCGTAGGTCGTATTCCCACGATATCCATCCGGACTTAAAGAACTGTTATTGATCTCAAGCAGAACATGGTTCTCCATTGCAGCACGGAAAAGCGCAAAATAATCTACAGGGAATTTTTCGTCATCGCAATGACCGATGATATTAACATTAGGATTCTCCATAGTCTTGATATAAGCACGGGTGTTCTCATCTGCTGTTCCGGACTTAAAAATTGGACGATGCATACTTGCTATAACATAATCCAGAGACTCTAAAATTTCATCATCAAGATCCAGTTTTCCTTCCTGATCCAGAATATTTACCTCTGCACCGTAAAGCATTCTAACACCGAGACGCTTTGGTTGTGCAAATGCAAGGCTGCGGAAATAAGAAATGCGTCCGCCACCAAGCGTTTTCGGACCATGATCGGAAATTCCAAGCATCTTAAGCCCGGCTGCATTGGCAGCTTTTGCCATATCAGTCATGGTCGCACAGGTTCCGTGCCCGCTGGCGATGGAATGTGTGTGGATATCAAATTCATAAGAAGCCATATAATCCAACCCTTCTTTCTAATCGTTCACGCGGCAGACATTGTGTTGATTCATTCGCCATGCCGCATATATACCTTAAGTATGCGGTATTTTAAGTAAAATGTCAATAAATTCGAGGTGAAACGTAAAGAAAAAACAAATAAAACACAACATGAACCGTATTGGGATTTATTGTAACTTTACAGAAATATAATGTGGGATGTATTGTGTTTTGATTGACTTTGGGGGATAAATAAAGTATAATAAATGTTAATATTGGAAGAAAGGAGTTTAAGAGCAAAATGGGACTTTATACTTATGACAGTACTCCCATCCCGAAGTCGGACAGAATTCCAAAACTGGTAGAAAACCTGTATGCGAAGATGCCTGAGATTGAGTCGGCGAGAGCGGTACTGATTACGGAGTCGTACAAACAGACTGAGAATGAACCAATGATCATCCGTAGAGCAAAAGCGTTCCAGCATATTTTGGAGAATATTCCGATCACGATCCGTGACTTGGAACTTGTTGTTGGAAGCAGCACACTTGCCCCAAGAGGATGCCAGACATTTCCGGAGTTCTCTTACGAGTGGCTGGAGGCAGAGTTTGATACAGTTGAAACAAGAAGTGCTGATCCGTTCTACATCTCTGAGCAGACGAAGAAGGAACTGAAAGAGGCGAATGCTTACTGGAAAGGCCGTACAACAAGTGACCTGGCTACAGCATACATGGAGCCGGAGACATTACTTGACATTGAACACAATATCTTTACACCTGGAAACTATTTCTATAATGGTGTAGGACATGTGACAGTTAAGTATGGTGAAGTTCTCGAGATCGGATTTTCCGGAATCCGCAAGAAAGCAGAAGATGAGCTTGCTTCTATGAAGGTCAGTGATGGTAACTATCAGACAAAATCACGTTTCCTTGAGGCAGTGATGATCAGTTGTGATGCAGCAATCACATATGCCCGTCGTTATGCAAAGCTTGCACTTGAGATGGCTGAGAAATGTTCTGATCCGGTAAGAAAGAAAGAACTTCTTATCATTGCACAGAATTGTGCGAATGTACCGGAGAAGGGTGCGACAGGATTCTATGAAGCTTGTCAGTCCTTCTGGTTTGTACAGCAGCTGTTACAGATCGAGTCCAGTGGACATTCAATCTCCCCTGGAAGATTCGACCAGTATATGTATCCTTATTATAAGAAGGATCTCGACAGCGGAAAGATCACAAGAGAGTTTGCACAGGAACTGTTGGATTGTATCTGGGTTAAATTAAATGACCTGAACAAGTGTCGTGATGCGGCTTCAGCAGAAGGATTCGCAGGTTACAGTCTGTTCCAGAACCTGATCGTAGGAGGACAGAATGAAGAGGGCATAGATGTTACGAATGATCTTTCATTTATGTGTATTACATCATCTATGCATGTATTCCTTCCAATGCCTTCTCTTTCTGTAAGAGTTTGGAATGGATCACCACATGAATTCCTGATTTATGCAGCAGAACTTACAAGAACAGGAATCGGACTCCCGGCGTATTATAATGATGAGGTTATTATCCCGTCACTGGAGAGCCGTGGACTGACTTTACAGGATGCGAGAGACTACAATATCATCGGATGTGTAGAACCACAGAAGTCTGGTAAGACGAACGGATGGCATGATGCAGCATTCTTCAATATGTGTCGTCCGCTGGAACTGGTATTTTCAAATGGTGTGGACAAGGGTGTACAGATTGGTCCAAAGACAGGTAATGTTGAGGATATGAAGACATTTGATGAATTCTATGATGCTTATAAAGCACAGATGGATTATGCAATCGCACTACTTGTTAATGCTGACAATGCTATTGATATGGCACACGCAGAGAGAGCACCGCTTCCGTTCTTGGCAAGTATGGTCGATGACTGTATCAAGAGAGGAAAGACACTGGAACAGGGAGGAGCTGTATATAACTTTACAGGTCCGCAGGGATTCGGTGTTGCCAACATGGCAGATGCACTTTACGCAGTAAAGAAACTCGTTTATGACGAGAACAAGATTACAATGCATGACCTGAAGATGGCTCTTAATACAAACTATGGAAAAGGTCTGAGAAGTGATGATGTTGCAGAGATGGTGCGCATTGCCGCCAAGTTCCTGCTGGAAGGCGAATACACGGTATCAGAAATCAG
>ENA-OPTA01002132-OPTA01002132.1-human-gut-metagenome-genome-assembly--contig:-NODE-2132-length-10992-cov-2.514584_pt1 | contig 10992 bp, 10 predicted proteins | sample MGYA00241813_ERZ501917 | MGnify/ENA primary metagenome ERZ501917 (study PRJEB25962, sample SAMEA2042408) | human gut metagenome | biome: human gut; feature: human-associated habitat; material: faeces...
AAAAAGTAGGAAAAAGTGGGGCAGTTTTAAAAAGGCCTGCAAAAAGTAGGAAAAAATGGAGACAAAAACATGTACTTAATGGAAAAATCACACCGGTTAAAAGTTAGAAAAAAGTGGGACAGTTTTTAAAACATGCCAAAAAGTAGGAAAAAGTGGAGCAGTTTTGAGAAAAACAAGCAAAAGTTAGGAAAAAGTGGGGCAGTTTTAGATAGGATTAAAAATTGCACTGGTTAAAAGTTAGGAAAAAATGGGGCAGTTTTTTAAAAGCGGACAAAAAGTAGAAAAAAATGGGACAGTTTTTAAAAAAACATGCCAAAAAATAGGAAAAAGTGGGGCGGTTTTGAAAGATATAAGACCGTGCAATTTTGAAAAAGTAGAAAAAAGTGGGACAGTTTTTATAAAAAACGGCAAAAGTTAGGAAAAAGTGGGGCAGTTTTTATAAAAGTGGGGCAGAATTGACACACTCTGCAGTAGTCAACAAAAAGAGGCTTCCGAAGAAGCCTCCTCAATAAAAAAGAGTCCGTAAGCAAGAGGACAAATAATGCTTACACTTATAATATGTACGATTAGGTCCTATTTTTTTTATTTTTTCTATTTGTTTAAAATAATGTCTTTCATAGTCAGCTGCTTAGTTTCAATCCTATCCTTTTTATTAATCCGAACATCTGCCAATTCATCAGTCGTAAGTGGATAAAAAGTAATGACAAAAACATTATTTTTATATGTAAAAGATTTTACAAATAGTTGAGCTTCGACATATTCATTTAAAGCCTGGCACAAGCGCAATACGTTGTCCTTTTTACGTCTGGTCAAAGTTCTGACACTACTTGAGAAAAATACATACTCAAAATTTTTGGTCATATGCGCATCTACATTTTTACATTCAGGTGGCATTTCCTTTGTAAGAATAGTACGCTGCATTTGTAATATTGGAGCCAATAAATGAGCCAGCTCTGAGTCAACTTTATCATAGGAAGACTGAGTAATTCCGATTACCTGAGCTTGAATAATGTCTTGATATAAACGGTCCCCAAAATGAATAATTACATCTGCGTCTGGAGAATACGGGTTTTCTTCAGAAGGAATAAAGTCCGCTGGATTTTTTATTGTAACTCGGTCAAAAAGGTTAAATGCGTCTCCGGCAATATCATTTTCTAAATCCCTGACAGAATAACTAAATTTCTGATAGGAGATAAGTAGATCCCCGGCTTTCTTTGTGTAAACACGGTTATATTTTGCTGGACATAAAATTTGTGCAAATTCCCGCAATTTTGTAATAACGGTTCGGTTGGAATAGAAGCTATCGGTGATATTATTAAATATGCCGTATTGAATCATATCAAGGTCTTTTGGCCCAAGAGATTTCATAGGCATGCCTTCACCAACTTCGTCTATCTTAACAATCGTGTTAAAAACGGAATCTTTCGTTAAAAATAGTCTCTCCACCAAGGTTCCCTCTTCATCTGTAGCCTGCAAATTGAGGTTTTCTTTCTTTTCACCAAAAAGAGGATTCTCAATAATTGTGTCGGTATATATTTTTTGGAAGCTATTTATATTCAGGTTATAATTTTCTTTAAGATAATTATAAATATCGATATACACGTCCGATATAAGTGCGTTATATATCTTATTCTGTTTCAATGTAGATAATGCAGGAAACTCTATTAAGTATGTTTCAGAGTTATTACACCATTCATCTAGTTGTTTTAATTTATCATCTATTACAAAATCAAATGAATTTGCCCATCCAAGTTTGCGTTTGTCAGCCGGTGACAAGCTATTATATGCAATATATTCAGAGAAAAAAGGATTTTGCGGATCATCATAGGAAAAAGCAGAACAATCCTTGTGAATTCGTTCCGTCCATCCCTCTTTCTTTCTTTTACGAGATTTACGCTCATTACGCATGTTTTTATTAATAACATCCTTAGCTGTTACAGAAATATATTGTTCCATGGCTTCACGGACAATCGTTTTTTCATTTAATTCTCGAAATGAAAATTCATTTCGCTCAATAAAATCCGATACAATAGGACTTAAATGTTCAGATATTTCTGTTACAAGCTGCTGTGGAAAATGCATCATCATACCTCCTTAAAATCACTTAATTATAGCATACACTAGAAAAAAAGCCAAACGAAAAAGGTCCCGAAACAGGGACCTTCTTCTAACAGAATGAAAAAACTATATGAAAAAGTAAGATATTCAATAATAAAGGAGAGGCCCACCGTGGGCTTTGAAAAAGTTGTTTATGAATATCTACATTTATAATATGTACGATATTTTAAAATTTATCGGACATTCTACAAGAAAAAATGGCATAATTACAAATTTTCTTGTAGAAAAGCCAAAAATATTTTTATTTTCGTACATATTATAAACAGATGATTGGTGTACTTGGGTATACACCACCAATAAATACCTACTGTTGTAGGCTTGTTGCTGTTCTAATTACAATATGTACGAGGGATATATCACCGAAAAATACCTGCTGTTGCAGGCGGACGATGCAGAGGATTATGCAGCCGGTGAGGTATATACCACCAATAAATACCTGCTGTTGCAGGCAATAAGATTAAGGAAAAGAGCCAATATTATGATATACATCGTCTTAAAATATCTACTGATGTAGACTCCATCGAGCTTGACACTTTTTTCACAGTTTGGGCGGAAATTCTCAGTTACTTGTTGCTGAATAATTCATTGTATGCCCCGTAAAACACCTGCTGTTGCAGGCAAGTGCATATGAGGAATCAGATAAGAAATTGGTATACACCACCAATAAATACCTGCTGTTGCAGGCATCAGTCTATACAGCAATTGTTGTCACAGGGGTATATACCACCAGTAAATACCTGTTGTTGCAGGCAAAAGCTTTAACATATTTCATTCCTCCTTTGGTATATACGACCCATAAATACCTGCTGTTGCAGGCCTTAAAGCGAAGCGTGTCGGGCGTGATTTTCAAAAAAGGCGAAAGGAGTAATCCAAATTCATGAGAATAGGACAATTTGCAAAATATAAAGGATACATCGGAAGTATTGAAAATTAAGTTACCGAAATCTCCGAAGCTATAGTTTCGGGGTTAAGGTAACAAGATATTAACCGACATAAGTCGGCGGAAAGGGAAAATTGATATGATTAAAACCAATAGAGCTATTGTTTATAGGTTGTATCCAAATAAAAAGCAAGCAGAACTTTTTCAAAAGACTTTTGGATGTGTAAGATTTGTATATAATCAGATGCTTTCAGTTCAGGAAGAACGATATAAAAATAACGAAAGCCATCTGAGTAAATTTGATATGAATTTATATTGCAATCATAATCTTAAAACAGAATATACTTGGCTCAAAGAAGTAGATAAATTTGCTTTAACAAATGCAATGTATCACTTAGAAGATGGCTACCAGAGAATGTTTAAACATCTTGGTAACCACCCAAAGTATAAGAATAAGCATAAAGCGAAGAAATCATATACTACAAATTTTACAAATAACAATATTGAAGTTGGAAAAAATTATATCAAACTCCCAAAAATCGGTAAAGTTAAAGCTAAAATCAGCTTTGATACAAGATGTTTACGAATTAAGTCAGCTACAATTACCCAAAACAGAGATGAAACTTATCAGGTGTCTATTCTTTTTGAAATTACAGAAGAAGAACCAGTTCAAGTTATTTCTACTGAGAGTAACACAATTGGTTTAGATTATAAATCAGATGGTTTGTATGTAAGTGATACAGGGGTAGTTGCTAACATGCCTCATTATTACAGACAGTCTGCAAATAGCCTTGCTAAACAGCAAAGAAAACTTCGTAATAAAGTAATTGGCAGTAAAAATTACTATAAACAGCAGAAAAAGGTTGCTAAACTACATAGACATATAGCAAATCAAAGAAAGGATTATTTACATAAGCAGTCTACTGCGATAGCCAAACAGTATACTTATGTATGTGTAGAAAGCCTTAATATGAGAGCTATGTCTAATAAGGGTTTTGGTAACGGTAAAGCTACATTGGATAATGGTTATGGAATGTTTTTAGATATGTTAGCTTATAAATTACAGAAACGAGGTGGAGAGCTTGTTAAAGTAGATAAATGGTTCCCATCAAGTCAGATATGTAATTGCTGTGGATTCCAAAATCCAATGTTAAAGGATTTAACTATTAGACGTTGGGATTGTCCTAACTGTGGAGTAACTAATATAGATAGGGATATAAATGCAGCTAAAAATATAAAACAAGAAGGATTAAGATTGTTAGGTATAGCTTAGTAATCTAAAACATGGTAGGTATGGACGATACCAAACCTAAAAGCCTGTGGACATTGTGGAAAAACTGCCAAAAGGCGTGATAATAACCGTAATGGATGAAACAGGAATCCACTGAACTTTAGCTCTGGGGAGCGTCAATATGAACCTGATGATGATTCATACCATGGCTTATTAGTCAATACTGATGATTTTGTTAATTATGTCGGAGATAGTATAGTTGACCTTCATAAGCAATATCATGATGCTGTAGACGATTATATCGCATTTTCAAAAGAAATAAAAAAACTTGTTGGGGCAAGCCGTGTTAGTCCCATGGAAAGTCAGTTTTCGAGTTTTGCGGAACTAAAATACCTACTTTTGTAGGTGGTCGCATTCTTCTAGGATACCTGGAAATATTAAATAATCGTATTAAATAATGCTTTATAAGGCATTTTTAATAATAATAATAAAAAACAAAGAAAGGTTGCCAGAAAGGCAAAAGAGGTAAAAAATTATGGTAATTGGCGTAATTGTTGTAATTGTAGCAATTCTACTTGTGAGCAATATAAAGATTGTTCCACAGGCAAGAAGTATGGTAATCGAACGTTTGGGGCAGTATTCTTCAACCTGGGAAGCTGGTATACATATTAAGATACCGTTTATCGACCGAATCGTAAAAAAGGTTTCCCTGAAAGAGCAGGTATATGATTTCCCACCACAGAAAGTCATTACAAAGGATAATGTTTCAATGGGCGTTGATTCTGTTGTGTATGCAAAAATCTTTGATGTGAAGAAATATACATATGGTGTAGAAGACCCGATGTTAGGATTACAGAATTTAACAGCGACAACATTGCGAAGCGTTATCGGTAATATGGAATTAGATACCACCTTATCATCAAGAGAAGAAATCAATGCCAAGATGCAGGAAACTCTTGATAAGGCAACCGACGAGTGGGGATTGAAGGTAACTCGTGTAGAACTTAAAAACATCACTCCACCAAAAGAAATTGAAGAAGCAATGACAAAACAGATGAAAGCAGAGCGTGAACGTCGTGAGGCTGTTTTACAGGCGCAGGCGCATAAGGAATCTGTTGTTACTGAGGCAGAAGGTGATAAAGCGGCGAAAATCATGGCTGCTGAAGCAGAACGTGATGCAGCAATAGCGTTGGCAGAAGGTAAAGCTAAATCTATTGAATTGGTATACGACGCTGAAGCAGATGGTTTAAAGAAAATTGCAAATGCCGGAGTAAATGATGCTGTTCTGCGGTTGAAATCTATTGAAGCAATGAAAGATGTTTCTGATGGCCGTGCAACAAAGATTTTCATTCCGAATGACTTGGGAAAAAGCTTATCCTCTTTTGGAGTCATGGGCGAAATGCTGGGAACTGCTCCAGAAGTAAAAGATGAGGTAGCTCGTGAAGATTTCCGAAAATCTCTTGTAGAAACAGATACAAAACAGCAGCTGGAAAAAGACGCTTGTTTTTCAAATCCAAGTAGCAATGCAACAACATTAAAATCTGTGGAAACAAATGCAAGAAATTCCTCAGAAATGAGACAGGAAACTGAACGTTAAACAAAATAAGCATTCCACTGGTCAGTAATGGCTGGTGGAATGTTTTTTGTTACCCAAATAATATTGTTGCAATAATGCTTCAACAAAAAACATAGGCAAATCGTACATATTATAGATAAAGATAATAGGGAAGGAGGTTGCAGGACATGTATCAATACAACAATAGTCTCAGATATATTCCGCAATAATTGCTAAGGTTTTGAAACGGCTCTTAAAATTGCGGGTCCTGCACAGCTTAATGAAAAAAATATTTTTATTATTAATGACGTCTATATGTATTCTTTCTGTACAACCGGTTTTTGCAGATCCTTTACCGGATAACCAAACGGTAGAAGACACTACGGAAAACACGAACACCGGAAATAATGATATTGGTGGCAATACAACTAACGAAAATGCAGAAGATGTTGCAAATACTGAAATGGGGGGTTCCGATGATATAACAATAATTGAAAATACCACGGAAGAAGCTGAAAGTACAGAAGAAAGTAAGGTCTCACAAAATGCATATACATGTGTTATTAAATCCGGGAAGCCGTCAACAGTAGTTATTCGCTATGGACAGACACTGGAAAAAGCACCGAACGTATCCATTACGTTAGACGATGGAACTGTACTAACAGCAGCCCCAGAAGAAAAATATACTGGTGAAGCTTTTAGTATGAATTATGAATGGGATGGAATGGCTTTTTATATTAACATTCCAAAAGTGGATGCAGATACAACATTAATTATCGAAAGCGATAATGCTGCCGGTTTTTCTGTAAAAGATTATACCGGAAAAAGTATTGCCATGACTTCAATAGAGGATGATAAAGACTACGTGAAGCCTTCAAAAAAAATATCTGCAAAAAGTATTCGCTCTATAGTACTTTCAGTATTATTGATTGCTATAATCCCAGTTTTTCTTTTGTTTTCAAAGAAAACACAGCCTAAGAGCAAAAAAGATGATGTAAAAATTGAATTACCTGATGATACAGGTAAAACAGAAGAGGATATAAGAAAAGAATTAGCGCAAATGTTAGATGAGAAGAAAGAGCAGGAAAAACGTCGAGAAGCAAAGCAAATGAAGCGCACAAAGAAAAAGGAGACCGTGAAGCAGGAAGAGGCTTCATTGGAAGTAAAAGAGGTTGAATTATTTGAAAAGAAAGAGGAAAAACCGGAAGAAGAAAAAGGGTATACAGACGACGAATTATTTGCAGAGTTCGATGATTTTAATTAGGCAAGTCCCGTGGTTATGTTTTGTAACCATGGGATTTTTCTTTGTAATATGCTCTGAAAAATGAAATGAATCGTACATATTATATATGTAGTAACTCAATCAAAGAAAATTAACACGAGGTAGAATAAGGAGAGATGAATTATGTCAATTGATCCAGTTAATATGGCGATTATTAATGATATAGTAAGCAGCATGGAAGAAGCGTATCCACAATACATAAAAGCACCGGCAGAGGGGATAAAAGAAAGAAACCGTCAGTTATGTGAAAGAATAAAGAACGGTGACAAAGAAGCGGAAACAGAGCTAGTCGTTCGAAACAGACTTTTGGTGAAAAAATTCACAAAGATGTATTACCATGGAAATAATTATGATGATGCATACATTTGTGGATTTATCGGGTTGCTTAGAGCTGCACAGACATATGATACAAATACGGAATATACATTTGCAACATATGCCGGAGCCTGGGTAAGAAATATAATCACAAGGATGGTAACATCGTTAGAATTTTCAGTTCGATTACCGGAGCACGCAAGAGTTAAGGCTGCTAAATTGTTTATGCTTTATGGACAGGAAGGTGATATAGCAGCCTTACTTTCTGATAAAGAAATTGCGGAAAAAATTGATGCATCCGAAGAATTAACGTCAAATATTAGAGCTGTATTAAAAAGCCCGCTTTCCATGCAGTCGAAATTCCCTTCAAATGAAAATGAAGACTATACATTCGAAGACATTATAAAGTCGGATGAAGACGTAGAAGAAGAAGTTAGTAACATAGAACTCCGGGCAAATATGGAAAAATGCATTGGAAAACTTACAGAAAGAGAACAACAGATTATTTATGCAAGATTTGGATTTGACGGCGGAAAGGTAAAAACTTTGGAAGAGATTGGTAAAGAAATAGGCTTAACACGGGAACGTGTCCGCCAAATAGAAGAAAGAGCACTTGATAAGCTTGTCAAAATGCGGGATATCCAGGAGCTTCAGGTTAGCTATAATATCAAAGACATAAAGAAAAGACGTGAGAAAATCATGGCAAGATGATACAATTAACATGGATAGGAGGTTTGAATAATCCATAAAATTAACAAAGTTCGCAGATATTCCACAGTTTACATCGGAAGGAACATATCAAGTCAATTACCAACTTTCCAGCCTTGTAAAATATATTGAAGAAGAGGTAAAAGAGATGGGGTTGCAACTTGATCCGGATTTTCAGAGAGGCCATGTATGGACAGAAGAACAACAGGTTGCATGGCTTGAATATCATCTTAGAGGCGGAAAATCAGGAAATACAATTTATTTGAACAATCCTTTTTGGAATAGTGTAATGGAGCCAAAGCAGGGAGAGTATTCTGATTATGTATGTGTCGATGGATTACAGAGAATAACAGCAGCTCAAAGATTTATTCATAACGAAATCAAAGTGTTTGGTTCTTATTTCGATGAATACGAAGACAAGTTAAGATTAGTAAACGACAATACTATAATCTTGAATGTCAACAACCTGAAAAGTAAAGAAGAAGTTCTTCAGTGGTACATTGATATGAATGCCGGTGGAACTCCTCATAGCAAAGAAGAAATTCAAAGAGTACAAAAAATGATAAAAGATTTTAAATAAAACAAGAGGAAAAACAAATTGGAAAAAGATGTGGAAACAACTTTAATCCAAAGGCTGTTAATAAAGCTGTTATATTTACTTGTAAAGATTGCAGGAAACTATATGGAAAATGTATTGAATCAGAGCAAACTGAAGAATGTGATAAAAGATTTGAAAAATATATGAATAGTGAAGTAAGTGATTAGATGAAAAATTGCTTTCAAGGAGAGATTGGTATTATGAATATATTGCTATCTGATGATAAGATTATACAAGAAATAAAAATGTATCCTATTCCCAATTGGATATGGATTGAAATATGGGAAATGTCTCAATATGAGATACAAGTTGTAGTTACCGTTAATAAAGAAGAAAGCTGTCACTTGGGACAACATAAAGTTATTCATATCTGTTCTGCCGAAGCGGATGACATTGATGATATAATAAGATTAAAGACTTATGCGAAACTAATAGTAAAGTTGATAAGAAAAAATTTCCCATGTAGTAAAGTACATAGTAAACTTTATTACAGATGAAAGATTGTTTTTAAAATAACTTTGAGAAGGTGAATATAATGGAAAATTTATGTGTATTAACACAAAAAGAGAAATTAGAATTAGAAAGCATTGTAGAGATTTTATTATCTGTTCATCTCGATTTTGAATCTGCTACAGATCCAGACGAAGATAATGATAATTTATGTCAAAGCGTAGAGGAAGTAAGAGAATGTATGAAATACGATATGCAGTATTTGGAGAGAGCAGAAGATGTTTTGCGTAAAATTTTATTTGGTAAAGAAACTGATGAATCCGTTTCTGTGCGTGATTTTGAATTATCTAAATAAAATATAAATATGAAACAGACATCCAATTGAATATTAATAAAAATTTAGAAGCAGAAAATATCTGCTTCTTTTTTTGTTTTGCCGAATTAGAAACGATAATGCCTTTTATATATAAAATTGAGCACGAAAAAAGACCTCAAACGAGGTCTTTTTCCAATAAAAGGAGCCTAAACAAATATGAATGAAAAATGCAACCACAATGAATTAGGGCATTATGATTGCTGAGCGCCGTATACAGGATTCGAACCTGTAAACCTTTTACAGCCAACGATTTTCAAGACCGCTTCCTCGCCACCCGGACATACGGCAAATGTAGCGGTTTCAGTGTGACCGCTATATTTGAAATTGTTTTTGTCACTGATTTTGTACAATTTCGTGCGGACTTTTTCTACCGCTTACGACTTTCGCCGTAAGTTAGCGCAGTGTGCAGGACTCGAACCTGCAAGGCGAATAAACGCCAGACCGGATAGCAACCGGCTCCAATACCATTATGGGAATACGGCATGCGATGGCATTTTACGCAAGTTACCGTCGTTCATATGCTTGCAACCTACTAAGCTAGGTAAACTCTTTTTGCAGCCTGTAACTGTCAGCACCTCCGAAAAGATACTTGGTTGATTTCCACCTCTAGGAATCGGAAGGACTCGAACCCTCGTTTCTGTCGCGATCAGCGTTCTACCAGTTGGACTACAATTCCTTTAACCGCCATCTGACGGTTAGCAACAATATTTATCGTGCCGTGCGTTGCACTAGATTTTATAGTCTTTACTGACTAATCGTCTTCACCCCATATCAATGGAAACGATATGAAGCCTATGAGCCATATACAACACGCTACAAACAATCCGTAGATACACCGGAAGAAGATTGCGCCGCCAAGAACCCAAGTCATTGCGTGAGCATCTAGCGCACTCAGAAGAGCAAATATAGCTCCTATAAACATCTTTCCGACTCCAACATATCCGGCTAGCAAAGTGAAAGCTATGAGCGTAATACCCGCAAGCCAATGTCTTATTTTCGCTTTATTTTCTTTCCGCATCGTTCACACCTCCACGTATGCTCTGTTTTCCATGAACCATCTGATTGCAAGACTAAATCAGTATTTGCATGGACGGTTCGCTCATGCTTACAAAACAGCTGCCTTATTATCTTAAACATTTCTTCCTCCGCATATTAAATCCATGTAATTTACGCCAGTTATTTGAACCGAATAGCAATTTCCAAGTAAATGTATTTTTCAAAGAATCTACATTGAAACTTAGCGATACTTTAAATTCATTAACATTTTCTCCGCTGCCTATTTCCATACCAGCATCATCAACAAGTTTTTCAGAAAGATCATGAATCAAATCATCTACAATCGTCATTCTCCTCGCAATTCCATCAGATGTTATAAAAACCTGTCTGAGATTTTCATCTTTTTCACCCATCGCACATTCTCCTAAAGCGCATTCACACTCGCAAAAGCTTTTATCATCTTCGGAAACTGTATTGGGAACC
>ENA-OPTA01002146-OPTA01002146.1-human-gut-metagenome-genome-assembly--contig:-NODE-2146-length-10950-cov-3.063148_pt1 | contig 10950 bp, 8 predicted proteins | sample MGYA00241813_ERZ501917 | MGnify/ENA primary metagenome ERZ501917 (study PRJEB25962, sample SAMEA2042408) | human gut metagenome | biome: human gut; feature: human-associated habitat; material: faeces...
CCATCATCTGGTAGCAGATGTCATCTGCCGCTTCTACAAGATACACCAGCGGATGGCGGCAATACTTCAATGGCTCTCCTTCCTTGCTAATCTTTTTAAGTCCCAGTTCATGAGCTATCTTTTGAAAAGCCTCTTCTTCGCTGGTAAAAAATCCGAATTTCTGTTTGCTTCCGGCCAGTTGCGAGGAAAAAGGATATTTCACGATGGCAGCCAGCGTGGCATACGTCAGTACAAAACCGCCGGGGCGTCGTCCCTGAAACTGATGGGTGAGCAAGCGGAATGCGTTGGCATTTCCTTCGAAGTGAGTGAAGTCATCCCATTCCTTTGCTGAAAGATATGCTTGTAAGGTCCGTCCTTTTCCTTCGGAAAAATACGTGCCGATGGCCTTTTCTCCCGAATGACCGAAAGGAGGATTTCCCAAGTCATGCGCCAGGCAGGCGGCCGATACAATGGAGCCTATTTCTGAAATATGCGTATCATGCAGTTCCGGATGAAGCTTTAATAGCTCGGATGCGATTTTATTGCCGAGCGAACGCCCTACGCATGAAACTTCCAGGCTGTGTGTCAGTCGGTTGTGTACGAAGATACTTCCCGGAAGAGGAAACACCTGCGTCTTGTTTTGCAGCCGCCGGAAAGGAGCCGAGAAAATCAGCCGGTCATAGTCACGCTGGAATTCCGTGCGGTCGTCTTTACGGGTTTCGTGCAGAAATTCCAGTCCGAAACGCTTGTTGGATATCAGTTGTTGCCAGTTCATGTTGTCTGCTTTTTCTGTTGAATGTATTCTTGTCTGCGCTTCCGTTGCATGTCTTTCCGGCAGCAGCAGGAACGGCATCAGGATTCGGAAGTGCCTCTGATGTGCAAAGCTAGGCATAAATCTTGATACGGCTTTGTCTTTTGAAAGAAATAATTTGTGCCGGAAGCGGGTGCCGGAAACCGCAGGAGGAAAACTTCGTGGGCGGACGGAGGCTGGCCGGGGACGGACGAAACTTTTAAAAAATGGTAAACAGGTGTATAAGTCCCATGAAATGTGTAAATTCGCAAGCTTAAACAACAAACTTGAAATTATTGCATGAAAGTACAGATCATAAACAAGTCAAAACATCCCCTGCCTCAGTATGCAACCCCGCTTTCTGCCGGAATGGATGTGCGTGCCAACCTGGATGAACCGCTGGTTCTGAAACCTTTGCAACGTTGTCTGGTTCCGACTGGGCTGTATATGGCTATCCCGGCCGGTTACGAAGTACAGGTACGTCCCCGAAGCGGACTGGCCATCAAGAAAGGAATCACCGTACTTAATTCACCGGGAACGATTGATGCCGACTACCGCGGAGAGGTATGTGTCATTCTGGTAAACTTGTCTTCCGAGGAGTTTGTCATCGAAGACGGAGAACGCATTGCTCAGATGGTGATTGCACGTCACGAACAGGCTGAATGGGTGGAAGTGGAAAATCTGGACGAAACACAGCGTGGAGCCGGTGGTTTCGGACATACAGGAACTATTTAACGGATGAAAAGTATGAAGAAATGGGCTTATCTTTTCCTGTTCGGTCTGCTGGTGCTGGTATCCGCATGCGGAACAACGGGCAGACATGCAGCCAGAAAGACTGCTGCGGTCAGTGAGAAGGATCCGCTGACTTATGAACAGCGCCGGAAGTATGATTATTATTTTCTGGAGGCACTCCGGATGAAGCATAAGGGCGATTATGATGCGGCCTTTGAACTTTACAAGCATTGTCTGGATATTTATCCTCAGTCGGCAGCGGCCCGTTATGAAATAGCGCAGTTTTATCTCTTCCTCGGACAAGAGGAAAAGAGCGAGGAGGCACTGAAACAGGCAGTGAAAGCTGATGAGTCTAATTTCTGGTACAAGCAGACGCTGGCTTCCTATTATGAGCGCAAGCGTGAATGGGAAAAGGCGATTACCGTATATGAAGACATGACGCGTCAGTATCCTTCCCGGCTGGAGCCGCTGATGTCGCTGGTCGATCTGTACGGACAGACCAAGGATTATGAAGCACAAATTCGGGTGCTGAACCGTCTGGAAGAACTCGATGGCAAGTCGGAACAGATCAGTATGATGAAATTCCGTATTTATCTGTTGATGAACGACAGCGAGAAGGCTTTCCTGGAAATCGAGAGTCTTTCGAAAGAATACCCGTATGACCTGCGTTATCAGACGATCCTGGGAGATCTTTACCTGGACAACGGAAAGTCAACGGAAGCATATAATGTCTATCAGCGCATTTTGAAAGATGATCCGGGATACGCGCCGGCCCTGCTTTCGATGGCTTCTTACTACCAGAAGATGGGGCAGGACAGCATGTATCATGTGCAGCTGGATACGATTCTCCTGAATGACAATGTGGAATCAGATACGAAGATGGAGATCATGCGTCAGTTGATCGTACAGTCGGAGCATACCAACCGTGACAGCGCGCAAATCGTCTCTCTGTTCCAGAATATATTGAAGCGTCCGCAACAGAATGCCGATCTGGCCATGCTTTGTGCCCAGTATCTGATTACAAAGCGGATGGAGAAGGAATCGGTTCCCGTTTTGCATCAGGTGCTATCCCTGGATCCGGAGAACAAACCGGCCCGTCTGCAGCTGCTGGCTTATGCCATCCGTGACAATGATCTGGATGAAGTGGTCAAGGTGGCGACTCCGGCTTTACAGTATAATCCCGATGCGATGGAGTTCTATTATTACCTGGGACTGGCCCATTATCAGAAGGATGAGACAGACAAGGCGCTGGAAGTTTTCCAGAAAGGAGTGAAGCAGGTGAATGAAAAGAGCGACAAGAATATCGTGTCCGACTTCTATGCGATTCTGGGAGATATCTATCATTCCAAGGATATGAAGGCGGAGGCTTATGCAGCTTATGATTCATCGCTGGTCTACAATCCTGACAATATCGGAACCTTGAACAATTATGCATACTTCCTGTCCGTGGAACGCCGTCAGCTTGACAAGGCTGAAGAGATGAGCTACCGCACGGTGAAGGCTGAGCCTGAGAATGCAACTTATCTGGATACGTATGCCTGGATCTTGTTCGAAAAGGAGAAATATACGGAAGCCCGTCTGTATATCGAGCAGGCCATGAAATGTGGCGGCGACAGCAGCCAGGTCATTGTGGAGCATTGCGGAGACATATATTTTATGCTGGGTGACAAGGAGAAGGCACTGTCTTATTGGAAACAGGCAGATGCTATGAAGAGTACACCGGAGGACGGGTCGACTCCCCGGACTGAAGCGGAATTACGCAGACTGAAGAAGAAAATTGCATTGAAAAAATACATTGCGGAATGAAACATCGTGTCTTATCTTATCTGACTGTCGTGGCGGCCATCTTGCTGATGGCTTCCTGTGCTTCCCGGCGTTCCCTGGAACGTTCGCCGATGGTGGGCGGTCTGACTGGTGAAGCTTATGTGGAGAAGGTCATTGCTGCTGCCCCGGAATGGAAGAGTGTCACCGGAAAGGTTGCCTTGAATCTGGATATGGGAGACAAGGGAAAGGCCAAGGTGAACGCTACGGTACGCATCCGCAAGGGGGAAGTGATTCAGTTTTCCGTCGCTCCTCTGCTGGGCATCGAAGTGGCACGTATGGAGATTACTCCGGAGGGATTGCTGCTGATCGACCGGATGAACAAGCGGTATGTGGAGGTTTCCTATGCCATGTTGAGCGGTCTGGCCAATATGGAACTGAGTTTCGGTGTGTTGCAGTCGTTGTTTCTTAACGAGCTTTTCCTCCCGGGAAAGAACGTCCTGGATGCAGACGACGTGAAGCGTTTCCGGATCGTACAGGACGAAGCAGGAGTACGGTTGCAGGTGCGTTCCGGCAAAGAATTTGATTATACATTCCATACGAGCGCCGATCAGGGCTTGCTGGAGAAGACCGAGATCGGACTGCGTGGAACGGATTATGTGCTGAACTGGAACTATGATGATTTTGGTGTACTCGACCGGAAACCTTTCCCGCAGCACATGCTGCTGACGGTCGGAGGAGTTCGGAGTGACCTTTCGCTGGAGATGAAATTTTCGCGTCTGTCGGTCGATGATCATTGGGAAGGACGTACCAAAGTCTCTTCCAGGTACCGCAAGGTAGAACTGGTGGAACTGTTGAAAATGCTGAAAGGTGTATGAAAAGGTGCTGGATAATCTTAGTGTTTTGCCTGTGTGTGTCGGGCCTTGGAGCGCAGACCACCCGGAAGATCCGCGAACTGGAACAGCAGCGCAAGGAATTGCGTCAGCAGATTTCCGAGTCTGAAACGCTGCTTCAGTCTACGGAGAAGGACGTGAAGAGCCAGCTGGACAACCTGGCTTTGCTGACCGGACAGATCGATGAACGCAAGAAATACATTGCGATGATTGAGCATGATGTGCAGGCAATTCAGCTGGAGGTGGATCGGCTGGGCGTAGAACTGAAGCGCCTGCAGGCAGACCTGAAAGACAAACAGAAGAAATACGAAGAGTCAGTGAAGTATATGTATCGCAACAAGTCGGTGCAGGAAAAGCTGATGTTCATCTTTTCTGCTGATAACCTGAGCCAGATGTATCGCCGCCTGCGTTACGTGAGAGAATACGCCGATTACCAGCGTTTGCAGGGATTGCAGCTTCAACGCAAGCAGAAGCAAGTAATCGACAAGAAGGCTACATTAGTGGCCAGCCGCCAGGCGAAGGAAGACTTGCTGAAGCAGGGAGAAGAAGAAAAGCTGAAACTGGAGAAGCAGGAAGGCGAAAAGAAAACGCTGTTGACGGCACTTCAGAAGAAACAGCGCAGCATTCAGGCTGAGATTAACCGGAAACGTCGTTCGGCAGACAAGCTGAATGCCCAGATTGATCGTCTGATTGAGCAGGAGATTGAAGCAGCCCGTAAGCGTGCTGAGGCGGAAAAGAAGCGGAAAGCAGAGGAAGCACGCCGGAAAGCTGCAGCCGATGTTGCCCGTAAGAAAGCTGAAACCGGAGAGAAAGCAGGCGAAACGACCGCTGCTTCAACCGGAAAGGAAAAGGCCGAGCAGATGGATATATATAAGGTGGACTCGGACGAAAGACGTTTGTCGGGTTCCTTCGAACGGAACAAGGGCGCACTTCCTGTTCCTATTACAGGGCCTTATGTAGTGGTAGGACATTACGGTCAGTATCAGGTAATGAAGAATGTCCGGCTGGATAATAAGGGCATGGATATAAAAGGAAAGCCCGGAGCTTATGCAAGAGCCGTTTTCGACGGAGAAGTTTCTGCCGTATTCCAGTATAATGGCCTGACTAACGTTCTGGTTCGTCATGGAAGTTATATTTCCGTTTACTGCAATTTGTCTTCTGTCCGTGTTAAGAAAGGATCTCTGGTGCAGACCCGTGATATAATCGGCGAGGTAAGCACCGATAAATCAGGCAATGCTGTTTTGCATTTTCAGTTGCGTAAGGAAACTGTAAAACTGAATCCCGAACAGTGGATTCGCTTGTGAGACTGTATATAAACAATGCGGGGCGGTGAAAAGTGGAATGCTTTTTACCGCCCCGTGTGGTTTATGTCATCTTAGGGATTTTCTTAAATGGTCAGCCCGTCCAGAATCTGGATATAAGTACCGATTGCTTCTTCTATCTCACTGATCAGGATGTATTCGTCTGCGGTGTGTGAGCGGGAAGATTTTCCCGGACCGATCTTGACAGACGGGAAAGGCATCAGTGCCTGATCGGATAATGTCGGTGATCCGTAGGGAGTCTTGCCTAACTGGATGGCCCGCTGTACGAACGGGTGATTGATATCGATGCTGGAAGAATTCAGTCGGAATGAACGTGCTTTAGCTTCGCTTTGAATATGTTTGCAGATTTCGTCAAACAGTTCCTGGTTGGAATAGCATTCATTGCTCCGGATATCGACCACAATACTGCAGGTGTCAGGAATCACGTTGTGCTGTGTGCCTGCATTGATTTGAGTGACGCTCATTTTGACAGGACCCAGCAAGGTTGATTCTTTGGGGAAGCGGTAAGTCCGGAACCATTCTACATCCGGAAGGATTTTATAGATGGCATTGTCTCCTTCGTTCCGTGCCGCATGTCCCGACCGGCCGTGGGCGGTAACGTCAATAACCATCAGTCCTTTTTCTGCGATAGCCGGATGCATCTCTGTCGGTTCGCCTACAATACCTAAGGTAATGGGAGGAAGCTGCGGCAGGACGCTTTCGATTCCGCTCTTTCCGGATACCTCTTCTTCGCATGAGGCAAGGAAAATCAGATTGTAACTTTGTTCCGTACTGCTCAGATGACGGTACACTTGAAGCAGGGAAACCACGCTTCCACCGGCATCGTTACTGCCTAATCCGTAAATCTTTCCGTTTTCAGTTTTCGAAGTGAACGGATGTTTGCGCCAGCCGTTTACCGGTTTCACCGTGTCGATATGCGAATTAAGCAGAATGGTGGGCTTGTTGATGTCGAACATGGGACTGATGCACCAGATGTTGTTTCCGGAACGTCCTGTCATGATACCGTTTTCTTCAATGTAATTTTGCAGAAAGTCAGCGGCGGCCTCTTCTTCACGGCTTATAGAAGGAATGCCGATCAGAGAGTGAAGTAATGTAAGCGCTTCTGATGTATAATAACTGATGTCTACCATATAAGTATCCTGTTTTTTTAGCCATGCAAAGATAACTTTTTTACTTGAAAATTCATCTTCTCCGGTTCATTTAAATCAGTTGTATATGCAATTAGGGTTAAGTCTCATATCTTCTAACTGGCTGATGGGTTGGACAGATTAATGTCCTGATATGATGATTAATTCCAAATAAAACAATATCTTTGCAAAAGTATATTTAAATAAACAGTCAATGAATACTTCTTATTTGTCGCTTTTGATACAGCGTCAAGCTCAAAAATACGGAGAGAGAGTTGCGTTGAAATACCGGGATTATGCGACTTCTACGTGGATCCCTGTCAGCTGGAACCAGTTCTCCGAGAAAGTAAGCAAAGTATCCAGAGCACTTGTAGCTTTAGGTGTGCAGGCTCAGGAGAATATTGGTGTGTTCTCACAGAACAAGCCTGAATGTCTGTATACGGATTTCGGAGCTTTCGGTGTTCGTGCGGTAACCGTTCCATTGTATGCAACCAGTTCCGAAGCACAAGTTCATTATATATTGCAGGATGCTGCCATCCGTTTTCTGTTCGTAGGCGAACAGTATCAGTATGATGTCGCTTCACGGGTGCAGAACCTGTGTCATACGTTGAAACGGATCATCGTTTTTGATTCTTCCGTGAAACTGGCTCCGGGCGATACAAATTCATTGTATTATGAAGATTTCCTGGCTTTGGGGGATAATATGGAGTTACAGCAGCAGGTAGATAAGCTGACGGCTGAATCATCTCCTCAGGATCTGGCCAATATCCTTTATACATCGGGTACAACCGGTGAGTCAAAGGGGGTTATGTTGCATCATTCTTGTTACGAAGCAGCATTCAAGGCTCATCACGGACGCTTGACAACATTGGGTGAACAGGATGTCGTGATGAACTTCCTTCCCTTTACCCATATCTTTGAACGGGCCTGGTCATACTATTGTCTGGACCGGGGATGTGTATTATGCATTAACCTGCGTCCTCAGGATATTCAGAAAACCATCAAGGAAGTACGTCCTACGGCGATGTGCAGTGTACCTCGCTTTTGGGAGAAAGTATATGCGGGTGTGCTGGAAAAGATCAATGAGACAACAGGGCTGAAGAAAATGCTGATGCTGGATGCGCTGAAGGTCGGCAAGGCTCATAACATTGATTATCTGATGAACGGTAAGACTCCGCCGGCAATGTTGCGCGCCAAATATAAGTTTTACGACAAGACCATTTACAGTCTGTTGAAGAAAACGATCGGTATTGAGAACGGAAACTTTTTCCCGACAGCAGGAGCTGCGATTCCCGAAAAGGTGGAAGAGTTTGTACATTCGGTCGGAATTAATATGGTTGCCGGATATGGACTGACAGAAACAACAGCCACCGTATCATGCGGATGGATTGGTGACTACCGTATCGGTTCCGTGGGTCGTCTGATGCCTGGACTGGAACTGAAGTTTGGTGAGGACAATGAGATTCTGTTGCGTGGCGAGACGATAACGAAAGGATATTATAAAAAAGAAGCGATCACCCGTAATGCCTTGACTGAAGACGGATGGTTCCATACAGGTGATGCCGGATATATGAAAGATGGTTTCCTTTATCTGACAGAGCGAATCAAGGACCTGTTCAAAACGTCGAACGGCAAGTATATTGCTCCGCAAGCCATTGAAACGAAGATGGTAGTGGACCGCTATATCGATCAGATTTCCATCATTGCAGATCAGAGAAAGTTTGTTTCTGCCTTGATTGTCCCCGAGTATCAACAGGTTGAAAACTATGCGAAGGATCATCATATTGCCTATACGGATATGAAAGACCTGTTGCAGAAAACGGAAATACAGGAACTGTTCCGCATGCGCATCGAAACTCTCCAGCAGGAATTTGCCCATTATGAACAGATCAAGCGCTTTACTTTGCTGCCTGAACCTTTCAGCATGGAGCGTGGAGAACTGACGAATACATTGAAGATCAAACGGCCTGTATTGCTGAAAAATTATGCCGCTGAGATCGAAAAGATGTACGAAGAATGATGCCTGTGCCGGCAAGGTTTCGATAATTCGCTGAAATATATTATTTTTGCACTTTCAAAGCTAGAAACAAGTGTCAACATGATTACAATAGAACAATTGAAAGATGTAAAAGAGCGTACGGAAGCGCTTCACCGTTACCTGGACATTGACAACAAGAAGGTACAGGTAGAGGAAGAACAGCTCCGTACACAGGCTCCCGGATTCTGGGATGACCCGGAGATTTCCCAGCATGTAATGAAAGAATTGAAAGGTCTTCAGGATTCTGTAAAAGAGATTGAGAAATTATTTACAGATTATGAAGACATGCTTCTTCTGATTGAAATGAGTGAAGGAGAAGACGAGGAGCAGGAAGCCGCAGAAGAGATTGAAGAGGAACTTGGAACATTTGAGGAAGTCTTTGAGAAACTGCGAATCAGCACACTTCTGATCGGACCGTATGATGCGGATAATGCAATCGTGACACTTCACGCAGGTGCGGGCGGTACAGAGGCAATGGACTGGACAAGTATGCTCTATCGTATGTACAGCCGCTGGGCTGAAAAGAGAGGATATGAAGTCGAGGTACTGGACTATCTGGAAGGAGATGTAGCAGGTATCAAGGGAGTTACTTTTGAGGTTAAAGGAGAAAATGCTTATGGTTATCTCCGTTCCGAGAAAGGCGTACATCGTCTGGTACGTATTTCTCCATTTAATGCAAATGGAAAGCGACAGACATCATTTGCATCCTGCGATGTGATTCCGGATATTGAAGAAGATATCGATATCGAGATCAACGACGATGATATCCGTGTCGATACTTATCGTTCCAGTGGTGCCGGCGGACAGCATATCAACAAGACATCCTCTGCGATCCGTATCACACATTTCCCGACAGGAATCGTGGTACAGTGCCAGAATGAACGTTCTCAGCACATGAATAAGGACAAGGCTATGCAGATGCTGAAGGCCAAGCTGTATCTGCTGAAACAGCAGGAAGCCGAGGAGAAGCTTTCCGGCATTCGAGGCGAAGTGACAGATATCGGCTGGGGAAACCAGATCCGTTCCTATGTCCTGCAGCCATACACCATGGTAAAAGACCATAGAACCAATGAAGAAACCGGTAATGTTGACGCAGTTCTGGACGGTGGTATTGACATTTTTATCAATGCATACCTGAAATGGATCGCGCTGGCGAAAAAGAAAGAATAACATTACTGTCACGGAACCCCATAAAGACAGAGAAAAGGACTCCGCAGGCAAAAAAGCGCTTGTGGAGTTTCTTTTATTATGATAATATATCTCTTGTACAAAAACAGTTGTCTTTATGAAACGGACAGAAGGCTGCTGGCCACAATGTGAACAGCAGTCAGAGAGGTTGCTATGCAGAAACAGGTTGAAAAGAAAAAATACTATGTAGTAAGAGAACGGGCAGTGCCGGAGGTACTTCTCAAGGTGGTTGAGGCCAAGAGACTGCTGGAATCCAAACGGGTGGCTACTGTTCAGGAAGCTGCTGAAAGGACCGGGATCAGCCGCAGTTCTTTTTATAAATATAAGGACGATATTTTTCCTTTCCACGAGGAGACCAAGGGAAAGACCATCACCTTTATCATTCAGATGGACGATGAGCCGGGGCTTTTATCAATGGTGCTGCAGACGATTGCCCGTTTTCACGGTAATATCCTGACCATACATCAGAGTATTCCCATTAACGGAGTCGCAACGCTGACGCTGAGCGTTGACATCCTTCCGGGAGAAGGCGACGCAGAGGCTATGGTGGAGAATATTGAGCAGAGAGACGGTATACACTATTTGAAAATTTTAGGCAGGGAGTAAGCATATGATAAACATAGCAGTATTAGGCTACGGTACAGTAGGAAGCGGAGTTGTTGAAGTCATCAACACCAATCATGAGAGCATTAACAAGAGAGCTGGAGATGAGATTAACATCAAGTACGTTCTTGATTTAAGAGATTTTCCGGGAGATCCGGTTGAGAAAGTTCTGGTTCATGATTATGAAGTGATCGTAAACGATCCGGAGGTAGATATTGTTGTTGAGGTTATGGGCGGGATCGAGCCGGCTTATACCTTTGTAAAAAGAGCGCTTCAGGCAGGAAAGAGCGTAAGCACATCCAATAAGGCTCTGGTAGCCAAGCATGGTTCCGAGCTCATGGAGATCGCAAAAGAAAAAAATATCAATTTCCTTTTTGAGGCAAGCTGCGGCGGCGGTATCCCGATCATCCGTCCGTTAAACTCCTCCCTGACTGCAGATGAGATCGATGAAGTAACTGGTATCTTAAATGGTACCACGAACTATATCTTAAGCAAAATGGCAAGCGACGGTTCCGAT
>ENA-OPTA01002156-OPTA01002156.1-human-gut-metagenome-genome-assembly--contig:-NODE-2156-length-10903-cov-2.621866_pt1 | contig 10903 bp, 7 predicted proteins | sample MGYA00241813_ERZ501917 | MGnify/ENA primary metagenome ERZ501917 (study PRJEB25962, sample SAMEA2042408) | human gut metagenome | biome: human gut; feature: human-associated habitat; material: faeces...
GTGTCGGGATCAGCGTACCGGTAACGATAACGGCTGCTCCTACATTCAGTTTGGAAACCTGTGCAAAGTTTTCCATTTTATCGTGGTATACGATCTGCAGTGTCTCAAAGAAAGTACCGTCATGCAGCACTAAAAATCCAAATGTCTTGGAATCTCTGACGCTTCGAAGCCATCCTCCCACTGTAATCTTCTGATTTAAATATTTTTCCGTATCACGGTAAATTTCTCTTACTGTTACCAATTCCATTTTTACAGCAGAATCTGGTTCTGCCGTTTTCTTACTGCTCTCAGTATATCCTAATCTTTCCGACGGTGCAAGCAGGATATGGAAAAGCTTGCGTACATTTCGCTTTGTTTTTGCCTCCAGACCATGAAAAATGTTCAGCATCTTCATCATTTTCTGTAAACGGTTCTGCGTAAAATCCATAACCGTGTCTGCCTGAGTCGCTTCAATGATCTCAAAAAGGGCATCCACGATCTCCTGCTGCTCCTCAGAAGAATACGATGCGATCCACTCATTGATCTGCTGATTTTTCTTTTCGGTCGCCGGGTTAATCTCTTCTTTGTATACAAAATCCCCTTCTTTTACTACCCAGGTGAACATATCATGCTGCAGCACACCTTTCCCGGAACTTTCCACAACCTGATAACTTCCCGCAGTATGCAGAAGCATGCCCACAAAGGAATCCTGCGGAACCATTTTGATGATCTTCTTTTCGATCCGAAGATAACTTTCTTTCCGGTAAATATCTTCCCGGAAACCCGGCCCGTCAAAACAGTATACAGCTCTGATCCGGTCCTGGATCTGCGGTTCTGTCTCCATCGCTGCAAAGACTGCCTCATTGCCGCCTTTGGAATGTCCGCCAATCATCAGCGGGGCATCGCCGGTGTATTCTGCAATGTGCCGCAGATAGAGCTTTGCCGCCGTCTGCGACGGAATCGGGCTTTTCAGTGCCATATCAAAATCTTCTCTCCAGCCGACGATCGTCTCATCTGTCCCGCGAAATGCCACATACACCGTTCCGTCTTCCAGCAGAAATGTAACTGCCGAGAACTGCATCTGCATTTCTTTGTCCGTGAGATTGGTGTAATAATTGAGCCGCATTTTTGCAAAACGCCTGCTTCTGGCAACCGCCGCATAGAGCCTGCGATTATCTTTTTCATACCAGTCTGACACATACAGACTGTCGTATTTCGGATGTTTGCGAAGAGAACGCATCGTCACTCCTCTGATGTCATTTCCATCCATTTTTTCGACAAGATCCGGCACCAGATCCTGAAATTTAAAATAAGACAGCTGACACAGGATCAGACTGTCTACGTGGGAAAAAGGTCTTTCCCCGAAAGAAAGACCTCCATATTCCTTTAAATATTTTAATGTATTATCCGTAAGTTTCATATTCTATCACCTGCAGATTTTAAAGTTCCAGTCTTCCGACTTCTTTGTAATCGTTTGCCATGTCATAAATACGGATCTGTCCGCCGCCGACCAGATAAAAATTATCGCCGATAAAACAGCCCCGGACTTCCTGAAGTCCGTTGTAAGAGTAGCCATAGTAAGAATCTCCGAGATTTTCCGTGAAGACATTTTCAAATCCTTTTTCTTCATCATAGCAAAAGACCATATAGCTGGAATCACACATGAAGCCAAAAACATTTTTTTCCGTATCAATCATCGCCGCTTTGTAATTGTAGAACAGCGGGCAGTCGTAAGTGTCTTTGATCACAAACTTGTGCAGCTGTTTTACATTGGACGGATCGGACACATCAAACATCGCAAGTTTGATACCTGTATAAGCTCCTGTCTCCGGATCAACTTCGTTGCCCACACCGAGCAGTTTGTTTTCTCCGTAAAAATGCAGATACGAGGAAAATCCTGTGATTTTCAGTTCTCCAAGTATTTTCGGATCAGACGGATCGCTTAAGTCAACCGAAAACAGCGGATCTGTATTGCGAAATGTCACAAAATATCCGATATCTCCGAGAAATCTTGCGGAACGGATGTCTTCTCCTTCTGCCAGATCTCCAATATTTCCGCAGACCTGCATCGCATCATCCAGCACATAGAGTGCATTTTTCTGTGTCTCCCCGCTGTAGTCTGTCAGAACAACTCTGAGATAACTGTTGTACTCATTCATGGAAAAACTGTCGTTCAGAGAACCTTTTAGATCTGCTGCACCTTTCGCCTGGATCTTCCCTTTCTGGCAGGAGAATTTCAGAATCTGTGTCATCGTCACATCACTGCTCCAGTTTGTGTTGCTGATATAAATATTATTCTCACTTACATAAAAATTCTCCGCTGCAGATACAACTGCTTTCTGATCTATGATCGCATCCGGTTTTCCGGTGCTCACAGAAGAGATTACCAGGCAGGAAGTACTGTTCTGATACTCCGGAAGAAAAATATCCGAGGACTCCATTCTTGCACCATTTACTGCCGGAATGTACTCATCAATTTCCGATGCATCGCTGACCTGCGGATCAAACTGCGTAAACAGATAAACGATATCGCCGTTTTTTCTGGAAGTGCTGTAGTGTCCCTGCTGCTGAACCACACCGGTGAGCTGCGGCTGGGAACGATCGGAAATATCATAGGTGTAAAGTTTTGTATAATTTTCCGTATCCGCCGTGTAAGTATCTTCTTCAGCATCACTGTTCAGCGTAGTCTTGCTTCCGGTCACGATCAGGCTCAGCGTGTCGCCGTCCACGTACATTTCCTGCGGTGTCTCATTCAATGCATCCAGCATGATCGTTCCCTCTGTCTGCAAAGCCTTGTCTTCTGCACGGATTAGACGGACACTGCCGGTTGCTTTCATCACATACAGATATTTTCCGTCCGTCTTGACTATATCTGCTTCATCCACGCCTGCTTCCTGCAGATTTGTCTTTGAATAAGAAAACCCTGCTCCCGCATTTGTTTCAGAGCTTTCCATATCCATGGCCGCCATCGCCGAATCTTCCACCATATAGTCGTTTGTCGTACCTCTTGCCAGCTCTGCTGTCTCATACCCGCCATATCCGCTTTCTGTTTTTTTCAGGGCATCAAAAATCTCCTGATAACTCTTTGCACCGGCAAAAACATAATTACCGGATTCAACATCCGCTGACGTCTGGGCCGTCGTTGTTTTTTCTGTTGTTGCTTCCGTTGTATTTTCTGTTGTAACTTCAAAAATTTCTGTCTCACCTGTCGCTTTTGTACTCTGCGATGCGTCTGCAAGCGACATCGTTCCGGCTTCATTCTGGCTGTTTTCGCCATTTGTGCCGGAAAGTCTGGTAAGACCCGTCACCCCTCCGATGATCACCAGTGCGAAGACTGCCGCAACTGCTCCCCACTGGGCATATCTTCGAAACCGGCTTTTTTTATCCACCGGCTGTTCTTCCAGCAGACGTTTAATCTGCTCTGGATGGATTTCTTCCGGTGCATCGACATTTTCACCGGATTTTTTTATCATATCCAAAATCTTTTTTTCATCCATACAATCCAACTCCTCTCACTCACTAAGCATCTGCTCCATTTTCTTAAGAGCACGGCTTTTCAGAGAACGCACGGTATTCTCATTCATTTCCAGCATGGAGGCAATCTCTTTTCCGGTATATCCGCCAAACAGACTGGAAGAAAGTATCAGACGTTCTTCGTCATTTAATTTATAAAATGCCGCCCGCACATCCATATCTTCGCTCGTGTCACGTTCCCGCCATGCCAGATCGGCCGGAAGCTCCACGGCACGGTTCAGATAGGATTTCAACTTCTGTCTGCATTTGTTGGCAAGAATCCGGAAAATCCAGGCACGAAAAGCATTTTCGTCTTTTAACCCTTCAATCCCCTTCCAGGCATCCAGTACCGTCTCACTTACAACATCTTCTGCTTCATGCCTGTTTTTCAGGGTATATAATGCAAATCGAAACATATCCTGATATACTTTCTCGTATTTTGCAGCAAAATCTTCTGCATTTCGCTCCATATGATCACCCCATTCTTTTTATGCTCAGGAGGCGTTCCGTCTGCAGCCTTCCCGCCTCTCATCTATACAGTGTCATTTTTTTCGTGTTTTGTTGCATGGAAAATTTTTTTCTGTTTTTACTCCTCAAGCGGATCAAAATACGTTACAAACTGATTTCCGGCTGCTTCAAACATATCGGCACTTTCTTCCAGGCCGTAATAATAGGTCTCGGCTTCTCCCGGTTTTAACAGGATTGTATTGTACTGGTCATATCCGGCAATGATCACAACGCCGTCTGCTGTTTTTGCCAGAACCGGCGTGCCCTCGCTTACATAATACAGCACACTGTCGAGTGTACATCCGGTCAGGTCAAGTACCTGTTTGCCAAGATTTTTTGACAGTTTTTTGATGTTCATCTTACCGCTTAAAATCACATCCGGGAACGTACTGATATCCAGCTTGCAGGTGGTCTGTTTGTTGCCTCGCTCCCAGATCAGCTGCTGTTTGTTGTTTACCACAACGCCAAGCTGATCATCTGCTCTCTGTACCGCCTCACTGATCGTGGTGTACATGCTGTCGAGATGACCTTTCGCATAGACATAGTAAAGTTCTTCTGTCTGTTTTTGGGCCGGAATCGATACTTCTGCAGCCTCTTCGCCTTCTGCCTTGACCTGTTTTGCATAAAGGATCTGCGGTGTTGTACCTTCCTCGATCGTCTCACCCGTTTTCAGAATGGTTTCTGTCTGTTTTTTGTCGCTTTCTACATACGCAAATCCATAAGCCGCTTCATCGTCCGCACTGCTGTTTACGATGTGATCCTGGCTGGTCTCTGTATAGCCGCGTTTCGTTTTCTTGACACGGTCCAGCGTCAGCAGTTTGTCATTTACGCTTCCGCCGATCACGTAACAGCCGTCCGGCTCATAAGTCTTTAATATCTCTCCCGCAGAATTTACGATCAGTACTTTGTACATCGGGAATACTTCGCTTCCCTTGTCTTCTGTGTCAATATCCGAAACCTTCGCCACGCCGTACACCAGGTCAGAATCGATAAATCCGATTGGCTGCAGACGTTCATCACTGTCGCAGGTAAATGCAGTATCGTTTCCTGTTTCCAGATCACGCAGATTCAGCGTAGAAGAATCGTATTTTTTATTTTCCTGAAGCCATGCAAATTTTCCTCCGGTGGAAGAGCCGACATAGCATCCGCTGCTTAAGTTGGAAAACTGTTCTGTCACTGAATTATCTGTGATATTGATATCGTAAAAACTTCCTTCCAGTGTCAGATAAAAATGTGTCCGGTCCGCTGACATATAACCCAGATTTTCGACATCTTTATCCAGCAGGGAGAATGCTTCCTGTGTTTCCACATAAAGCCGCTCCGTGATACTCGTTGTCGCTGCATCGTAAGTATAGACCGCAACGCCGCACTCTCCTTCATGTTTGCCACGGTTCATATAACCGCACAGAAGGAAGGTCATATTTCCGCTGGAATCTATATTTATGATGCGGATATTATTTTCATCATAAATATCTCTCGCATCCAGCTTTCCATTCTGAAGGAAACTGAACACCTGCGTCAGCTTTTTCGTCCCCGTTTCATAAAGCCACAGGGAACCCTGCTGTGCAAATGCAAAATATTTTTTGTCGGTATCACTTTTGTAGGTCAGATCCCGGCTGTTGATGCCAAGGCGGATACCATTTGTCACAAGAATCGAATTTTCCGGATCAAAAATTTCATTTGTGTCACGCTCAAAATCAAGCAGCATGACCTGAGATTCTGCGTATCGCATACGATAGTATTCTGTCACATGATACATTTCCATCTCTTCGGTATCACCGGTCGCTGTGATCACATAATCCATTTCCAGTGTTGCCGTGTTTTCGTTTAATTCCTTGATGCTCGGGATCGGTTTTAAATATGCCTGCGGCGTGAGCTTTCCCCACATCAGCTGTGCACCGGAACTGTGGATGTCCATATGGGCAAGCGTTGTGTTATCGGCATCTTCATTTGGCTCGATCGTCTGTGAGATCATTCCGTCTTCATCATTCCCGTTTAAACATTTCTCATAAAATCCGGTTGCAAAATTCAGGTAGTTTTCTGTATTCAGGTTCGCCTGGTTGATAATGCGTGTGTAATAATAAATATCCCTGACACCGGCAGTCACTTTGATCTTCATGATATATTCTGTGTTGATCAGGATCTTATTATTAACTTTCAGTTCTGCTGTCACATAATCATCCTGGTTGCCAAGTGTCGTTACCAGCGTATTTTCCAGTGATTTGCTGCCATCCGCAGACAGTACTTCGTAGCTGACGCTGCTGATCTGGTTTTCAAACGGCTGGATCTGTATATTTACTGTTTTATCATTACTGAGCGGTGTCAGTGTATCCCGCATGGCAATGACATCCATTTCCTGTGCATAACCATGCATACAGTTGATCTGTTTTCCGTTCAGATCAACATAAACCAGCGGAAACGTAGCCTGTGCCATCACTTCAGAGGTATCTGCCATTTTTTTTCCGAGGATTTTGGATGTACCAAAGACAGCCGCCAAAACAAGCACCAGAACTAAGATTCTTATCAATATTTTCTTCATTTACATTTCCCCTTTTTCTTTTCTCAAACGTCCAAGCAGCGGATCAACACCAAGAAATTTCTCACAGGCACCCAGTTCTTTGATCTCATGTGGTTTTCCGGTTTTTACTGCTCTTATAAGAATATTTTTCGGAGTATGCTCCATATCAATAAACTCAAGGATCTGCACCTGATATCCGGCTTCTTCCAGTCTTCCTGCCCGGAGTGCGTCCGTCACAAGTGCAGCGATCCGCTCCTTGATCAGACCATATTTCAGAACTGGTTTCAGAATCTCATTTTCCATCTGTTTATTCAGTTCATGCTGACAGCAAGGCACAGACAGGATTACTTTTGCATCCCATTCCAGAGCCTTCTCCAGAGCATAATCTGTGGCCGTATCACAGGCGTGCAGCGTCACAACCATGTCCACTTTGGAAACGCCCTCGTAATCTGCAATATCTCCGGTCAGAAAAGTCAGTTTATCATAGCCGTATTTTTCCGCAAGGGCATTGCAGCGTGCGATCACATCTTCTTTCAGATCCAGTCCGACCACACGGATATCATAGCCATTTAAAATCTTCAGATAATAATAAAGTGCAAACGTCAGGTAAGATTTGCCGCATCCGAAATCCAGAATCGTAAGCTCTCTGCCCTTTTCCATCTGTGGCAGGATATCCTGCACAAACTCCAGGAAACGGTTGATCTGGCGAAATTTGTCGTATCTGGCATGCACGATCCTGCCCTCTGCAGTCTGCACTCCAAGATCAATCAGAAACGGCACCGGAATCCCTTCCTCCAGAATGTAATGTTTCTTACGATTGTGCATCAGAACTGGTGCATCCAGTTTTGTCACACTCTTTTTACGTTTGATCGTCACTTTTCCCTTTTTGCTGATCAGAACTGTGATCAGCTCATCACGATCGCAGTTGCTGTGAAACTCCTGCTTCCCCTTGCGTGCTGCAGACTGAAACATCAGACTTCCTTTTTGCAGAACCGGCCGGATACGCACTTTGGAAATGCCATCCTTGTCCCTCGCCCCACTTGCTGTCATATGTATCAGCTTTTCACAGACACACTCCTCCAGCAATATTTTTAATTCTTCCATATATCCTATACCCTTTCTTTTCAAGTCGAACGCACGTGAGACTTGGTGCGTGATTCTGGTCAGCGAAAGCTGACATATTCTTCTCAGAATCACTGCACATCCTCGCGGAGCGTTTATCTCAGTCGGAGATTGTACTCCCACTGAGAAAGACTTGTTATTACTCACCACTTGCAGAAGTGGGAGTCTTCTCGACTGAGATAATACGACTGAGATGAGAACTGCTGTATGACCCCAGCAGTCCCCTCCATTGTAATGTCTTTGCTTTAAAACCACAACTTAAATTTTTTTAAACTGACCGCAGTATCCCAGGTTCCACGTGCGTTCGACTTGAATTCAGTATCTCCTGCGGCAGCTTCGCCGTCTGCACCTCCTGCGGTACATTTCCTGATACAGAAGCACCTCGATTATGTCCCCCAGCCAGTTTTTACGCGGCGGATAACGTCTGTACACCTCTTGCTGCATGACCATCGCCTGATCCCGGTCATCCTCCTCTTCGACCGGATATTTCTCCTGAACCTTATCATAAATCCGGTTTTTGATCCGCTCAAACATCACCTTATCCGGATACTCATCAAACATCATGCTGCCGTCGTACTCCATCTGGTCACACTCATCCTCCACCACACTTAGAACATCCTTCGCCACCTCCGGATAAAGTTCCTTCATCTTCTTCATGTCCCGCTCATTTTGCATCTCATCCAGATACGCCTGCGGATACATGTTTGCCGGATAAACAGGATAACCACCTGCCATGCCCATCCACGGTACCATCGGGCTTTCCACCGGCATCATCGCTCCCGGCATCGGATAACCCTGATGATATGGCATAAAATTCCACGGAAATTTTTCTTCAAAAGAATCCACGATTGTCTCACTCCACTCGCAAAACATTTGCTATAAAATATGCTTTCCCCTGTGCAGACGTGAAAAAAGTGGTACAATAAATGATGCCAAGGATGAAAAAGTCCAACGTCGTTCTTGCTTGCAAGATAAGACGATTGACCTTTTCATCCGCTTAAACATGAGGAAGAAGCAATTTACGCAGTAAATTTGCGTATTCCGAATGTTTACAGGATTGCGAAAGCTGATTTTCAGCGGAGCAATCCGTGGCATCATCTTTCTCACCATGCAGATTTAACATGAATGGATTTTTGGAGCTTGCTCACAAAAGACCATTCTGATAAAGCAAACCGAGGTGTCCCCACATGCGTACGATCTTTCATATTGATGTAAATTCCGCTTATCTAAGCTGGACGTCTGTCGAAAATTTAAAAACAGGAAACGGTCCGGATCTGCGAGAAATCCCTGCCATCATCGGCGGCGATCAGAAGACACGCCACGGCGTTGTCCTCGCCAAATCCATTCCGGCAAAAAAATTCGGCATCCACACAGGCGAACCTGTCGTGAATGCCTTAAAAAAATGCCCAAATCTTGTAATGGCACCGCCCAACCACGACCTTTATCATGCGTACAGCTGCCGCATGATGGACTTTCTGCACAGCCTGACTCCTGATATTGAACAGGTCAGCATTGATGAATGTTTCCTGGATTTTACCGGGATTTCCCATCACTATCCGTCACCTTACGCCGCTGCCAGATACATCAAGGACGAAATCCACAGCCGCTTTGGCTTTACCGTAAATGTCGGTATTTCTTCCAATAAACTTCTGGCAAAAATGGCATCGGATTTTGAAAAGCCGGATAAAATACACACTCTGTTTCCGGACGAAATCCCGATCGGAGAACTGTTCATGGCAGGCAAATCTTCCGTGAAAGCTCTGAACAACCTCGGCATCCGCACCATCGGAGAACTTGCCGCCTCCGACCCGAAACTGATCACGCTCAATCTGAAAAGCCATGGAACCATGCTCTGGAATTACGCAAATGGCATCGATAACAGCCCGGTCTGTTCCACCCCGGCGGAAGCAAAAGGGATTGGAAACTCTACCACTCTCTCCTCCGACCTGACAAAAGAATGCGAGGCTGTACCGATCCTGCACTCCCTTGCAGAAAGTGTTGCATCCCGCCTGCGAAAAGCACACAAAAAAGCCGGCAGCATCTGTGTGGAAATCAAATACTACGATTTTCAGTCTGTTTCCAGACAAACCCAGATTGATATTCCAACAAATTCTACCGACCTGATCACTCAGACCTCTAAACGGCTCTTCCACGAACTCTGGAATCAGCAGCCCGTTCGCCTGTTAGGTATCCGCACTACCAAACTTGTTGATGAAAACGAGCCCGTCCAGCTTTCCTTGTTTGACCTGGATTTTTCCGATATTTCTGCAAACAAAACAAATGCCAATGCCGATTTTCCGAAAAAACCATCCCCGGAAAAACAGAAAAAACTGGATGCAGCACTTGATTCTATTCGCAAAAAATATGGAAAAAAAGCGGTGACACGAGCAAGTGAGATGGAGTAAAAAACTACCTCTCCACTTTCTTCTTTCTTCTCTTCTGTGGCTTTTTCGTCTTTTTCTTCACAGAATACCCGAACGTCCCGATCTCTTTTCCGAGATCCAGATATTCTCCGTGCGAATATGCAATCAGCCCACTTTTATTGAGCTGAAATTTTCCATTCTCATCAAGATATTTTTCATCGACATGAACTGCCAGTACTTCTGCGAGGAACATATGGTGCGAACCGAGTTCTTTCTTCTCGGTGATACGGCACTCGATATTGACCGGTGCTTCCGCGATCAGCGGTGCTTTGACCTTCGTTGCTTCCACCGCAGTCAGCCCGGTCTCTTTGAATTTATCGACATCCCGGCCGGAACGTACGCCGCAGTAGTCAGTTGCCCGTGCCAGCTCTTTTGTTGTCAGGTTGATGACAAATTCTCCTGTCTCATCCAGAATATCATACGAATAACGCTGCGGTCTTACCGAAATATAAACCATCGGCGGGTTGGTACAGACGGTTCCCGTCCACGCCACCGTGATGATGTTTGGTTTCTCGCCCTCCCTCTGACAGCTGACCATCACTGCCGGAAGCGGATAGATCATATTTCCCGGTTTCCAGATTTGCTTTGCCATAATTATAATTGCCTCCTATTGCTGCATTGCCGTCATAAAGCTCGGGATCAGCTGTTTCTTTCTGGAAACAACACCCGGCAGGATCACAGACTGCTCGCCTTCCTGCGGCTCTTTGTGGAACGCTTCGCTTACCACATTTTTGCTGTCTCCGCCGTAGAACAGCAGCTCTGTGCTTTCGTTGATAATATCTGTCAGCATAAAGAATCGCCCAGGTTGCGGAGACTTTCCTTGTAAACCTCAATCTGATGA